>OLPA01002440.1_pt1 | contig 13853 bp, 10 predicted proteins | sample 1672811 | NCBI WGS metagenome assembly OLPA01 (sample SAMEA3136726, study PRJEB25190) | human gut metagenome | biome: human gut; feature: human-associated habitat; material: faeces | place: Austria | collected 2013
GGCGCCCATGCCGTCAAAGAAGGCTTTGGCATATAAGACGGGAAAAAGGTTGCCCACCTGCAAATTGCTGCCCAGGTGGTAGCGGTAGTTGTCAAAGTCGTAGACGCTGTATTCCGGCTCGGCCTCGTCCAGCCAGAACATCTTCACGCCTTTGTCGTAATAGTTGCGATTGACGGTCTGCCATACATAGTCGCGCGCCTCGGGGTTGGTGGCGTCAAAGAAGGTGCAGCTTCCCAGAAACTCCATCGTGGTTTTCACCCCGCGCTCGGTGTGCACCAGCAGCCCCCGGTTCCACATGGGTTCGTAGTTTTCGCTCTTCTGGTCCACCGTGGGCCAGATGGACACCATCAGCGCGATACCCATCTTCTCCAGCTCCCGGATCATCGCGTCGGGATCAGGCCAGTACTCCGGGTCGAATTTCCAGTCGCCCTGAAGCGGCCAGTGGAAGAAATCCACCACGATCACATCGATGGGCAGGCCGCGGCGCTTGTATTCCCGCGCCACCCGGAGCAGCTCCTCTTGCGTGAGATAGCGCAGCTTGCACTGCCAGAAGCCCAGGCCGTATTCGGGCATTTCGGGCGGCGTGCCCACGGCCCGCATGTAGGAAGCGTGGATTTGTGCGGGCGTGTCTCCTGCGCAGATCCAGTAATCCAGCCTCTTGGTCGCCCATGCCTTCCAGACGGTCAGGTTCTTGCCGAAGGTCACCTCGCCGATGGCCGGGTTGTTCCACAGGAAGCCGTAGCCCCGGTTGGACACCACAAAGGGTACGCTGGCTTGGGAGTTGCGGTGCGCCAGCTCCAGCGTGCAGCCCTTGACGTCCAGGCAGTCCTGCTGGTACTGCCCCATGCCGAAGAGCTTTTCGTCAGGGTTGGCCTCGAAGCGGGCTGTCAGCCGGTAGTCGCCGCCGGTCAGCCCCTTGAACTCGCGGCCCTCGATTTCCAGCGCGGAACAGTCCTTGCTTTGCAGGTCGCGACGGTTGCGGGCGAACTCCTCAAGCAGCAGCTCTCCCTTTTGATTGAAGAATACCAGCTTGCCGCCCCGCGTGATCTCGGCGCGGATGCGGCCGTTTGTGATGCTGGCGGTGTCGCCTTGGAGGACGATCTCCGCCTTGCCGCCGAGCCTGTCAAGGAGCGCCCCCTCGCGCCCCTACAAAGCGCAGCTGTACTGCACGGCACGCACGCGCAGGGCACTCTCGCCCCACGCCTCCACACACAGCGTCTCTCCGCCGAATCGGCGAATCAGCCGTCCCTGCTGATCTACATGGAACATACCGGTTATCCTTTCACAGCGCCGCTGGTGAGGCCACTGATGATGTATTTTTGCATAAAGAGGAAGATGAGCGCCACGGGAATGATCGTGACTACCGCGAAGGCCGTCAGATAGCTCCATTTGGTGCCGTACTGGCCCATAAAGTTGAAGATGCCCGCCGTGATGGGCCGCATGGTCTGCTCGGTGATGAAGGTCATGCCGTAGGCCAGATCGCCCCAGGCGTAAAGGAAGGAGAAGATGCCGCAGACGATCACGCCCGGGAAGGCGATGGGCAAAAAGATGCGCAGGAAGGCCGTGAAGCGGTTGCAGCCGTCGATCTTGGCCGCATCCTCCAGCTCGGCGGGAATGGAGCCGAAGTAGTTTTTCAGGATCAGGATCGAAAAGGGGATGCCGATGGTCGCATCCGCCAGAATGGGCGCAAAGTGGGTGTTGAGGATCTTCATGTCGCGGAACATGATGAACATGGGCGTGAGCAGCACGCTGGCCGGCAGCATCTGCGTGACGAGAAACGCCATCACCACGCCGCGCCTGCCGCTGAAACGGTAGCGCGCTATCCCATAGCTGGCCGGGACGGCCAAAAGCACGCTGATGCCCATGGCGCAAAGGGAGATCATCAGGCTGTTGGCGAAGGAGAGGAACATGTTGAAATCGCCGGTTTCAAGCTGGGCAGCGTAGGAGGCCGTGCTGATGGTTTCGGGCCAGAGGGTGGCGGGAATGCGGAAGATCTCCTGCTCGGTCTTGAGCGAGGTGGCAAGAATCCAGTACAGCGGAAAGAGCAAGACGATCAAAAGCAGAATGGAACAGGCGCTCAAAAGCGCGTCCTTACGCACGCTGGCGGCGGAGCGGGCCGCGAGCGGACGGGCGGTGGCAGCATTCATCTGGCGTCCTCCTCTCCGTCGTTGTAGGCAAACTTGAGGTACACAGCCGCCGCGATCATCAAAATCACAAACAGCACGTTGGCGATGGCGGCGCCCTCGCCGTATTTGAACATCGTGAAGCTCTGCTTGTAGGAGTAGGTGGAGAGCATCTGTGTGGCGTTGACCGGTCCGCCGCCGGTCATCACAAGCACCAGGTCAAAGACCTTGAAGGTATAGATGAAGCCCAGAATCAGCACAGATTCGATGCTGCTGCGGATCATCGGCAGGGTGATGTGGCGGAAGCTCTGCCAGGCATTGGCCCCGTCGATGGAGGCGCTCTCGTAAAGCTCCTTGGGCACGGTGCTCAGCCCCACGGAAAGCAGGATCATGTTGAACGGGATGCCGATCCACACGTTCGCCACGATCAGCGCGGCCATGGCGGTGCCGGGCTGGGTGAGCCACTCCACCGGCTTTGCGATCAGGCCAAGCCCAACCAGCGCCTGGTTGAGGATGCCCACGTCGGTGCCGAAGATGAACTTGAAGATCAGCGCCGTCACCGTGATGGGGATCATCCAGGGCATCATGAGCAGCCCGCGCACAAACTTGGCGGTAGCGAAGGAACGGTTGAAAAACAGGGCGAGCAAAAACCCGATCACGAACTGAAAGACCAGGCACAGGACGGTGAAGAGCAGGGTGTTGAAGATGGCTGATGTCAGGACCCCGCCCTCAAAAAGCGTTCTATAGTTGGCGAGGCCCACGAAGGGCTTTTCCGTCAGGCGGAGGGTGCGCACCGTCACGTCCTGAAGGCTCAGCATGATATTGGACACGATGGGCCAGCCGGTCAGCGCCAGCATGTACACCAGCGCGGGCAGCACATACAGCCAGCCCAGATTGTCATAGCGCAGAAAGCGCCGGATCGCTTTCATCACAAGCACCTCTTTGTTTGAATGGTGAAAAAGCCGGAGCACCCGAGGGCTGCTCGTGTGCTCCGGCGGGGCTGGGAGGCCGTTTTACTGGATGATGCCGTCAATCACAGCCTGTGCAGCGGCCGCGGCATCTTCGGGGGTCTGGGTGCCGATGATGACCTCGTTGAAGGCCATGGAGATGGCGTCGGAGATCTCGGGCCAGCGGGCGTGAGGTCCGCGCGGCTGGGCATAGGCCATCTGATCGACAAACTTCTTCATCAGCTCGTCGCCCTCGAACTGGTTGGCAGCCACGTCGCTGCGGGCGGCGATATAGCCGAACTCGTCGATGTAGGAGGCGACCAGATCAGGAGAGGTCACGTAGCTTAAGAACTCGATGGCGGCCTCCTCGTTGCCGCCGGCGATCACCGCGGAGTTCTCGCCGCCCAGAGCGGAGGCATTCTGCGCGTCGGCGGGGATGAGCGCCACGTTCCACTTGAGGTCGGGGGCCTGCTCGCGCATGGTGGGTACCTGCCAGGGGCCGTTGATCATCATGGCCAGGTTGCCGCTGATGAACTGGTTCATCACGTCGCCCTGCGTCCAATTGATGACTTCCTTGGGCATGGAGCCAGCCTCGATGAGATCCTTGACCAGGTAGAGGGCGCGGATGGCGTTTTCGGAGTTGATTTCAAAAGAGGTGGCGCCGGTGGACCAGACCCAGGGCATGAAGTTGAAGGTGCCTTCCTCGTTTTGCAGGCTGCAGAAGGCCAAGCCGTAGACGTTGTCCCCGGTGCACTTGGCGGCCACGTCCTTGAGCTCGTCCCAGGTGGCGGGCACCTCGCAGCCGGCGGCGGCGAGCATGTCCTCATTGTAGTACAGCGCCAGGCAGTTGCTGCCGAAGGGGATGCCGTAGAGCACGCCGTCCAGGGTGCAGCTGTTGATGGGGCCCTCATAGAAGGTGGATACGTCGAACTTGCCGGTCACGTCCGCGAAGATGCCCATGGCGGCATAGCTGGCATGGTCGGGGCTGTCGATGATGACGATATCGGGCAGCACATCGGCGGTCGCGCCGATGGAGAGCTGCTTTTTGAAATCAGCGAAGGGCACATAGGAGGCCTTGACCTCGATGTCCTCCTGCGAGGCGTTAAAGCCCTCGATCAGGCCGTTGAGAATCTCCTGATGCTTGAGGTTCTCCCAGTAGTACCAGATGTTGACCTCGGTCTTTTCGGCAAGCGCGGCGCCGCCCAGGGACAACACCATCACGAGGGTCAGCGCAAGAGCCAGCAGCTTTTTCATGTCTTTCTTCCTCCTTGCGGTCGATTGGGAAAGGGATTCCCTTCTGTTGGCATCATGATACCAAAGGTGGTCCGCATTTCCCAATGCGGCATTTCTAAAAAAGGGGGACAAAACTAAGGTCATTTGTTCATGCGCCGGTATTCTGCCGGAAGCATGCCGGTGATGCTCTGGAATACTTTGCTAAAATATTTCGCATCGGAATATCCCACCATGCGGGCGACCTCGTAGAGCTTTTTGTCGGCGGTCAGAAAGAGCCTTCTCGCCTCGTCCACCCGCAGCTGCTTCATCAGCGTGCCGAAGGTCATCCCCGTCTCCCGGTGAATCTGCGTGCCCAGGTATTCGGGCGTCACGCCCAGCTTTCGCGCGATCTCCTCCAGCGTGATCCCCTGCGAAAAGAACGTCTGCATCAGGCCCCTTGCGCGGCGGACCAGAAGGCCCGTCTCCCGCTCCTCGCCGGCATCCTCGCAGAGAAAATCGGCCAGCCGGCGGCGCACGCTGGCGAGCTGGGAGGGGTGCACGGCGGACATGACGTCGTCCAGCAGCGCCTGGCGGGAAAGGCGTCCGTCCTCCCCGCGGCCCAACTCCTGGGCGATGCCCAGAAGCGAGAGGGCAAAGCGCACATGCGCCTCCTTGATCTCCCGCGGCGCGTACAGCACCCCGTTTTCAAAGAAGGTACCGAAGTCGCGCAGGCGCGCCCGCACGGTGTCCGCGTCGTGTTTGGCCAGCGCCGCCCGAGCGGCGTTCTCCGTCTCAATGGGATAGCTGAGCACTTCCAGCCCAAGCTCCGCGATCTCCTGGGGACGAACCAGCCTGCCCGCCGGCAGGATGAGCCCGTATTCCATGAGCGAGAGCATGTGGAGCGCCGTTTTGCGAAGCCCGGACAGCCCTGTGCAGAAATCCAGCCCTGCCACGAAGCGCACATCCGTTTTCCAGGAGCAGAGCAGCTTTTTTTTCAAGCGTCCTGGCAAGCATCCCGTCAAAGCCCGTAAAGACGCAGGCAATGCAACCCTGCATGGCCTGCGGCAGGATCATGCACTCGCCGCCGAGATGCGTCTGTGAAAAAGCAGCGATTCTTTCAGCGGCAGGAAAGCCCGTGTCATCCGCCGGATGGACCATCAGCAGTGCAAACGGCGTATTCTCGCCCAAATCGAAGGTCCGGTGCACCTGTTCCAGCGCCTCCGAAGAAAGCGGAACGTTGGCATACAGCGCCGCGGAAAGCACATCGCCCCGGGCGCGCATGCCGCTTCGGGCAAGCGTCTGTTGGGCGAGCGCTTCCTTGGCACGGCGGACCGCGCCGATGAGCTCGTCCACCACGATGGGCTTGACCAGATACTCCCGCGCGCCCAGCTTCATGGCCTGCTGCGCATAGCTGAAATCCGAATAGGCGCTCAGGACGATGACCATGGGCTTGAACCCCTGCGCTTGGACGGCCTCAAGCATGCCGATGCCGTCCAGCTCCGGCATGCGCACGTCCACCAGCGCCAGGTCTGGCCGTTCCCGAAGCAGCAGTTCTATGCCCTCGCGGCCGTTTTCAGCCTCGCCCACGACCTCGAAGGAAGGGTCGGTTTTCGTCAGGAGGCGGTGAATGCCCTCCCGAATGCGCACCTCGTCTTCCACGATGACGATTTTCAAGCCTGCTCCTCCTTTCCCACGGGCAGCCGCAGGATGATCCGCGTGCCCTCGTCCAGCGCGCTTTCCACTTTGATGTGCACCTGCCGCCCATAGTACATGCGCATGCGCTGGAGCGCGTTTTTCACGCCGATATGATGCTTGCCGCCTTCCGCCTCCTCGCCGTTTTCCAGCGCTGCGCACTGGGCGGCAGTCATGCCCCGACCGTTGTCGCAGATGGTCACCTGCAATTCTCCGTCCTCCGCAGCCAGGGAAATCTCCAGCCGGTGCGTGCGCTTAACCCCCTCAAATCCATGCAGAATGGCATTTTCTACAAAGGGCTGGAACAGGAGCTTGTGAATGGGCAGGTCCATCAGCTCCGGCGGCGCATCGATGTGCACGTCCAGGGAGTTTTTCAAGCGAATCTGCTGCAGGCTGATATATTGCCTGAGCCAGGCGATTTCCTCATGTACGGTCACAACGCGGTTGCTTCCCTCGATGCCGTAGCGCAGGATCCGTGCCAGGGATACAATGGCGTTGGAGACATCGAATGCATTTTGGTCAACGGCCATCCAGTTGATGGTGTCCAGCGTATTGTAGAGAAAATGGGGGTTGATCTGCGCCTCGAGCATGGCGATCTCAGCATTGCGCTGCTGCTCCGAAGCCTCGCGCACCTCGCGCATCAGGGCGTTGATATCATCCATCATGGCGTTGAAACGGCCTGCGATAATCGCCGTTTCCTTGGGCATGCGCGCACTTTGAGAAATGCGCACGTCCAGGTCGCCCCGCGCTGCGCGCTGCATGGCGGCGGCAACCGTATCCACCGAGCGCGTCAGTAGCCGGACCGTCATAACGATGGCCGCGATGAGCACCGCCCCGGAGACGAGCAGGACCGAAATCATGAACCGGACCTGACTGCCGAGCTGCATATAGAGCACGCTCTGGTCCTGAATGCTGCGCAGCGTCCATCCCGTGCGCTGGTGAAGGACAGCTTCCTCGCGGAGCGTTCCGCCCTCCAGCAGGGAAGGCGCCTCCTCCCGAGGCAGGCCGACCATCTCCGCCAGCGGCCCAGAAACGATATGGTCGTCTGCATCCGTCAGCAAAAAATACGCGCTTCCGGCCTCCCCTCCGCGCCATTCCTCGTTGCAAATATCCGAAAGAAGCGTCTCCTCAACGCTGAGGATGATGATCGCGTTGCGATTTTCCACATGCCGCCAGTCGATGACACGATGCGCGATATGAAACAGATAGTGAGGCTGGTCCATCAGCGTTATGGCATAGGCCGAAGGAAAATAATGCGTGGTATTGGTGGAGGCCACCTGTCGGTACATCTCTTCGCTGTTCCAGCCGTCCAGCCAGGTGCTGCTGGTCGAGGAAGCCAGCAGCTTGTCATAGGTGGAATAGGAGCCGTCCTCAAACAGTACCGTAATAGCGCCCAGATATGGCTTGGCAAAGACCTTTTCCTGTATTTCACGCCGAAGCTGGTTACGGCTGAGCGCCACATCCTCACCGGCGGCCAGCTTGTTGACCAGCTCCACAACAGTATCGTTTGTATAGATCTGGTAGAGCAGGTCCTCATAGGAAGCAAGGGTAGCGTCCAGCGTCTTTTCCATCTGCTGGAGATTGAGGCGTGTCTGCTCGTCCATGTTTTCCCTGATCACGGCTGCGGTCTGCCGGTAGCTGAGCCATTGGCCGACGGCGAAGGGAATGAGCGTGACAAGGCACACAAGCGTAATGAGTTGGGTGCGCAGGCTCGCAGATGCAAGATGCATATTGCCTCCCGATATGTGCCGCACAATGCAGGCGTCGTTTGATATCATTGCACCTGCGTAAGCCTGAATTGGCAAGGGGAAGCGGATGGACGCGCAGGTTCATGGAACATATGGACCTTGCAGAAAGCTGGAACAGCGCTGGCAGCGGCCTGACGAATGGGATGCTTAGGACCAGAATTGCACAGGCTTTGGTGGAAAAGGCTCCTGTGCCAGGCCTGCGCGTGAAAAGAAGCGTTGTGTCATGGGAGGGAGCCACACGGCAGCTGTGCCCCACCTTTTGCTTCCGCAGCCGGACGTATCGACGGCAATGACGGCCAATATGCGAGGCATAGATACATCCCCGGAGCATAGCCTGTACATCGATCGAAATGCGCCGACCGGGACAACGCTTTTGTTTCCACGTTTGGCCTGCAAGGCTTCTCCACTTCTGTATTGCAGCTCTGCAAAAGAAAAAGCACTTGCAGAAGAAAAAAATGATTGACGTGCCATGCGAAACATGCTATAATTTCTTTCGCTGGTTGTGTTGAGGAGAGATGGCCGAGCGGTTGATGGCGCTGGTCTTGAAAACCAGTGATACCGAAAGGTACCGGGGGTTCGAATCCCTCTCTCTCCGCCAGTTTCCTTTCCGGGAAACAGAGTTTCATAGATGAACCGGTCCTATGGAGAAGTACCCAAGTGGCCGAAGGGGCTCCCCTGCTAAGGGAGTAGTGTGCGAAAGTGCAGCGAGGGTTCAAATCCCTCCTTCTCCGCCACCAAAGGACACCGATATTGATACAATGTCGGCGTTCTTTTATTTTGCAGTTTTTGGGTGTTGGAGATGCGAATATGGGCTTATATGTCCGAAAATCAGCCCAATTCAGGCTTTGTTATGCAAGATTAGTTTGGTTCCTGGCAAAACCCAATTTCATCCCTTCTCCCCTTCCGCGTAGCAGGTCGCTTTTTAGACTACTCGACCGCCGTTTTCCCCGTCAAAAAATGAATACCCCTGATATATCGTTACACCGTGTACGCTTTTAATCGTAACACTGTGTACGCTTTATATCGTTACACCGTGTAACGATTTGATTTATACTATACAAAAGCCTCCGGCAATCGTCACCGAGTATGAAGACTGAATTTAGACTAATCCGGACGATCGAGTAGTCTATTCTTCTTTGAGAGATCCAGAAACTCTGATTTTTGCTGTGTATCGGGTTTTCTTGCGATGAACTCCATTTTCATCCACTTCAATGTTACAGCGGCGTTGTTTTTCTTTCGCGACAGCAATAAAGGTCTTTTCGTCGATAATTGCTTCATGATGATCGGAAAACAAATACCTTGCTCTCTGCTTGCTTTGAGGCGTGTCGCTCATGAGAACTGTGGTTGCAGTCGAACCACCGCGATATTTTTCATTGCTGAGAAGCGTATCGATCGCTCGTCGACACCATTTCGGCTTTCCTGTTGGCGAAGATATGGAACGAGATTCGAGTTCGTGGATAATACCGATAATACTATACCCAGACAGATAAAGGTTGAAGATGAGACGAACAGTTTCAGCTTCCTCCGGAACAATCAGAAGGGAACCATCTTCTGATTTGCGATAGCCGTAACATGGACGAGAATAGATACTGGAAGTGCCATCAAGAATTTTTTGATTGATGGACATTGCGATGTTATCATGAATATTCTCCCGCTCGCCATGAGCAATAGCAGCGCGGATAGAATAATGCAGTTCAAAGTCCGGCTGAAAGGACTTCAACTCCTCCAAGTCGAAATATACTTCTACTCCGTGCTGTTTCAGTTTGCGTATGGCATTCAGACCGTCAAGGGTATCGCGTCCAAAACGGCTGACGCTTTTGGTCAGAACCATATTGTATCGTTTGCTGATGCAGTCATTGATCATTCGTTGAAATTCAGAGCGATCATCGCTGGCTCCGCTCTCAAAATCGATGTAGATGTCCGCCAATCGCCAGTGCCATAAACGATAGACCTGCTGCGTTAAAGCAGAAACCTGCATCGCCATGCTGTGCAATTGTGAAGGCTTATTTGTGCTGACCCTGGCATATATGACAACGGTCTTTTTCCCAAAGTTGGCGTATTGGTGTTTTTCGATTTTATGAACGATTCTCTCCGACATTATGCCTTTCCCTCCTGACGCTTTTGTAAAGCGTTTGCAATACTGCTACTGACCAACCGCATGATGCTTTCCTGTGAAGCGCCGAAGCTCAGAAAATTGATGCTTCCATACCATACGATACGCCGGCGGAAACATGCATAACAGCCACGGTTCCCACTGAGGACGACGGGATGACTTACATGGCGCTGGGTACGCTCACCGGCACCTACCAGACCTGCGTGTTCCCCGAACACCCGCTCTATCGCTTTGTGGACGGCGCGTTCAAGCCGTTATCGCAGGTGGGCTATGATGCCAGCGTGGCGGTGGGAGAAACGCGCCAGGAGATGTCCACCCGCTTTGAACAGACCGACGCGGCCATCGCGCTCAAGGCGGACCAGACGGAGGTCGATTCCCTCTCCACGCGCGTGCAGTCCGCCGAGCAGAAAATCACCCCGCAGGCCATCACGGCGACGGTGGCGGCGTCCGCGCTCTACGCCTTTGAAAAATACGAAGGTCGGAATTACTGCCTGGAAAGCGACGGGCCTTTCCTTTTTACCGACAACCGCTATTACGATGAAGATGGAAACGCAACCTATCTGGTTCAAAAGACATTGCCCGTGTCGGATGATCTTTTTTCTCATAGCAGCAGCGGATCCGCCATTCGCATTTCTCTGGACATCCAAAGGCAGAACGTCGATGCCTCGGAAGCCACGACGCCCGGCATCTACTCAGGGTTCTGGGTGTATTACCAGTACATGGATGCGGGCGTGCTGAAGACCTCTGGCCTGGGCTGGTATCTGCGTACTACAGACGCCAGCTTTGTGGCGTCGGATGAGGACTGGGTGCGCTTGCGGTATGGGCCGCTGAATCTGACTTCGTACAACCCTGTCGCAATCGCGTACTTTGCGCTGGGCACAGCTTCGGCAAACGGAACAACCGGCACGGTTCGCTTCCGCAACGTCAAGCTGGAGGTGCTGAGTAACTGGACGGACTGGAGCGCCGCGCCCGAGGACATCTACGGTCTGGCGGGACGCATGGACAGCGCGGAGTCCCGCATCACGCAAAACGCCGGCAACATCGCCCTCAAGGTCAGCACTTCGGTCTACAACACCGAAAAGGTCTATCGCAGCAACACCGCTCCCACTACCCTCTATGCCAACATGCTCTGGCTGGATACCTCCCTCTCTCCGCCCATCCTCAAGCGGTATACGGGCTCGGCATGGGTGGCCGTGGGCGCGCAGGAACTCAAGACCAGCGGCATCACCATCGGCGCAAACAACGTCGCCATTACCACAGAGAACTTCCTGCTCCAACTCCTCGACCCCGCGAACAACGAAAACGTCCTCATGGAGATGAGCGCAAGCGGGGACGTCGGCTTTCAGGCGCTGTACGCCGATGAGGTGGTTTCGCCCTCCGTGGTCAACGCCTATACCGGCCCCGCCACGCTGTATGTCTATCCCGCCCTGAGCGGCATGGCGGCCAATGCGTGCCGCAGCCTTCGGGAGGCGCTCTCGCGGATCAATGGAAAGGCGCTGCGCTATGACGTGACCGTGACCTTCTTCACCTCCCAGGCCGAGACGCTCTACGAGATGGAGGGCGTGGAGATCAGCGGGGTGACCGGGCCGCACACGCTGCGCATCGAGGGCATGGACCGCAACAAGACGCTGAGCACCTTTCTCACCGTGAGCAGCTGTACGGCGCGGATCGAGCTTTCCTACCTGAACATCCGCGACTGCCGCGGCCTCGTCGGTGGGACCTCAAAAAACAGCTACCTCATCAACGCCCGTAACAATACCTTCCTTTCTCTGACCGGATGCGTGCTCGATCTCAACAACGTCACCGCCAATGCGGTGCAGGCTACGGCCTCGTATGTGGACCTGCGCTACTGCGAGATTCGCAGCGCCTATATCGGGCTGGGGCTGGAAAGCGCCACGGGCAATCTGTACTACTGCAAGGGACAGTGTACGTTTTCGGTGTTCTGCATGTCCGGTATTGCCTTTTGCACGGGCACGGTGCCTTCGGGCGGGCGCACGTCCTCCTGCAACGGACAGATCTTCGACGCGGGCGTGACCACGGATGCGGGAACGACCGTCGCACCCCAGACGCCGGACGATACCACGCTGCAATACGCCACGCTCACCAAGTCCTATCGCGGCGGCTGGCGCACGGATACGCTGGACGTGGTGCAGGGCGTGTATTCGGACGATGGGTATTCCGCCGGCCTGAGCTGGAACTACGGCTGCATGTGGTTTGGCAATCTGCGCGGCGTGCTCTCCGGCAAGACGGTCAAGTCCGCGACGCTCACCCTGTATCGCAAGACCGGAAGCGGCTCCGGCGCGGCCAGGACGCTTTACCTGTGCGCCATCACCAACACCACGGCCAGCGGCGCGCCCGCCGTCGCGGCAAACTACGGGGCCATCGGCACCCTTGGCCGCGCGGAGCAGATGACATTCGACATCCCGCCGGCCGTTGCGGAGGGCCTGGCTAACGGGACGTTCGGTGGCCTGTGCCTGTACGAGTCGCCCTACAACTTCGGCGCTTCCAACTGGTCGGCCAACTACATGCGCATCGCCGGAACGGACAGCAGCGACAAGCCCTGTTTGCGGGTAATCTATGGCGGCACGGCCGCCGGGTAAGGAGGTTTCCAATGTACATCGCAATCCCCTTTGAGGGGCGGGTGAGAACGCTCATCCGCTCCTCTTTCGTTCTGGCAAAACGGCTGTCGGAAACGACCTACAACCTGTCCGGGGACGCCTTTCAGATGGCGCAGGTGACGGCGGAGCAGGCGCTTGTGTTCCCGGACGAGACAGCGCTTGAGGAAGGGACGGCGCTTACGGACGAGCTGCTGATGCAGGCGCTTCCGCTGGAGAGCTTTGTCTCGGTATCGGCGGAGGAAGCGCTCCCGAACGTGCTGGGCTTGCTGCTTCGGACCGCCGTGGCGGACGGGCGCATCTCGGATGAGGAGCTGCTCTCCGTTCAGCCTGCGCTGGAGGGGCGCAACTGGCGCGCGAACGTCGCGGTGCAGGTAGGCGACGTGTTCACATACAAGGGCGCACTCTGGCGCTGCCTTCAGGCACACACCACGCAGGGCGGCTGGCAGCCGGACAAGACCCCGGCCCTCTGGCACAAAGTGGAGATCGTCGCCGAGGGCACGGTGCGCGTCTGGGAGAAAGGCGTTGCCTATGCGGTCGGCGACGTGGTGGCCTTCCCGAAGGAGGGCGGCGCGCAGTATACCTGTATTCAGGCGCACACCTCGCAGGCCGGGTGGCAGCCGCCGGCCGCGCCCGCGCTGTGGAAGGCGTCGGAGGAAGACGCGCCTTTGCAAATCGAAGCCGAAACATGAGGCGTCCATGCGGGCGGCTTTTGTATTATTTCCATCACAAGGAGGAAACAGCATGCGTGACTTTTCGATTGATCTGGTATGGGCCAAGCTGCAGATGGCCATTGCCGCCGTGGGCGGCTGGCTGGGGTACTTCGTGGGCGGTGTGGACGGGCTGATGACCGCGCTGCTCGTCCTGATGGTGATGGACTACGTAACCGGCATCATGTGCGCGGTGATCGACCGGGAACTGTCCAGCTCCGTGGGGTTTCGGGGCATCTTCAAAAAGGTGCTGATCCTCATGCTGGTGGGCGTGGCGCACATCGTGGACCTGCATGTGGTGCGCTCGGGAGAAGCCCTGCGCAGCGCCGTGATCTGCTTTTACCTCTCCAATGAGGGCGTGAGCGTGCTGGAAAACGCGGGGCATCTGGGCCTGCCTATCCCCGAAAAGCTCAAGGGCATTCTGGCCCAGCTGCACGACCGCATCGAGGAGCCGGACGAGACGGAGGACGGCGGCCAGTGACCGCCGTCCCCTGAAAGGAGGAAAATGCCATGTCCGAACGCGTTCAAACGCCCATGACCAACGAGCACTTTGCGGCCTTCTGCCTCTCCATGGTGGGCCAGCCCTACTGGTACGGCACCGCGCTGCACAAGTGTTCCGAGAGCCTGCGCGCGAGCAAGGCGCGCCAGTACCCGTCCCACTACGGCTCCAGCAGAACCAGCCGGTACAGGGAT
>OLPA01002442.1_pt1 | contig 13836 bp, 10 predicted proteins | sample 1672811 | NCBI WGS metagenome assembly OLPA01 (sample SAMEA3136726, study PRJEB25190) | human gut metagenome | biome: human gut; feature: human-associated habitat; material: faeces | place: Austria | collected 2013
TTCCCACTTTCATGGCACAACGGTCTTGCTCTATCTCAAACTGTTTAAATCGAAAATTACCCATAAATTCTTCTGTCTCTTTACAGAAGAAAACGAATGCGCCGCCGATTTATTTTATCGCAAGCAGCAGAAATTGCCACTTCCACCTGCAAAAGCAGCTACTTACATCTATAAAAACGGGTACTAATATATAGAAAAAGCAATTTTATTATTAAATAATCTATCATCTTCCACGATATTTCATAAAAAATGAGTACCTTTGCACGGAAAATAGAAATCATAACAAAATGGATAATAGAAGAACAAGTACCCGAATACAAATGATTGCAGATTACGAGGGCGACCCGAAAACCCTGATCGAAGACCAGGAAGAAGGTTTGTACCCTACCCTCTGCATGCGAGATATTGTAGTTTTCCCTACCAACATGACCCCTATCGTTGTGGGCAGAAAGGAAAGTCTGAATCTCGTCCGGATGCTGGAAAAGAAACCAGACACCATATTCTGCGTATTCTGCCAGAAGAACAAAGATACAGAATCGCCCTACGAAGAAGACCTCTACCCTGTAGGTGTCTTCGCCAAACTCATCAAGGTGATCAAGATGCCTGGCACAGAGCAGATGAGCATCATCATCCAGGGTCTGGGCAGATGTCAGATGAAACATCTCGTTCAAAAAGAGCCTTACACAGTAATTGACGTAAAAAGTCTTCCGGAGAAATGGCCTGACGAGAACAACGATGAACTCTTCAGAATGCTCTACGAGAACTTCCATTACGAAGCGACAGACTATATCAAATCAAACGCCAACTATACTGATGAGGCCATCCAGGCCATCAACGAACTCTCGAGCATTCATATGCAGTGCAACTTCATGTGCTCCCTCCTCCCTTTCTCCATCGAGGATAAAATCAAGATGCTGAAAGAGGAAAATCTCAGCGAGCGCATCATGATTGCCATCAGATCCCTGAACAAGGTGCGCCATCTGCTACGCATCCAGACTGAGATTGAGAACAAAACCCACTACGACCTCGATGAACAGCAGAAGGAATACTTCCTCAAGCAGCAGATCAAGAACATCAGGGAAGAACTGGGAGAAGGCAACGCCAGTCCGGAGAAGAAGGAGATTCTGGAGAAGGCGAAAAAGAAGAACTGGAGCGAGGAAACTGCCAAAATCTTCAAGAAAGAAATTGCCAAGCTCGACACCCTGAACCCGCAGAGTCCTGACTATTCGATACAGATAGGATTCCTGCAGACCATGGTAGATTTGCCTTGGAACTCCTACACCCAGGACGACCTCAGTCTGACCCGTGCCAAGCGCATTCTGAACCACGACCACTACGGCATGGAGAATGTGAAGGAACGCATCCTGGAATTCCTCGCCGTAAGAGCACTGAACGGCGGCGGCAAGAGTCCTATCCTCTGCCTCTACGGTCCTCCGGGCGTAGGAAAGACCAGTCTGGGCAAGAGCATCGCAGCAGCCATGAAGCGCAAGTATGTACGCATGTCGCTGGGCGGTCTGCACGATGAAGCCGAAATCCGCGGTCACCGCCGCACCTATGTGGGAGCCATGCCGGGCCGCATCATCAAGAACATGCTGAAGGCAGGCAGCAGCAATCCGGTCTTCATTCTCGACGAGATTGACAAGGTGGCGCAGAGCAATTTCAACGGCGACCCAGCATCAGCCCTGCTCGAAGTGCTGGACCCGGAACAGAACAATGCCTTCCACGACAATTATCTCGATATGGATTACGACCTCTCCAAGGTACTCTTCATCGCCACAGCCAATGACCTGAGCGTCATTCCGCGTCCGCTCCTCGACCGTATGGAGCTGATAGAAGTAGGCGGCTACATCACCGAAGAGAAGACAGAGATTGCCAAGCGCCACCTTGTACCGGAAGAGCTGAAAAGCACCGGACTCGACAAGGTTTCGCCAAAGGTAAGTTTCAACAAGAATGCCCTCGAGTTCATCATCGAGCACTACACCCGGGAGAGCGGCGTAAGACAGCTGAAGAAGCAGATTGACAAGAGTCTGCGCAAGATGGCTTACAAACTTGCCTGCAACCAGGAGCTGAAGAACTACACCATCACCCCTGCCGAAGTAAAAGACCTGCTGGGCAATCCGCCGTTCAACCGCGACATCTACCAGGGCAACGACTATGCAGGAGTGGTAACCGGACTAGCCTGGACCTCAGTGGGCGGCGAAATCCTCTACATCGAAACCTCGCTCAGCAAGGGCAAGGCAGGCAAGCTCACCCTGACCGGAAATCTGGGCGACGTGATGAAGGAATCAGCCATTATCGCACTGGAATACGTCAAGTCGCACATCGACCTGCTCCAGGTAGACTACCGCATCTTCGAGCAGTGGAACATCCACATCCACGTGCCTGAGGGAGCTACCCCGAAAGACGGTCCTTCTGCCGGAATCACCATCGCCACCAGCATCGCCTCAGCCATCACCCAGCGCAAGGTGCGTGCCAACACAGCCATGACCGGCGAGATAACCCTCCGCGGCAAAGTGCTCCCGGTAGGCGGAATCAAGGAGAAGATTCTGGCAGCCAAGCGGGCAGGAATCAAGCACATCGTGATGTGCAGGGAAAACCAGAAGAACGTAGAGGAAATACCGGAGAAATATCTCAAGGGCGTAGACTTCCACTATGTAGAGAACGTGGCTGACGTCTGGCAGTTCGCGCTGACCGACGAGAAGGTGAAAACCCCTACAGACTTCAGCATTGAGGAAAATGATAAAAAAGAATAGAAATGAAATTTGAATTACAAGTAACAGATAAAGCAAGCGATGCGCGTACAGGCATCATCACCACCGACCACGGACAGATCAAGACCCCAATCTTCATGCCCGTAGGAACCGTAGGAAGCGTGAAGGGCGTCCACTTCGAGGAACTCAAGAAGCAGATCATGGCACAGATTATCCTCGGAAACACCTATCACCTCTACCTGCGCCCAGGTCTTGACGTCATCAGGGCAGCAGGCGGATTGCACAAGTTCAACGGCTGGGACCGTCCTATCCTCACCGACAGCGGCGGCTTCCAGGTCTTCTCGCTCACCGGCATCCGCAAGCTCAAGGAAGAAGGCTGCGAGTTCCGCTCCCACATCGACGGCAGCAAGCACTTCTTCACACCGGAGAATGTAATGGACACCGAGCGCATCATCGGAGCCGACATCATGATGGCCTTCGATGAATGTCCACCGGGACAGAGCGATTACCAGTACGCCAAGAACAGCCTCATGCTCACCCAGCGCTGGCTAGACCGCTGCATCAAGCGGTTCAACGAAACCGAGCCCCTCTACGGCTATCAGCAGAGTCTCTTCCCTATCGTTCAGGGCTGCACCTTCCCGGAACTGCGCCGCGAAGCAGCCAAATACATTGCCGACAAGGGAGCCGACGGAAATGCCATCGGCGGACTTGCCGTAGGAGAGCCTACCGAGGTGATGTATGAGATGATAGAAGTAGTGAACGAAATCCTGCCGAAAGACAAGCCGAGATATCTGATGGGCGTAGGAACCCCGCAGAACATCCTCGAAGCCATCGAGCGCGGCGTAGACATGTTCGACTGCGTAATGCCGACCCGCAACGGCCGCAACGCCATGCTCTTCACCTATCAGGGCACGATGAACATGCGCAACAAGAAGTGGGAGAAAGACTTCAGTCCGATAGATCCAGACGGCTGCGACATCGACCTCGTAACCACGAAGGCCTACCTCCACCACCTCTTCAAGGCCCAGGAGCTGCTGGCGATGCAGATAGCCAGCATCCACAACCTCTCTTTCTATCTGCGCCTCGTGACCGATGCCCGCCATCATATCGAGCAGGGCGATTTCGTGGCATGGAAGAATTCCATCATCGACTAGCTTGGCCGAAGAATTTAAGTAAGCAAGCATCATGAAAGATTTTAAGAAAATAAGAAAACACCGCCGGCTCTACCGCACCGGCCGATGGGCTTCCCGCAAGTTCGGGTGGCTCATCAGGGCTGTGCGCTGGCTGGCTCACAAGCTCCGGTTCCTGCGCATATTCCGGTTTCTCAACCCGTTCAGGTACATCAAGAAGCTCGACTGGTACATTATCAAGAAGTTTCTGGGCTACTATTTCTTCTCCATCGCCCTGATCATCTCCATCGCCATCGTCTTCGACTTCAACGAGAACCTGTCAAAATTCACAGAGCACCATGCACCGGCGCGCGCAATCATCTTCGATTACTACGCCAACTTCGTGCCCTATTTTGCCAACCTCTTCAGTGCGCTGTTCGTGTTCGTGGCGGTCATTCTCTTCACCACCAAGCTGGCAAGCAATTCCGAAATCATCGCCATCCTGGCGTCGGGAGTATCCTTCAAGCGTCTCCTTCGCCCATACATGATTACCTGCGTGCTGCTCTCAGCCCTCTCCTTCGGGCTTTCAGCCTACGTCATTCCCCACGGAACCGTCATCAGGCAGAACTTCGAGACGATGTACAAGAACAAGAAGAAGAATACCAGTGCCGAGAATGTACAGCTGCAGGTAGACAAGGGAGTGATTGCCTATATGCAGCATTACGACAACAGCATGAAACGCGGCTACGGATTCTGTCTCGACAAGTTCCAGGACAAGAAACTCGTAAGCCACCTTACAGCGATGGACATCCAGTACGACACCATTTCCGACAGCAAGTATCACTGGAAACTGAGCAACTGGAAAATCCGCAAGCTCCAGGGCATGAAGGAGCATATTACGAGCGGAGCCCAGAAGGACACCATCATCATGATGGAACCTACCGACCTGGTCTATTCCAAGGGTCAGCAGGAAACCTTCACCAGTCCTGAGCTCCGCGATTACATCTCCAAGCAGATTAACCGCGGTTCGGGAAACGTAGTGCAGTACGAGGTAGAATACCACAAGCGCATCGCCTCTTCCTTCGCTTCGTTCATCCTCACCATCATCGGCGTCTCCCTCTCAGCCCGCAAGCGCAAAGGCGGCATGGGAGCAGCATTGGGCGTTGGACTTGCGCTGAGTTTCGGCTACATCATGCTGCAGACGGTTTCTGCCACCTTCGCCATCCAGGCCAACTTCCCGTCTGTTCTGGCAGCGTGGCTTCCAAACTTCCTCTTCGCCATCGTAGCCTACTTCTGCTACCGCAAGGCACCGAGGTAATTATCAATTAATAATTAAGAGTTTATAGTTTATAGCAGCCATGCTCCCCTATAAACTATAAACTGTAAACTATAAACTATAGAAGAATGTATTTCGACGAATTAGATTTAAACGACAACGTGCTCGACGCTTTATATGACATGCGCTTCGACACATGCACTCCTGTACAGGAAAAGTGCATTCCAGAGATATTAGAAGGTCACGATGTCTTGGGTGTAGCCCAGACCGGAACCGGCAAAACCGCAGCCTATCTGCTGCCAGTATTGAGCAAGCTCGATGACGGCGGTTATCCGAAAGACGCCATCAACTGCGTCATCATGTCACCAACCCGCGAGCTCGCCCAGCAGATAGACCAGGCGATGCAAGGCTTCGGCTATTACCTGCAGGGCGTGAGCAGCGTAGCCGTATACGGCGGCAACGACGGCAACCGTTACGATCAGGAGTTGCGCAGCCTCCGCATGGGCGCCGATGTAGTCATCGCCACCCCGGGCCGCCTCATCTCCCATATCTCTCTGGGCAATGTAGACCTCAGCAAGGTAAGTTTCTTCATTCTTGACGAGGCCGACCGCATGCTCGACATGGGTTTCTCTGACGACATCAAGACCATCGCGTCAAAACTGCCAAAGACCTGCCAGACCATCATGTTCTCGGCAACCATGCCTGAGAAGATAGAAGAACTGGCTAAGACCTTGCTCAAGAATCCGGTAGAAATCAAACTTGCCGTCAGCAAGCCAGCCGAGAAAATCAAGCAGGAAGCATACGTATGCTACGAAACCCAGAAGATGACCATCATCAAGGACATCTTCAAGGCGGGCGACCTGAAGCGCGTCATTGTCTTCAGCGGCAGCAAATTCACCGGCGCATCCGGGCCTCCCGGAGCCAGACGGAGAGATTTTCCCCGAATACGCCCCGGAAATAGTTCTTCAAGCTGGTCTCCCCGATCTGGAACCGATTTGCCAGTCCCCGTGCCGTGTGATTTTGACTGAGATCGGCCAGGAGAATGGAGCGCACCTCCTTGGCAATGGTCACCTGGGATAGCGTAAAGTACCGGATGCGGGGATGGGGTACATAGGGCTGCCGCCCTAATTCCAGCAGCAACCGGGCGGAGTTAAGTTTCATCCGCCCTACATCCTCGGTATCCCGCAATACCCACAACTCGGACAATATCCCCTGTATGGCAGCAGGGGTCTGAGCAAGATAGAGTTTCTGAGCGGCTTGAAAGTGGCGGATCAGGGCTGTCAAGTCAATACCTGCCTCCAGGAACAGGCAGTAGGGCTCCAACTCCAGCGCGTCCAGGTCCAGAAACAACTCCACCCCCTCATAGACGCCGCTGGGGTAACGGTAGGCTTCTTTGACCTGCTGGGTACCCAGGGCCATGATCCCCTGGGAGAGGAACGCGAACTGTCCGTTGTCCAGGTCCACCTCACACCGGCCATTGAGACAGAAATTCAACAGCAGGATATTGGCCGCCTCCGTCTGGGCCAGAGGCCAGACCTGGGTGTAGATCCGGTTAAAGGAGAGGATCACGCCGGGGGCCAGGGGAAAGAGACACAGGCTCCCGTGTTCCGGCCCATCCAGCGTCATAGTGGCGCTGATGCCGTCCGTATGTACTTCCACGCCGCCTGGAAAGCGGGCCGCCTCAAAGAGCTGCATCAGATGAGACACCGGCACTTCCTCCTTTGCTTCACCTGCATTTGATTGTACCGGACACACTTCTTGCCGTCAACGCTCCGGAGAAAATTGCGTGCTGTTTGGAGCCAAAACGCTGGAACGGAGTTTGTGGTATGGGGGTTGCTGTGCTATCCTGTCAAGTGGTTAGCCTGATCTAACGAGTAATTGACAGGAGGAATTCAAATGTCTCAACAAGGAATGGACGGGAAACGGAAATTGACAGCCAAGGACGCCATTACGGCCGGCGCGTTGGGGGCGGTCTGTATCGCCATCCGTTTTCTCTTTATGCTGGTGGGCGGCATCAGCCCCTATGTGTGGTTCGCCACCCACTTCATCGACGCCATCCTGATCGGCCCGGTGTTCATGCTTCTGGTGGCGAAGATCCGAAAGAACGGCCCCTTCCTCATCACGAGCCTTGTCACCGGCTTGGTCCTTATATCCGCTACTTGGATGTTCCCCATCACCGGCCTTGTTGGGGGTATCCTGTGTGAGTTGTGCCTGAAGGCCGGACAGTTCCGGAAGAAGGGCTGGCTGGTGCTGGGCTTCTTCTGCTTTAACCTGGGCTTCATCGGGGACTTCCTGCCCCTGTGGTTCACAAAAGAGAGTTACCTGGAGTACGCCGCACAGATGATGGACCCCGGCTATATGGCCACCATGGAGGGCCTGCTCACCTGGCCGGTGTTCGGCGTCATTGTCCTGAGTATCCTGGTGGGATCTATTCTGGGTGCCCTGCTGGGGATGAAACTCATGCGCAAGCACTTTGTAAAGGCCGGGCTGGCCCAATGAGCGTGCAGCAGGTTCAAGGCTTGGCGCTGGACCCGAGAACAAAAATTTTGATTTGGCTGCTGGCAAATGTGGTGGTATTTGCATGGACGCCAGAGGTCTTCCGCATGGGCGTCATGCTGGCCTATTTTGTCCTCTTCCTGCTGGAGCGGAAGGGGAAGATGCTGGCAGGTCTGCTGTTGGCCTATCTTGCCGTGCTGGCGATCCAGTATTGGCTGCTGCCGGTTCTGCCCGGGTCCCTGGCTACGGTTTTTGCTACGGTGACTTACTTCATCCTGGTTTTCCCCTGCATTGCCGGCGGAGCGTACATCATTGCTACTACCAGCGTCAGCCAGTTCATGGCCGCGCTGGAGCGGATGGGCGTTTCCCGGAACTTCTCCATCACCTTGGCGGTGACGCTGCGGTTCCTCCCGGCTCTGCGGCAGGACTTCCGGCACATCCGGGACGCCATGGCCCTGCGGCGCATCCGGGGGCTGGAGCAGAAACTGGAGTGCGTCTATGTTCCCATGCTCATGGGGGCAGCACAGACAGCCGAGGAACTGAGCGAGTCTGCTACCTCACGGGGCATCGAACATCCGGGGAAGCGGTCTTCTTGGCGGCCCATCGGGTTCCACATCCAGGATGCGGTGGTCTGCCTGGCCTTTGCGGCCCTGTGCGTGGGCGGCATCTGCTGCAAGGGGGTTCTGCCATGATTGCCTTTGACCATGTGACCTATACCTACGAGGGCCGGGGACAACCGAGCCTACGGGACTGTTCCTTCACCGTGGAGCCGGGAGAACTGATCCTCCTGACCGGGGAGAGCGGCTGCGGAAAGACTACGATCATTAAGCTGATCAACGGTCTGCTCCAGCATGGCGGAAACGGAAAGCTGGAGGGAACCGTCACAGTAGCCGGACAAGAAATATCCCGGACACCCCTGTGGGAGTTGGCCGAGACCGTGGGCTCGGTGTTCCAAAACCCCAAGTCCCAGTTCTTCAACCTGGACACCACCAGCGAGGTGCTGTTCGGGCTGGAGAGCCGGGGGGCATCCCATCAGGAGATGGAGCAGGCCCTTTCCTCTGCCGCAAGGGTCTGCGGCGTGGGGCCGCTCCTGGAACGGAATATCTTTGCCCTGTCCGGCGGGGAGAAGCAGCGCATCGCCTGTGCCAGCGCCTGCGCCATGGGGCCGGAGATCTTTGTGTTGGACGAGCCCTCCTCCAATCTGGACGGCGAAGGTATCCGTCAGCTGCGGGAGATCCTGAAGCAGCTGAAAGCGGTGGGAAAGACGGTCCTGGTAGCGGAGCACCGTCTCTGGTATGGCGCCGACCTGGCAGACCGGGTGTTCTATCTGCGGGAAGGGCGGCTGGAACAGGTATATTCCGGAGCAGAATTTCTGTTGCTGCCTGAAGAGCGGCGCCGAGCCATGGGCCTGAGGAGTTTGACCGAAGTGCCGCTGCCGGAGCCGCAATTCACGCCGGGCGAAGCCGGAGATGGCCTGTCAGTGCGGGGCCTGCGGGCCTCCTATGATCGGATGGCTGTGTGGGAACAGGTGTCCTTTTCCGCGCCCAGGGGACAGATCACCGCCATCATCGGCCACAACGGGGCGGGGAAGACCACCCTGGCCCGCTGTCTCTGCGGTCTCATGAAGGAGAAAGCCGGCTCGATCCTCTGGGATGGGAAAACGCTGAACCGGAAAGACCGAAAACGGCTGGGCTTTCTCATTATGCAGGATGTGAACCTCCAGCTCTTTGCCGACAGCGTGCTGGCTGAAGCCCAGTTGGGGAATGACGCGAATGAGACGGAAGCCATGGCCGCGCTGGAGCGGATGGATTTGGCCCTGTACGCCCAGGCACACCCCTTGGCGCTCTCGGGCGGGCAGAAACAGCGGCTCGCCATTGTAGACGGTTGCCTCAGCGGGAAAGAACTGCTGATCTTTGACGAGCCCACCAGCGGGTTGGACTACGCTCACATGCTGGAGGTGAGCTGCCTGCTCCGGGAATTGGCGGAGCGGGGACTGTGCGTGCTGGTTATCACTCACGACGGGGAGTTCCTGCGGGAGAGCGGCGCCCGGGCCGTCTCCTGGCTGTCAGCGGAATGACATCGTGAGCAACGCCGTAAATTTTCCCGGAGAAGGCTTGACAAATAGTGTTCGGCAGATTAAAATAACATCGTTATCTAATAACGACGTTATTTTAAGGAGAAGCCGATGCGCGTTCTGAATGAAAAGCTCTGTGCAGACATACTGGAGACCGGCAGAAAAGAGTTCCTCGCGTTAGGCTACCGGGATGCTTCATTGCGGCATATAGCCGCTTCACTGGGAGTAACTACCGGGGCTATCTACCGCTATTATGCGGACAAAGAGGCGCTGTTTGACGCTTTGGTCGCCCAGCCGGCCCAGGAGTTAGCAGACCGCTACCGGGCGATCCAGCAGACCTTTGCCCGGCAGAGCGTGGAGGACCAGGTACAGAACCTTCCTGAAGTGCCCGACGAGGAGTCGGGGTGGATGCTGGACTTCATCTACGACCACTTCGACGCCTTCAAATTGATCGTTTGCTGTGCTGGGGGTACCAAGTATGAGCACTACCTGGACACCCTGGCGGAGATCGAGGACAACGCCTGCCGGGCCCTCATTGAAAAGATGTCAGAGGCCGGCTACTCGCTGCCTCAAATCGACGACGAACTCATCCACATCATGTCCAGCGCCCTGTTCAACGGCATCTTTGAGACGGTGCGCCACGACATGCCCCGGGAGAAGGCACTTCGCTATATGGCAAGCCTCCGGGACTTCTATTCTGCCGGTTGGTTCAAACTGCTGGGGATCTCAGACACCTGAGTTCCCCCAGTTTTTTGATTAAAAGTTAGCAAAAACTAACTAAAGGAGATGCTGATATGGAATCTAAGAAAGCGCCCTCCCCCTTTGCCGTACTATGGGGCTGGGCGGACGGTGAGCACGGCGGGTTTTACACCTCGGTGGCCTTGGCGCTGCTGGGGGTGGCCTGCGGGATGGTGCCCTATTTCTGTGTGGCGGCTATGATCGCACGGCTTCTCTCCGGCGGGGGCTTGGTGGAGTGCATGCCCTGGTGCGCGGGCGCGCTGGTGGGGTATCTGGGGAAAGCCCTGTTCTCCACTTGGTCCACGGCGCTGTCCCATACCGCAACTTATCATATTCTGCGGAAGGTCCGCAGGGAACTGCTGGCGAAACTAAGCCGGGTGCCCATGGGCACTATCTTGGATACTCCATCTGGCCAGTACAAGACCACCATCGTAGACCGTGTGGAGGGCATGGAACCCACTCTAGCCCACCTGCTGCCGGAGATGACCTCCAACCTGTTGGTACCGCTTGCTATCGCGGTCTATATTTTTGTGCTGGATTGGCGGATGGGGCTTGCATCGCTGGTGACTACGGTAGTGGGTATGCTGGTATCCATGCAGAGTGCCAAGAACTACGGGCCCCGCTGGCAGGGGGCGGTGGAGGTGGGCCGTCGCATGGCAAACGCCATTGTGGAGTATGTGGGCGGCATCCAGGTGGTGAAGGCCTTCAGCCAGTCCGCCGGTTCCTATAAGCGATACTCCGATGCGGTAACGGAGAACGCCCAATACTATGTGGACTGGATGGCGGAAAACCAGAAGTTCATGGCCGTCATGCAGACGGTGATCCCCTCGGTGCTGCTGCCGGTGTTGCCGGTGGGACTGCTGCTGTGGTCCGGTGGCAGCCTGTCCGCCGCCACCTTCCTCACTATTGTAGTGCTGTCCCTGGGTCTCACAGGGCCGCTGATCTCCGCCATGACCTTTGTGGATGAACTGGCGGTGGTGGGCACCAATGTGGGGGAGATCTCCGCCATCCTGGATGCCCCGGAACTCCAGCGGCCGGAGCGGGAGGCTGCCCTCAGCGGTATGGCTATCCATCTGGACCACGTCTCTTTCACCTACAAGGCGGAGGACGGTGAGGTGCTCCATGACATCTCCCTGGACATCGCGCCGGGCACCGTCACCGCCCTGGTGGGTCCCTCCGGCTCCGGCAAGAGCACCATCGCCAAACTGATCGCCGGGTTCTGGGACGTGTCCGGCGGCAGTATCACCCTGGGCGGGGCCGATTTGAAAGACATTCCCCTGGAGCAGTTGAACCGGCAGATCGCCTACGTGTCCCAGGACAACTACCTCTTTGACCGCACGGTTCGGGAAAACATCCGCATGGGCCGTCTGGATGCCAGCGACGAGGAAATGGAGCGGGTAGCAAAAGCCGCTGGGTGCGACGAGTTCATCCGGGCGCTGGATCATGGGTACGACACGATCTGCGGCGGTGGCGGCGGGCACCTGTCCGGCGGGGAGAAGCAGCGGATCTCCATTGCCCGGGCCATTCTGAAGGACGCCCCCATCGTGATCCTGGATGAAGCCACCGCAAGTATTGACCCCGAGAACGAGGCGGTAATCCAGCGGGCCATCTCCAACCTGACCCGGGGCAAGACCCTGATCGTCATCGCCCACCGGCTGGGAACAGTGGCCGACGCGGACAATATCGTGGTCATCGACCATGGTAGGATCGCCGGCCAGGGACGGCAGGAGGAACTGTTGCGGAAGTGCCCGCTGTACGCCCGGATGTGGAACACCTATCTGGGTACCCGGGACGGGAAGGAGGAATGAGCCGTGTTCAGTGTTCTGAAGAAGATCTCCGACTTTGCGGGGACCCGGCGGGGGCTCTTGAAAAAGTCCATGGCGGTAGCCTTCCTGGGAGCGGTGTTCGCCGCCCTCCAGTTTGCAGCCCTGATGCTCACCTTGGATATTCTGGTGGGCGGGGCGGACCTGCGCATTTGGCCGGTCATTGGCGTGATGGTGGTATCTGTGGTAGGCCGGGCGGCATGTTCCTACTGGTCCACCAATGCAGAAACGGAGACAGGCTACTTCATGGTGGCGGAGAAACGAATTCACATCGGAGACCGGCTGCGATATATCCCCATGGGCTATTTCAACGACAACTCCCTGGGGAACATCACCGCCGTGGTCACCACGACCCTGTCCGATGTGGAAAACAATGCCGCCCGGTGCCTGGTGAGCGTTATCGGCGGGTTCCTTAACACCTTGGGCCTGTGCCTGGGGCTCACGGTGGCGGACTGGCGGCTGGGCCTGCTGGCCATCGCGGGTATCCTGGCCTATCTGGGAGTGACGGAGCTCTCCCAGCGAGCCATGCTGAAAACCGGCCCTGCCCGGCAGCACGCCCAGATGAACTTGGTGGAGGCGGTGCTGGAGTATATCCAGGGTATGAGCGTGGTAAAGTCCTATGGTCTGGACAAGGACAGCGGCCAGGCGGTGCAGAGGACTGTGGACGAGAGCTGTGACAAGGCCCTGTCGCTGGAAAAGTCGGTAGTCCCCTGGATGGGGCTCCGTCAGGTGGTGGTGCGGGTGTTCTCCGTGGCCATCGCTGTGTGTGCCCTGGCCTTCTACTCCGGCGGCACGTTGTCCTTGGCCCGGTGCCTCTTGATGCTGGTGGCTTCGTTCATGCTCTATGCGGAGCTGGAGAGCGCCGGCAATATGGCGGACAATCTGCAGATGCTGGGGGCCTCCATGGACAAGACCAACTCCATTGACGACACCCCGGTCATGGACATCGACGGGGCGGAGCTGACGCCGGCGGACACCTCCGTGGAATTTCAGGATGTGTCCTTCGCCTATGGGGACCGGACGATCCTGGATCACGTGAGCTTGACCGTTCCCTCTGGTAGCATCACCGCCGTGGTGGGACCCTCCGGCGGCGGCAAGACCACCCTCTGCAACCTGATCGCCCGGTTCTGGGATGTGCAGAGCGGTAAAATCACTGTGGGAGGCTACGATGTGCGGGAGTACAAGCTGGACAGCCTGATGAAGAATATCTCCATGGTGTTCCAGTCGGTGTACCTCTTCAACGACACAGTGGAGAACAACATCAAGTTTGGCCGCCCGGATGCCACCCACGAGCAGGTGGTGGCCGCCGCTAGGGCCGCCTGCTGCCACGACTTTATCATGGCACTGCCGGATGGATATGATACAGTCTTGGGTGAGGGAGGCGGTTCACTCTCTGGTGGGGAAAAGCAGCGCATCTCCATTGCCCGGGCCATGCTGAAGGACGCTCCCATTGTGATTTTGGACGAAGCCACCGCCAGCGTGGACCCGGAGAACGAGGCGGAGCTCCAGGCGGCCATCTCCGCCCTGACAAAGGGCAAGACCCTCATCATGATTGCCCACCGGCTGAATACGGTGCGGAACGCCGACCAGATCCTGGTCCTCAGCGGCG
>OLPA01002446.1_pt1 | contig 13826 bp, 11 predicted proteins | sample 1672811 | NCBI WGS metagenome assembly OLPA01 (sample SAMEA3136726, study PRJEB25190) | human gut metagenome | biome: human gut; feature: human-associated habitat; material: faeces | place: Austria | collected 2013
CACCCCTGCGGCTCCGTTGTTTTTCGCTTCGGCAAGCGTTTTTTGACAGTCTCAAGCAGCCGGACGAAAATCGTCCGGCTGCTTTCTTCACAGGCGGAGCGGTGAATCTTCATTTTGAGACTCACCGTTTTTTGCCGTTCATTCTTTCAGCTTGAATACACTTCAAGCCAGCCGGCAGACCTATGCTCACATGGCGTATATCCTGTTGAAATGTCTCAGGCCGCGGCCTTAAAGCTTACTTTAACATCAACGGCGTAGGCGGGCATCTTGAAGCTGCCGTCTTCCGCAACCTCAACGGAGGCAGCAGCATCACCATGCTTGGTCACGCTGATCTTGTCCAGCGTATAGCCCTTGTCAGCCGTGCATTCGACCTTTATGGTATCGCCCGCTTTGGCCTTGGTGACAGTGACGCCGCTGATCTGAACCAAAAGCTCGCCGTTGCTGATTGAGGTATAGATCTCATACTGGGCCGGCGCAGGAGCGGTTGTGCCGGTGTTGGTATTGCCGGTATTGGCGCCGCCGCCCTGATTTGCGGAGATGACGGCCGGAACGGGCAGGTACAGCAGCTGACCCGCTTTGATAGCGCCCATATTTTCTTTGTTGTTAAGGGTCTGAAGCAGCTTCAGGTTTCCGTCATAAGAAATGCCGTAGCTGCTGCAGATACCGTATGTGGTGTCGCCGAAGACGATCTTATGCGCCACAATTTTTACGCAGGAGCCGGATTCAGGCGCTTTTGTGGAGGGAAACAGGACGGTGCGTCCGGCGGCAATTTTATTGTAGCTGCTGATGTTGTTGAGCTTCATGATCCGGTCGGAATTGGAGTGAAAATCAATGCCCATTTCGCTGCAAACGCCGTACACGGTCTCACCGGACTTCATCACATGGGGTACCAGATAGCCGCTGATAAAATCCCCGTCCAACAGGGTCTTGTCGTTGGCGCTGCCCTCCACCGGCGTGGTCCCCGTCGCGCTGTCGGACTTGGCGCCTGCGGCAGGCAGGGTAATCACCGTGCCGGGCTTCAGATTGGCATAGTTTTTGATGTTGTTGGTTTTTGTGATCCAGGTATAGTTGGCATAAAAATCTATGCCGAGGCTCTGGCACACGCCGTACACCGTGTCCCCGCTTTTAAGCGTGTATTTAATTGTATCCGCCGCGAAGGCCGTGACGCTCATGCTGGAAAAAAGCGCCGCCGCCAGGCATAGCGTAAGCAACACGCTGATAAGCCGTTTTTTCATATGTATATCCCCCTTACCGGCCCGCCTGGGCCGAATATTTCCTCAATAACCGCCCGAATCGTATTTTATATTGATATTATATACGCGTCGTCCCGCCCTGTCCATAAAAGCGGAGCGGAATTAATAAAGCTTAAGTTTTGAGGCCCCGCACCGACGGACGCTTTCCGGGCCCGGGTCCTTCGTCTCTTCCAGATTTTTTCAGCAGCCCTCCGGTATAGACCGCTTTGGTTACAATTTTACGACAAAGTCTGGTAAATTGCAAGCATTATTATTAAATTTTAGATTCAATAATTTTCATTTTGTAACAGCACAACAAAAACTATCCTCCGGGAACGGTCCCCGGAGGATATCCAGCCTGCAAAAGCCGAACCTGCATCCGCATTTTCAGCTTATCCGCAGCCTGAGCATATTCATTTTCCACCGTACATTCTGCTGTAATAATCCATGTATTCCCCGCTGACCACCCGCTGAACCCAGCCCGGGTTATCCAGATACCAGGCGATGGTCTCGCGCATTCCCCTTTCAAAGGAGCAGGCCGGAGTCCAGCCCAGCTCTGCTTTTATTTTGCGGCTGTCTATGGCGTAGCGCCGGTCATGGCCGGGGCGGTCCCGCACAAAGCGTATCAGGCTTTCGCTTTTGCCGAGCTCTTTTAAAATCAGGCGCACGATGTCAATATTCGCCCGCTCGTTTCCACCGCCGATATTATATACCTCGCCCCGGACTCCCCGGTCCAGCACAGCCATGATCGCGGCGCAATGATCCGAGACATGGAGCCAGTCCCTTATCTGCATCCCGTCCCCATAGACGGGCAGAGGCCTGCCTGCTTCGGCATTGTGGAGCATGAGGGGGATGAGCTTTTCCGGGAATTGATAGGGGCCAAAGTTATTGGAGCAGCGGGTGATATTCACTGGCAGGCCGTAGGTCATATGATAAGCGCGCACCATGAGATCCGCCCCGGCTTTTGAGGCGGAATAGGGGCTGTTGGGGGCAATGGGGCTTTCCTCGCTGAAAAGCCCGGTTTCCCCCAGCGCGCCGTAGACCTCGTCCGTTGAGACCTGGAGATACACCACGCCCTCCCTGTACTCCCGGGAATACTTGTCATCCGGCGCGGTTTTCCATCTGGCCATGGCCGCGTCCAGCAGGGTCTGGGTGCCCAGCACGTTGGTGCTCAGAAAAAGCGCCGGCTCCACAATGCTCCTGTCCACATGGGACTCCGCGGCAAAATGCACCACGGTGTCAAAGTCATAGCGGGAGAAAAGCGCGCCAACAAGGGCCCTGTCCCGAACATCCCCATGTACAAAGGTATAGCGGTCGTCCTCCCGTACGGGCAGAAGATTTTCCAGGTTGCCCGCATAGGTCAGCAGATCCAGGTTCACAAGGCGTTCTATGTCGCTCCGCTCGCGGAGCGCCTTCTGAATAAAGTTCGCGCCAATAAAGCCTGCGCCTCCGGTGACAAGCAGTTTTTTCATGTCCGCACCTCTTTTACCGCGCGCACTGCGCTGTTTTTCAAAGCTGCCCCTCGGCTATGCGCAGCAGGTATTTTCCGTAATCGGTCCTGAGCAGGGGCTGGGCCAGGGCCACAAGCTGCGACGCGCTTATATAGCCCATGCGGTAGGCGATCTCCTCAATGCAGGCTACATACATTCCCTGCCGCTTCTGAACGATGGAAACAAAGTTCGCCGCCTCCAGCAGGCTCCCGTGTGTGCCCGTGTCCAGCCAGGCGAGGCCCCGGCCAAAAAGCTTCAGCCTCAGGTCGCCGCGGCGCAGATATGCCATGTTCACATCCGTTATCTCCAGCTCTCCCCTCTTTGAGGGGCGGATGCTTTTGGCAATGGCCACCACATCATTGTCATAAAAATACAGGCCGGGCACCGCGTAGCTTGACTTTGGATGCCGGGGCTTTTCCTCTATGGAGACGACCCTGCCCTCCCCGTCAAACTCTACCACGCCAAAAGCCTCCGGATTCGGAACAGCGTAGCCGAAGATGACCGCGCCGTGTTCCAGTGCCGCCGCACTCTGGACGGCAGGGGTGATCCCTCCGCCGTAAAAAATATTGTCCCCCAGAATCAGGCAGACATTGTCATCCCCAATAAAGTCCTCGCCTATGATAAAAGCCTCCGCCAGGCCCCTCGGCTCCTCCTGCACGGCATATTCAATGCGCAGGCCCAGCGCCGCGCCGTCCCCCAGCAGTTCTTGAAAGGCGGCACTCTCCTTGGGGGCATTGATTATAAGAATATCCCTTATCCCCGCCAGCATAAGAACAGACAGGGGATAGTATATCATGGGCTTGTCGTATACGGGCAGTATCTGCTTTGATATGGACCGGGTAAGCGGATAGAGGCGAGTGCCCGTCCCTCCGGCCAGGATGATTCCTTTCATGTTGCCCTCCGTTTCAGGCGCTCCGCGCCAGTTCTTCCGCCAGTATAAAGCAAGGGCAGATATATTGCAAGAAAATAAGGCAATGTGCTTCCCTTCGTTGACTTAATGACCGCAGAGTGTTAGAATAATGACAAATCAGCATGCAACTCATTTTATAGAAGGAAGTGGTTTTTATGCGTCTCACTCCCGAGCAGCAGGCGCTGCTTGACGGCAGCCGGGGCGAGGTCATGGCCAAGGTCATGAAGACCCTCGTCATGTACGGCGACGCTTTCGGCGCGGAGAAAATGGTCCCCATCACAAGCCGGTACGGCCATACCGTTATCAGCTTTGGACTTAAAGCCATGAAGCCGGTTTACGATATGTATGACCGGCTTATCGCCGCCGGGCTTGTAAGCGGACAGGAGTTCACAGCCGACCCCAGACCGCTGGACAAGAACGTCCCCTCCTCTCTGCTGGAGAACATCGTATTTAAAAAATTCATGTATACCGAGCAGGCGCGTTACGAAAAGCAGCTCGCAGAACTTGGAATTATTGACAGCAAGGGTTACACCTGCACCTGCTATCAGGATCAGGTCGGCAACAAGCCCGCCAAGGGGGACATTCTCTCCTGGGCTGAGTCCTCTGCGGTTGTCTACGCCAACTCCGTCCTCGGTGCCCGCTGCAACCGCAACTCGGGCATGATAGAGCTTATGGGCTCCATCGCAGGTTTTGTTCCCGAATTCGGCCTTCTGACCGATGAGGGCCGTAAGGCCGGCTGGGTGGTGGAAGTCCGCTGTGAAAAGCGGCCCGAAGCACAACTGCTGGGCTCCGCTATCGGCATGAAGGTCATGGAGGAAGTGCCCTACATAAAAGGCCTTGACAAATGGCTGGGCACCGGGCTTGACGAAGAGGCCTGCACCTATCTGAAAGACTTTGGCGCGGCCACTGCCTCCAACGGCTCCGTAGGCCTGTATCATGTGGAAAATCTGACTCCTGAGGCCGTAGAACAGGGTGAGACACTGATCAAAGAGGGCGCAAAGGTATATGTGGTGGACGACGCGGAGCTTGAGCGCGTCCGGGCCTCCTATCCCGTTATTTGGAAAAACGCGGACGCGAAACCGGAGCTCTGCTTTGTGGGCTGCCCGCATATGACGCTCAGGCAGCTTCAGGACTGGACGGATAATGTAAGCCGCGCGCTTCGGGCAAACGGACGCGGCAAAATCGCCGTGCCCACGGTGTTCACCGCTCCCCCTGCGGTCATCGAGGAGTTCGAGAAAGGCCCCTACGCCGCCCGCCTTAAGAATACCGGCATTATTCTCAGCTATATCTGCCCGCTGATGTACATGAACAATCCCCTGTGCAAGAAGAAGGCCGTCATAACCTCCTCCAATAAGCTGCGCACCTATACCAGCGCCCGATATTACCCTGAAGCGGATATTCTTAACATCATCACCGGCAAGGAGGTGGGCAAATGAAACAATTTAAAGGCCGCGTCATCGTTCCCGGATGCTGTTCTGCCGAGGCGCTCGTGAGCCGGGGCGGCTTCAACACCCTGGCCAGCTATCAGATGGCTCTCCAGTTCGGGGATAAACAGGTCAAATGCGGCGATCAAAACAACGCCGACATCTATAAGAAGCCCATGCTGGGCAAAGCCCTGTGCCTTCCACAGACGATCGGCTCCACCACCGGCGGCATGGTGCTCTATACTGCCTGCGCCGTAGGGAAGCAGCCCGCCTGTATGCTTTTTTCCATGCCCATCGACTCCCTGGCCGCCTCCGGCGCCATACTGGGCGATGTCTGGACCGACAGCTCCATGCCTGTTGTGGATATGCTTGGTCAGGAATTTCTGGACTATGTTCAGACCGGTATGACCGTCACCGTCTCCGAAGATGGGCTTGTAAGCGTTGAATAAGGATTGACCGCCGTCCGGTAAAACCGGGCGGCGGCGCTTGAATTCAAGGCGGGCTTGACAGGCCGGGCCGCCGGTGATAGATTATATAAGTCCCACATGAAGTCCCACATGCCGGTGTGGTGGAATGGTAGACACAAGGGACTTAAAATCCCTCGCTGGCAACAGCGTACCGGTTCGAGTCCGGTCACCGGCACCAGATCAGAAACAGGAGATTGATACAAAGTATCGACCTCCTGTTTCGTTTTTTTATGCCTGGAAAGGCTTGGTGCCGCAAGAATTGTGAAACGCGGGCGATTCATTTGAATAACAGAAAATGCAAGATGTAGTGTGCCAGGCCGCTTAAGCGATGCCTCAACACTATATCTTGCGTTTTTCTTTCGCTGATTCATGGAGAATCGTTAAACTATGGTTTTCGCTGATGAAAGGCATGCCGAGCGACAGGAAACCCTTGCGCAGGAAAGATTAAGGGGCTTCCTGCGGATCGAAGTCTGTAATTGTGTTTTTCTCTTGTTCATGGTATATTTATGCTGAATAAGCATTTGAGGAGAGAGGGATTGCCATGACCCCTGAAGAAAGAGCCAGACAACTGATCGATGCCCGTCTTGCGCAATCCGGCTGGGTCGTTCAGGATGTGAAAAAAGTAAATCCTATGGCCTCACTCGGTGTTGCTGTACGGGAATACCCCACCAGTACCGGGCCGGTTGATTATGCTCTTTTTGTCGATGGCAAGCCCGTGGGTGTGATCGAAGCGAAGAAGGACGAGCTGGGCGAGAACATCACGGTCGTCGAGGGGCAGTCCGGGCGCTATGCCAACAGCACCTTCAAATACATAACCACCGAGTATAAGATCCGCTTTGCCTATGAAGCCACCGGGCAACTCACCCGTTTCACGGATTATGCTGATATCAAATACCGTTCCCGGCGCGTGTTTTCCTTCCACAGACCGGAAACGCTGCTGGCTCTGATCGCAAAGGACGACACGATCCGCAACAACATGAAGCACTTCCCGGCCTTCGACACCACCGGATTCCGTAAATGCCAGATCACAGCGATCCAGAATCTGGACGCTTCCTTCGCGGACAATCGCCCCAAGGCGCTGGTGCAGATGGCAACTGGCGCAGGCAAGACTTTCACAGCGATCACAGCGGCATACCGTCTGCTGAAGTTTGGCAAGATGAAGCGCATCCTGTTCCTTGTGGATACGAAATCGCTGGGCGAACAGGCGGAGCGCGAATTTCTCGCCTATACCCCGAATGATGATAACCGCTCCTTTGCCCAGCTTTACGGCGTTCGCCGCCTGAACAGCTCCTATATCCCGAATGACATCCAGATCTGCATCAGCACCATTCAGCGCATGTATTCCATCCTGAAGGGTGAAGAGATCGATGAATCCGCCGAGGAAGAGTCCTTCTTCGAGCAGGCCGGAGCAGATACGCAGGCCGCGAAAGAGGTCGTATATAACAGTAAGTATCCCCCGGAGTTTTTCGACTGCATCATCGTCGATGAATGCCATCGTTCCATTTATAACGTGTGGAATCAGGTGCTGGAGTATTTCGACGCCTTTATCATCGGCCTAACCGCCACGCCGGACAAGCGCACCTTTGCGTTTTTCAACCAGAACGTGGTCAGCGAGTATTCGCGAGAGCAGGCCATTATTGATGGTGTCAATGTCGGTGAGGACATCTTCCTCATTGAGACCGATGTCACGAAAAACGGTGCGATGATCCTCAAGCAGCAGATCGAGTACCGGGACCGCCTGACCCGCGCCAAGCGCTGGAAACAGATGGACGAGGATCTTGATTATTCGGCGTCCAGTATGGATCGGGATGTGGTCAATCCCAGCCAGATCCGCACCGTGATCCGCACCTTCAAGGAGTGCCTGCCGACGATGCTCTTCCCGCACCGCCGTGAAGTGCCGAAGACACTGATCTTCGCTAAGACCGACAGCCATGCGGATGATATCATTCAGATCGTCCGGGAGGAATTCGGTGAGGGCAATGAATTCTGCCAGAAGATCACCTGTCAGGCGGACCGCCCGGAGACCGTTCTCAGCGCCTTCCGCAACGACTACTATCCCCGCGTTGCAGTCACCGTGGACATGATCGCCACGGGGACGGATGTGAAGCCCATTGAGTGCCTGATCTTCATGCGGGACGTTCGCAGCAAGAACTATTTTGAGCAGATGAAGGGCCGCGGCACCCGCGTACTCGGTAAAGATGATCTGCAGAAAGTCACGCCGTCCGCCACGGAAAACAAGGACCATTTTGTGATCGTGGACGCCGTGGGCGTCACCAAATCCAAAAAGACCGAGACCCGCACGCTGGAGCGCAAGCCCTCCGTCAGCATGAAGGAACTGATGCTGAATGTGGCCATGGGCGCAAAGGATGAAGACACCCTCACATCCCTTGCAAACCGCGTGATCCGGCTGGGCAGCCAAATGACCGACCGGGAGCGCACCGAATTCAGCAGCACTGTCGGCAGCAGCGCCGGGAACATTGCCCAGCGTCTGTTGGACGCCTTTGACCCGGATATCGTCTCCGACGCGGCGGGTGTGGATCTGTCCGATGATCATGAGCTGACCGAGAACGAGCAGCACCGCATGGATGAGGCGAAGAAAGACCTGATCCGGCAGGCCGTTCAGCCCTTCTTTGATCCCGACGTCCGGGATTATATCGAGAACGTGCGCCGCAGCCATGAGCAGGTCATCGACTCCGTGAATATCGACACGGTGCTCTTTGCCGGGTACGATACCGATAAGCAGGCCAATGCCGACCGTGTTCTCAAGACCTTCCATGCGTTTATCGAGGAGAACAAGGATGAAATCCTTGCCCTGCGGATCATTTACGATCAGCGGTATAAGGACCGTGCTATGGCGATCACAAAGCTCAAAGCCCTGTATGAAAAGCTGAAGGCACAGAATATCACCATCGAGCGCCTGTGGGAGTGCTATGCCATCAAGAAGCCGGAAAAGGTCAAGCGGGGCACCGTGGCGCAGCTTACGGACCTGATCTCCATCATCCGCTTTGAGATGGGCTATGCCGATCACCTCGCCCCGTTCGCTGACAAGGTGAATTATAACTTCATGCAGTGGACGCTGCGCCGGAACGCAGGCGCTGTGCATTTTACGGACGAACAGATGGAGTGGCTTCGACTGATCAAGGATCATATCGCCGTCTCTCTCAGCATTGAGCCGGAGGACCTTGACCTCAGTCCCTTTGATCGCAAGGGTGGTCTGGGCAGGTTTTATGATGTGTTCGGGGATCAGTACGAGGCGATCTTGCAGGAAATGAACGTGGAACTGGTGGCATGATATGGAAGTAAAGAAGCTAAAAGAATGCTGCACTATAATTGCAGGGCAGTCCCCGGAATCCAAATATTACAATTCCAACGGTGATGGGCTTCCGTTTTTTCAAGGTAAAGCCGACTTCGGTGAGCTATATCCGTCCATACGAGTGTATTGCTCCCAACCAACGAAAATAGCTGAGAAGGATGATATCCTACTTTCCGTCCGAGCACCTGTTGGCCCGACCAATCTTGCTCCATGCAAGGTGTGCATTGGGCGCGGCCTTACTGCAATCCGTCCCTCAGAAGTATTGCTCACTCGCTATGTTCTCCTTTTTTTCAGGTATTTTGAGGCACAACTGGCTTCAAAAGGCACAGGGACAACATTTAAAGCCATAACGCAGGATGTCGTTAAGAATCTTGAAATACCCATCCCGCCCCTTCCGGAGCAGGAGCGCATTGTTGCCCGGATTGAGGAACTGTTCTCCCAACTCGATGCCGGAGTGGAGACGCTGAAAAAAACAAAAGCACAGCTTGCGGTGTACCGGCAGGCCGTGCTGAAAGAGGCGTTTGAGGGACGGTTGACAGCTTCTGGCCCTGAAAAGATTGTCCGTCTTGGGGATTATATTGAAACGCCACGATATGGGACATCGAAAAAGTGTAGCTACGATGATGGAAGAGACAGAACCGCAGTCTATAGAATTCCAAATATTGAGCACAAAAATGGCCGTATCAGTCACGATGATATCAAATATGCACAGTTCACTGAAAGCGAATTGGACGGAATCCGTCTGCAGCAGGGTGATATCTTGATTATCCGGTCCAACGGAAGCGTGTCTCTCGTTGGCCGGGCGGCTATGGTTTGCGATGCGGATATCACAGGTACATTTGCGGGGTATCTGATGCGGCTTAGAATCTCGGAGCCAGAAACATTGCTTCCTAAGTTCCTGTTGCTGTTCCTTCAATCGCATCAGGCCCGAATATACATAGAGAACAAAGCAAAATCCACAAGCGGCGTTCATAACATCAATTCAACAGAAATATCTGATTTGCAGATGCCCCTATATGACCCGGACACACAGTATGCCATTATTGAAGCAATCGAATCTCGCCTGTCCGTCTGCGACAGCATCGAGCAGACAGTGAATACGGCTTTGCAGCAGGCTGAAGCCATGCGGCAGAGCATTCTGAAACGGGCGTTTGAAGGGGCATTATGAATTCCTTTGCTAAATGGATCGTCGCTCCTTTTGATGGAAGTGACAATGTAAAATACATACTGCTTTTTCTCCTTCCGGAGTATAGTCGTATATTTGGATCAAAGATAATGAACGCAGAAACGTGTATTGTTTTTAATGATCCTACATCGGAATGCCCTATGCTCATAACAAGTACAAATCCAGTAATGATAAGGCTTGCTCAATCAAGTACTTCATTTTGGGCGCAAACTATCTATCAGTTATCACATGAGATCTGCCATTTTGCGATTAGGCAAGGCAAGCACAATAAAGGCTATACTCTCAGTTGGCTTGAGGAAACGATCTGCGAAGCTATGTCACTTTATATGCTTCAATACTCGGCTGTGAATTGGTACAAATGCCCATTATCTCAAAGAGCCCCACAGTTTTCAAACTCCATCATGGCCTACCTTGTTAATGAGTTAAAAAGAATTCCGAAAAACAGCCTGAGTATGTGCCAAACGTTGGGAGAGCTCCGCGCCTGCAATCAAAATGCAGCAGCAGAAAGAGATGGGCGACTGGGAGAAAGAAATACCCTCTATAGAGTAATATCTGAGTTTTCCGAAGAAAGTTACCTTTTTTGTGATATGTACCAATATTTGAATGAAGATCAGCTGACAGTTGACTTCGAGAAATGGTTGGCAGACCATCCATCCGAGATAGTACGGTGTTTGAGCCAGATTCAACCAAAGATTCTAAAAAGTGCTGAATCCTGTGACCGAACAGAGAGGATCCATTCCATGTAGGAGAAAGAAATAATTATGAGTGAACAAACATCCTCCATCATCTCCAAAGTTTGGGGCATGTGCGGCCCCTTGCGTGACGACGGCGTTTCCTATGGCGATTATCTCGAACAGCTTACCTATCTGATCTTCCTCAAAATGTCCGACGAATATTCCAAGCCTCCCTATAGGAAACAGACAGGCATCCCGGAAGGCTACGGCTGGACGGATATGAACACCCTCACAGGCGCGGCGCTGGAAGAACAGTATAAAAAGACGCTGGAAAAGTTGGGGGAGCAGGGCGGCATCCTCGGCCAGATCTTCAAGGGCGCGATCAACAAGGTCAGCAATGCCGCGATCCTCTACCGGATCGTGCAGATGATCGACCGGGAAAAGTGGGTTTCTATGTCCTCCGACGTCAAGGGTGAGATCTATGAGGGCCTGCTGCAGAAAAACGCCGAGGACGTGAAGTCCGGCGCAGGCCAGTACTTTACGCCCCGCGCTCTGATCCAAGCGATGGTCGCTTGCATCCGCCCGGAGCCGATGAAAACGATTGCGGACCCTTGCTGCGGCAGCGGCGGATTTTTCCTCGCGGCGCAGTCGTTTCTTGCCGATCCGGAAAATTATGCGCTGGATCGGGAGCAGAAGGAATTCCTGAAAAACGGGACCTTCTACGGAAATGAGCTGGTGGCGTCCACCTTCAAGCTGTGCCTGATGAATCTGTACCTGCACAACATCGGGGATATTTACGGCAGCGTTCCTGTCGCCCACGGCGATTCGCTGCTCACAGATCCCGGCTACCGTGTGGACTATGTGCTCACCAATCCGCCCTTCGGCAAAAAATCCTCCCTCACCTTTACCAATGAGGAAGGCGAGCAGGAGGAAGAGGATCTCGTTTATAACCGTCAGGATTTCTGGACCACCAGCAGCAACAAGCAGCTCAATTTCGTCCAGCATATCAATACGATCCTGAAAGCCACGGGCAAGGCTGCGGTGGTCGTGCCGGACAACGTGCTCTTTGAGGGCGGCGCTGGCGAGATCGTCCGCAAGAAGCTGCTTGCTACCTGTGATCTGCATACAATCCTGCGTCTCCCCACGGGCATCTTCTATAAGCCGGGTGTAAAGGCCAACGTCATTTTCTTCGACAAGCGTCCGGCCAGCGCCGAAACGCAGACGAAGGCCGTCTGGATCTACGATTTTCGCACCAACGTTCACTTTACGCTGAAACAGCATCCGATGCAGTATTCCGATCTGCTGGACTTCATCGCCTGCTATCATCCGGAGAATCGGTACGAACGCACCGAAACGTGGAGCGAAGATAATCCGGATGGCCGCTGGCGCAAATTCGACATTGCCGACATCCTTGCGCGGGACAAGACCAGTCTCGATATCTTCTGGATCAAGGACAAGTCCCTTGCCGATCTGGACAACCTGCCCTCGCCCGACGTGCTGGCTGACGATATCATCGAAAACCTCCAGAGCGCGCTGGAGAGCTTTCAGGAGCTGAAAGCGCAGTTGAAATAAGGAAAGGGCTTTATGAGCGAAATCCGTATAGCTATTCCTGACTTGGATTTGAACAATGCATTGCGATTAGATGGCAGTCTGCGCAACTATGAGATTGGACCATCTGATGATGTCGTTTTGGATTTTTCCAGAATGACAAATTTTGACCCACTTCCCATGTTGATGGCAGGGGCGATTATCAAACGTTTTCGGTATCAATATCATGATAACGCTTTCTCTATTTCTGGCATCAACGGGAAAAGCTATGCCGGGACGATGGGTTTCTTCAAATACTTATCCGAATCCATAAGCTTTGGAAAAAGCCCCGGTGAAGCCACTGGTAGTTCAAATTATATTCCGATTACACCTATTTCGATACCTTCTTTGCAGGAACGTGCATTTCGTGATGGTGGATCAATAGAAATTGGTGATATGATAGAAAGAGAGTCTGCTCGGCTTTCTCATGTCATTGATAGGGGAAATAAGGAATTACATAAGCTGCTTACATATTTAGTCCGCGAAATACTGAGAAATACCCCTGAACACGCTCAAGCAGACGAGATGTGGATATGTGGGCAGTACTGGCCCACTTACCAATTGGCTGAAATCGCAATCATTGACGAAGGCGTTGGGGTATTCCAAAGTATAACGCGTAACGCTGCCCATGCAAAATATATTCAAGATAACCGTTCTGCTCTGAAATGGGCTATTCGTGCAGGTATTTCAGAATCATTCCGACCCGCCTATGAGTTTAAGCCGCATGATTACGATGTATGGAAAAACAGCGGATTTGGGCTTTATATGGTTAGTCAGATATGTCAAAAGCTGAACGGCAGTTTCTGCATAATCAGTTATGGTGACGCGTTGCTCATTGATAACCACGGTGTTGCAGAAAAGAGCACCTCATTTCACGGAACTGCTATTCGCATAAGAGTACCGACGAACAACATCTCAGCTGCGCAAGCTATAATTGATGAAATAGCCGCACAGGGTGAGGCTGAAGCGCGAACAATTAAAAATGCCTTTAAAACCGCCTCTATGCCTTCAAAAGGCTTGATGACGCAGCTAAACATATAAGGCACAAGCTCATCTATTGGCGGCATAAAAATGCACCCGGAAAATAGGGCGTATTCTATCAAAATAGTGGTACTTTTCCAGTTCAGAAGCACCCCGTCCAGCGTGCAGAGAATATCGCGGCCCTGTTTCCGCGCCGCAAGGACCGGATAGCCCCCAATCGTCCCTCTGTCACTCTCCTGTCCGCCAGAAAAGGCATAAAAATGCTCTGTTCAACGGTAATGCTGTTTCCAGCCACATCGGAAACGCGGGTCTTTCACTCTGTCAGATAAGGGTCTGCGCAAAATATCTTTTCAGGCATGTTCTCTGCATCCAATCTAAAATCATTCCCCGTCTATCCGATGACCTTTGGGAAAGATAACACGCGGTAATCTTCCTCTCTCTTTGACGCCGCACCCCCGGTACTTCCACCGCAGCGGGGTAAAACAGGATTTTTGCTATGTAAAACAGAGCAAAAATCTGAATGTGCCATTTCCTCGCCCCTTCGGGGCAACCGGAAATGATG
>OLPA01002452.1_pt1 | contig 13798 bp, 12 predicted proteins | sample 1672811 | NCBI WGS metagenome assembly OLPA01 (sample SAMEA3136726, study PRJEB25190) | human gut metagenome | biome: human gut; feature: human-associated habitat; material: faeces | place: Austria | collected 2013
CTTTCGAATGTTTGTGTGGTAACTTCATTCTACCAGAGCCTGCAAGCTATGTCTTCTTTTATGCTTTTTTCAATTTGCGCAAGTTATTGTACATTATCTAAAAAATCCAGTGTTTACGGGCTTTTTTCGACCTATGAAATTATTCCCACTCCACGGTGGCAGGGGGCTTGGAGGTGATGTCGTAGCAGATGCGGTTGATGTGCTTCACCTCACCCACGATGCGGTTGGACACCTTGTCCAGCAGCTCATAGGGCAGGCGGGACCATGTGGCGGTCATGAAGTCCTGAGACTGCACGGCACGCAGAGCCAGCGTATAGTCGTAGGTGCGCTCGTCACCCATGACGCCCACGCTGCGCAGATCGGTCAGCACGGCGAAGAACTGGCTGGTGGTGCGGTCAAGGCCCGCCAGCTTCATCTCCTCGCGGAAGATGGCGTCGGCATCCCGCAGGATGGCCAGCTTTTCCTCGGTGATATCACCGATCACGCGGATGGCCAGACCGGGGCCGGGGAACGGCTGGCGCCACACCAGCTCGTCGGGCAGGCCCAGCTCGGTGCCCAGCTGGCGCACCTCATCCTTGAACAGGCGGCGCAGGGGCTCTACGATCTCCTTGAAGTCCACACAATCGGGCAGGCCGCCCACGTTGTGATGGCTCTTGATGACGGCGCTCTCGCCGCCCAGACCGGACTCCACCACGTCGGGATAGATGGTGCCCTGCGCAAGGAAGTCCACAGCGCCGATCTTCTTGGCCTCTTCCTCGAACACCCGGATGAACTCCTCGCCGATGATCTTGCGCTTGCGCTCCGGCTCGGTGACGCCGGCCAGCTTGGCCAAAAAGCGGGGACCGGCGTTGACGCGGCGGACGTCCACATGGAACTGATGCTTCATTACCTGCTCCACCTGATCGCCCTCGTCCTTGCGCAGCAGGCCGTGATCCACAAAAATGCAGGTCAGCTGATCGCCCACGGCACGCTGCAGAAGCGCGGCAGCCACAGAGCTGTCCACGCCGCCGGACAGGGCCAGCAACACGCGGCCATCGCCGATCTGTCGGCGGCACTCGGCCACCGCCTCCTCCATGTAGGAGGCCATGGTCCACTCCGGCCCGAAGCCGCAGATGGTGTAGAGGAAGTTCTTCAGGATCTGGGTGCCGTACTCGGTATGCAGCACCTCGGGATGGAACTGCACGCCGTAGAGCTTCTTATCGGCGCACTGCACCGCCGCGTGCAGGCAGCCCTCGGTGGAGCCGATGATCTCGAAGCCGGGCGCAAGGCTTTCCACCTCCACGCCGTGGCTCATCCAGTAGACGGCCTTTTCCGGCACGCCGTCAAACAGCGGGGACGCCTTGTGGCTCAGCTCCACCTTGCCGTATTCGCGGGTCTCCGCCTTACGGCACTGACCGCCCAGCAGGTGCATCATCAGCTGCTCGCCGTAGCAGATGCCCAGCACGGGGATGCCCATTTCAAACAGCGCCTTGTCCACCATGGGTGCGTTAGGCTCGAACACCGTAGCGGGGCCGCCGGTGAAAATCAGCGCGTCGGGGGCGAAGGCGCGGATCTCCTCCATAGACATGCGGAAGGATTTGATCTCGCAGTACACGCCGCACTCACGGACGCGGCGGGCCACCAGCAGGTTATACTGGCCGCCGAAGTCCAGAACCAGAACTTTTTTCATCTCAGTCGTCCTCCCGGAAGATAATGCCGTTCTCGTCGGCGGATTCGATGACGGCCAGCGCCTTATAGGGGATATCCGGCATGGCGCGGAACTTGTCGCCGCCGCCCTGAAAGCCCTTCTCCACCGCCACGCCGATGCCCACCAGCTGGGCGCCGGCCTTCTTCACAATGTCCACCAGACCGCCCATGGCGTAGCCGTTGGCCATAAAGTCGTCGATAATGAGGACGCGGTCATCCTCGCTGAGCCACTCCTGAGACACCAGCAGGGTGACCTTCTTTTTATAGGTATAGGAGAAAATTTCACTCTGGATCAAGCCGCTTTCGATGTTGTCGCTCTTGGCCTTTTTGGCAAACAGCATGGGAACGCCGTACCGCTCGGCACACACGGTGGCCAGTGCGATACCGCTGGCTTCGGCGGTCAGCACCACCGTGGCCTTACTGGTATCGAAATACTTGGCAAATTCGTCCGCGATATCGCCCAACAGCTTGGTATCTACCCGGTGGTTCAGAAAACCGTCGATTTTGATGATATTACCCGGCAGCACCTTGCCCTCGCGGCGGATGCGTTCCTTTAACTGTTCCATAGGAAAAGACCCCCTCATAATAGTTTGCTTCTATCATAACCCGCCGGGAAATAAATTACAACTGACAAATACCCTAACAATCCTGTCGTAAAAATGGGCATTTTGACACTTCGCACAAAGAAAAAGCACACCTTATCCAAAGCATAAGGTGTGCTTTTCGCATTTGTTCAGAAATGGAACACCACGCCCACCACGGCGGCCGCCGCGATGAACACGATGGGGTGCAGCTTTTTCGTAAAGGGCACCCAGCGGGTCAGCACAAGGATCACCGCCGCAAGGGCCAGCTCCTTCCAGCGGAAGAAGTCCAATCCGGAAGCCGAGGTATCCACCAGACTCAGCAGCACCACGCCGATACCGGCGGAGGCCACCATGGCGGTGGAGGCAGGACGCAGACCGTAGAAGGCGGCGTCCACATACTTGTTGTCCCGGAAAGCCTTCAGGAAGCTGGCGATGATGAGAATGACGATAACGGATGGGGTCACCAGTCCCAGTGTGGCGATGACCGCGCCCAGAACGCCGCCGGTCTCGAAGCCCACATAGGTGGCCATGTTGACGCCCACCGGGCCGGGGGTGGATTCACTGACGGCCAGCATGTCCGCCAGCTGTGCCTGCGTAAACCAGCCGGTGCGGTCCGCCATATCCGACAGGAAGGGCAGCGTGGCCAAACCGCCGCCGATGGCGAACAGGCCGGTCTTGAAAAACTCGTAAAACAACCGCAGATAGATCATTTCCTGGCACCTCCCACGTTACGGATGATGATGCCCGCCACGGCGGCCGCCAGCACGAACAGCACGGGAGAGAGGTTCGTCAGCAGCGACGCGGCCAGCACCGCCGCAAAGATCAGCGCGCCCCACACGTCCTTCACCGCGCCCTGCCACAGCTTCAGCGTGGCGTTGAAGATCAGCACGCACACACATACACGGATGCCCGTGAAGGCGTTCTGCACCCACTCCAGATGGGAAAAGCTGGTAATCAACCCCGCCAGCAGCGTAATAATAATGAGTGACGGGAACACCATGCCCAGCGTGGCCACGATACCACCCCAGATGCCCTTGCGCTTCTGGCCGATGAAGGTGGCGGTATTAACGGCAATGATGCCCGGCGTACACTGGCCGATGGCGAAATAGTCCGTCAGCTCCTCGTCGGTGGTCCAGCCCTTGTTCTCCACCACCTCACGCTGTAAGATGGGCAGCATGGCCATGCCGCCGCCGAAGGTCATGACGCCCACCTTGGCGAACGTCAGAAACAGCTCTAAAAATTCCTTCACTTGAAAAGCACCTCTTTTGTATGATCCCGCCCTTGCGGGCCGGTTATTCCGTATAGCCGTACAGGCCCCGCACCGACACCTCGCCGCAGCGCAGCGTCTCCGCCGTGCCGTTTGCATGCCGCACCACAAGGCCGTACTGCCCGTCGATATCCAGCGCCGTCACCGTCTCGCCTGTCTGCAGGATACGCACCTGCCGTCCCAGATTCAGGCACAGCTGCCGGTATTCGTCCACATAGGTCTCCGGTGCGCACAGATGGCGGAATGCCTGCCGCAGCGCGTCCACCAGCGCCGTCTCCAGCGCCGCCCTGTCCACGTCACAGCCCTCCGCCGCCAACGAGGTGGCCAGCTTTGCCACCTCCGGCGAGAAGTCCTCCGGCCGCTGCCGCAGATTGACGCCGAGACCGATGACCACATGATCCACACCGCTGCCGGAGAGTGTCACCTCCGTCAGGATGCCCGCCAGCTTTTTGCCGTGCAGCGCCAGATCGTTGGGCCACTTGATACGCACATCCGCCCCGGTGACCCGGCGGATGGCCAGCGCGGCGGAGGCGGAGGCCATGGCCGTCAGGGGCAGCAGTCCCTCCGGCGATGCCACGGGCCGCCACAGCATGGAGAGGTACAGCCCAAGGCCCTCCGGCGACTCGAAGCCCCGGCCCATGCGGCCCCGGCCCGCCGTCTGCCGCGCCGCGATGACGGCGGTGCCGTCCGGCGCGCCCTCCTGTGCCAGCGTCTTGCATACGGTATTGGTGGAATCCACCGTGTCATAGCGGTAGACCTTCGGCTGCTCCATGGCGGTCGCCTCCTCTCGTTCGTGGCCCATATTACCACGTTTTTCCCCATCCGTAAAGTAAAAAAATCATCAAGCAGCTTGACAGCACCGCTGTCAGCGGGGTATCATGTCTCCAATCTTTTCCATTTCAGGAGGCTGCCATGTCTGCACGAAAGCTGGTCTATACCGCGCTGTTTGCCGTCCTTACGGCTGTGGGCGCGTTTCTGCGTATTCCGCTGGGCGTTTCATCCATCACGCTGCAATTTCTGTTCACCGCCATGGCAGGCGTTCTGCTGGGGCCGGCCTGCGGTGCGCTGAGTCAGGGCGTATATGTGGCGCTGGGCCTGATCGGCCTGCCCATCTTCACCGCCGGCGGCGGCTTCGGCTATGTGCTGCAGCCCACCTTCGGCTTTCTGCTGGGGCTGATCCCCGCCGCCGCCATCATCGGCGCCATCAGCCGCCGCAGCAGCTCGCCGCTGCGTCTGGCGCTGGCGTGTCTGGCGGGTCTCGCGGCGCTGTACGCCGTGGGCGTGCCCTACATGGCGCTGATCCTCAACGGCTATATAGGCAAGGGCATGAGCGTATCCGGCCTGCTGTGGGCCGGAATGATCCCCTTCCTGCCCGGCGACGCCATCAAGATCGCGGTGACGGCGCTGCTTTGCCCGCTGCTGCGTAAGCGTGTCCCCGGTCTGAAATAACGGTGGTGTATTTACAACGCCTGCGGCAAATGCTATAATAATACAATAACTTAGAAAGGAACGGTCTTTCATGGAACTGCACGCCAGGCTCGTCCGGTCACAACTGAATTTCTTCAAGCCCTTTGTGGCCAACTGCTCCCTTGAGGTGACCCGCAAGGGACAGGATAAGCTGGGCGAGCTGATGACGGCCCTGCACAAGCGGGAGGTGCTGGTGAAGGAACACGACTTCGGCCGCTTTCAGGGCGCGTGGATCATGCCCCGGGACGAGCGTCGGGGCGGCGTGGTGCTGTATCTCCACGGCGGCGGCTACACCTGCGGCAGCCTTGAGTATGCCAAGGGCTTTGCCGCCACGCTGGCGTCGGAGTGCGGCGTGCGGGCCTTCTGCGCCGCCTATCGGCTGGCGCCGGAGAACCGCTATCCCGCGGCGCTGGACGACGCGCTGGAGGCCTATCAATACCTGCTGAGCAAGGGCTACGCCGCCCACCAGATCCTGCTGTGCGGCGAGAGTGCCGGCGGCGGGCTGATCTACGCCCTGTGCCTGAAGCTGAAGGAGCTGGGGCTTCCCCTGCCCTGCGGCCTGATCGGTATTTCTCCGTGGACGGATCTTACCGGCAGCGGCAAGTCCTATGAGGAGCACCGGGAGATCGATCCCTCCATGACGCCGGAGCTGCTGCAATTCTACGCCAAGTGCTATACTGACGACCCCACCGACCCGTTCTGCTCGCCGCTGTTTGGCGACCTGACGGGGCTGCCGCCCTCTTTGCTGTTTGTGGGCGGCGACGAGGTGATGCTAGACGACACCCGGATGCTGCACGAGAAGCTGCTGGAAAGCGGCTGCCGCAGCAAAATGATCGTAGCCCCGGAACGGTGGCATGCCTATGTGCTGTACTGTCTCAACGAGAACATGCCGCAGGACTTCGAGACCATCAACCGCTTTATGGATCAGGTGCTGTCCCCCGCCCGCAGTCTGCGGTGGATGAAGCTGGACAACGCCGCCAAGATCTATCCCGCCGCCAAGCGGCGCAACTGGAACAACTTCTTCCGCATCTCCGCCACGCTGACCGAGCCGGTGGATGTGGCCGTGCTGCGCAGCGCACTGGACGTGACGGCCCGGCGCTTCCCCTCCATCGCCGTGCGGCTGCGGCGGGGCGTGTTCTGGTACTATCTGGAGCAGATCCCCAAGGCGCCCGCCATTCAGGAGGAGAAAAGCTGCCCGCTGGCCCACGCGCCCTTCCATCAGGTGCGGCAGTGCGCCTTCCGGATACTGGTGTATCATAACCGCTTTGCGGTGGAATTTTTCCACGCCCTGACAGACGGCACCGGCGCGCTGATCTTTGTCAAGACGCTGCTGGCGGAATATCTCAGCCAGAAATACGGTTTGACCGTCCCCGCCGTGGACGGCGTGCTGGGACGGCTGGAGGAGCCCGGCGACGAGGAGTTAGAGGACAGCTTCCTGCGCTATGCCGGCGACGTGAAGGCCAGCCGTAAGGAGTCCACCGCGTGGCATCTCTCCGGCACACCGGAGAAGGACGGCTTCAAGAATCTGGTCACGCTGATGGTGCCCGCGCCGGAGTTGAAGGCCTGCGCCAAGCGCTACGGCGTGTCGGTGACGGAGCTGCTGTGTGCCGCCATGATGCAGGCCATCGCCCAGCTTCAGGCGGAGAAGGTGCCCCGGCGCAGCCGCCGCAAGCCGGTGAAGGTGCTGCTGCCGGTGAACCTGCGGAACCTGTTCCCCAGCCGCACGCTGCGGAACTTCGCCTCCTATATCACGCCGGAGATCGACCCCCGCATGGGCGACTACACCTTTGAGGAGATCTGCGCCGCCGTCCACCACCGGATGGGGCTGGAGAACAATCCCCAGACCATGCGGGCCAAGTTCGCCGCCAACGTGGCCAGCGAGAAATCGCCCGTCCTGCGGGTCATGCCGCTGTTCATCAAGAATCTGGCCATGAAGGCCGTGTTCGACACGGTGGGCGAGTGCAAATCCTGCCTGTGCCTGTCCAATCTGGGTGTGGTGCATCTGCCGGAGGTCATGGCCCCCTATGTGGCCCGGATGGATTTCATCATCGGCGTGCAGGCCAAGGCGCCCCATGACTGCGGCGTCCTGACATGGAACGACACCGTGTATATCAACTGTATCCGCAGCATCCGCGAGCCGGAGCTGGAGCTGCGGTTCTATCAGGTGCTCCACCGTCTGGGCCTGAGCGTCACGGTGGAAAGCAATCAGCGCTGACAAGGCGCGGGAAAGGAGCCTATCATGTATTGTGTCAAGTGCGGCGTGAAGCTTGCGGACAGCGAAAAGGTCTGTCCCCTGTGCGGCACCCGCGTGTTTCATCCCGATCTGCCGCAGCCGCAGGGCGAGCCGCCCTACCCGCCCGATCCCCGGCCCCGCAATGAGGAGGTCAGCCGCTCCGGCGTGCTGTTCATTCTGACGGTGCTGGCGCTGCTGCCCGCCATTCTGTTTATCCTGTGTGACTGGCGGATCAACGGCTCCATCGTCTGGTCGGGGTACGCCTCCGGCGGCGTGGCGCTGCTGTATATTCTTGTGGCGCTGCCGCTGTGGTTCCGCCGCCCCAATCCGGTGATCTTCGTGCCCATCGACTTCGTGGCCATCGGCCTTTACCTGCTGTATATCAACTTCGCCACCGGCGGACACTGGTTCCTTTCCTTCGCTTTCCCTGTCACCGGAGCCATCGGCCTTTTGGTGACGGCTATGGTGACGCTGCTGCGGTATCTGCCGGACGGCCACCTGTATGTGGTAGGCGGCGGGCTGATCCTCTCCGGCGGCATCGCGGTGCTGATCGAGTTTCTCATCAACCTGACCTTCCAGCTGCATGAGACCTTCTTCTGGTCCCTGTACCCGCTGACCGCCGGGATCATTCTGGGCGGCATGCTGCTGGTGGTAGCCGGCTGCAAGCCCCTGCGGCAATCCCTGCACCGGAAGTTTTTCATTTAAAATCATGCCGCCTTGGCGGAATACCGCAACTTTTTACTCTTCTCTCTTATCTTTTCCCTGATTAAAAAATGTGCACCCCATATGGGGTGCACATTTTTTAATCTAACGCATCGTGGCTGTTGAACACGTCGCTGATGCTGCCGTAGGGGTCGGGATGGCTTTCCGGCTCCGGCTGGGCGGCGTTAAAGCTGCCCTTCATTTTCAGCTCCTGCCACTGCTCCCTGGTAATAAGCAGCTGGCGGGGCTTGCTGCCCTCGAAGGGGCCCACGATGCCCCGCTCCTCCATCTGATCCACCAGACGGGCGGCGCGGGAGTAGCCCAGCTTCAAGCGCCGCTGCAGCATGGACACGCTGGCCTGTCCCGTTTCCAGGATGACCTCCACCGCCGCGCCCAGCAGCTCGTCGCAGCCCTCGCCCTCGTCGGGGGCGGGTGCGCTGCCGCCGGAGGACTTGCCGCCGCTCTTGTCGCTCTGCTTCATGACCTCCTCGATCTTCTCCATGACCTCGTCGGAGTAGTCGGCGGTGCCGCTCTCCTTGACGAAGTTCACCACGCGCTCGATCTCCTCGGGGGTGATGAAGCAGCCCTGCACACGGGTGGGCTTCTGGTTGCCCAGCGGGAAGTAGAGCATATCGCCTTTGCCAACCAGCTTTTCCGCGCCGGTGGTATCCAAAATGATGCGGGATTCCAGCGACGACGCTACGGCGAAGGCGATACGGCTGGGGATATTGGCCTTCATCAGGCCGGTAATGACATCCGAGGAGGGACGCTGGGTGGCGATGACCAGATGCATACCGGCGGCACGGCCCATCTGGGCCACGCGGCAGATGGACTCCTCCACCTCCTTGGCGGCCACCAGCATCAGGTCGGCCAGCTCGTCGATGACCACCACCACGGTGGGCAGCTTCTTCAGCTCAGGGTCGCTCTCGCACAGGGCATTGAAGCCCGCCAGATCCTTCACGCCCCGCTCGGAGAACATCTTATACCGCTTCATCATCTCATACACCGCCCACTGGAGGGCGCCTGCGGCCTTCTTGGGATCGGTGACCACGGGGATCAGCAGATGGGGGATGCCGTTATAGGGAGCCAGCTCCACCATCTTGGGGTCCACCATGATAAAGCGCACCTCGTCGGGGGTGGACTTATACAGCAGACTGACGATCAGCGAGTTGGTACACACGGACTTACCGGAGCCGGTGGTACCGGCGATCAGCACATGGGGCAGACGGGCGATGTTGCCCACGATGGCGCTGCCGCCGATGTCCTTGCCCACGGCGAAGGCCACGGTGCTGGGATGGTTGGTGAACTCCCGGCTCTCGATCACGTCGCGGATGCGGACGGCGGTGACCGCCTTGTTGGGCACCTCGATGCCCACGGCGGAGATCTTGCCGGGGATAGGCGCGATGCGCACGCCGGTAGCGCCCAGCGCCAGCGCGATATCATCGCTGAGATTTGTGAGCTTGCTGAGCTTCACGCCCTGATCCAGCGTGAACTCATAACGGGTGACGCTGGGGCCGTGGACCACCTCACCGGGATGGGCATCCACGCCGAAGGAAGCCAGTGCCGACGCCAGCCGCTGAGAGTTCAGCCGCAGCTCCGCGCCTACCTCCTGATGGTTGTCATCGGTGTTCTCGTCCAGCAGCGTGATGGGGGGATAGCGGTAGGCCTCCTCCCCTTCGGCCAGCTCCTTCTCGATGGCCTCGCTGACCTCGGCGGTGGCGGTCTCCACCTCCGCCCGGACGGCCTCCTTCCGCTGCTTCTCCGTCATGGGTTCCTTCACAGGCACCGGTGCCGGGGCAGGTTCCGGCTCCTGCGCCGGTGCGGCAGGCTCCGCCGCCGGAACGGAAAGCGTGGGATCCAGCAGCTCCGCCGGGGTCTTGACGTCACCGGAGCGGCCACGGAACAGGCTGCCGCCGGAGGGCTTCAGCACTGCGGTCTCGCTGCTTGGCTCCACGGCCTCGTCATCCAGCGGAATGTCGATATTGGGCCGCTTTTTGCGGGGTTTTGGTGTAACGGACTCCTCCTTTACAGGCTTTGCGGGACGAGCGGGCGCTTCTTCCTCGTCGTCATAGTAGTCATCCTCATCCTCCCACTGGGCACGCTCCTCAGCGCGGCGCTTCAGCTCTGCGATCAGCTCGGCAGGCTTTACCTGCAATGCGCCCAGCACCGCCAGCACCACCAGCAGAATGGTCAGGATCAGCGACACCACGCGGCTGAGAAGGGTCTCCATGCCCACCGCCAGAGAGCCGGACACCACGCCGCCGCACAGCAGCGACTGGCCGTCCTTCCACATGGGCTTGATGTGCTCCAGATCAAATCCATAGGGACCGCGAGCCAGCAGCAGGTGCAGCACCATGCCCACCAGTACCGGCAGCAGCAGTGTGCAGACCAGCCGCAGCTTTACCGGACGGCCCTTGTGGTTCACCAGCACGATACCGGCGTACAGCAGCGCCGGGGCCGCCAGCCAATAGCCATAGCCGAAGCACCCTTTCAGCACATTGGCCAGAAACGTCAGCAGAATGGCGTCCACATTGAAGTATGTCATCAGCACACACAGCGCCAGCAGCAGACACACGATGCCGCCAATCAGGCGGGCCTGCGCGTTATAGGCGGGAGGCGGCGGCGCACTGCGGCGCCTGGCATTCCCTTTTCCGCCGCTTTTGGCGGAGAAAGTCGTTTTTTTCTTTGGTATATTCGCCATAGATCAACCTCACTTGATGGCGTTGAGCAGCAGGGTCAGCAGGCCCGCCGCCCAGCAGTAATACGCAAACGCGCCGAAGCGGCCCTTCTCGGCCACCATGCGCAGCAGACGGATGCAGGCATAGCCCACCACCGCGGCGGTGATCACGCCCACCAGATACATGGGCACCTCCGCCCAGTTGATCCCGGCCTCGATGGCGTCCTTCAGACTGAGGATATTGGCGCCCAGCACGGCGGGGATGGACAGCAGGAAGGAAAAGCGCACGGCGAACTTCCGCTCGAAGCCCATGAAGCAGCCGGTGGTGATGGTCATGCCGGAGCGGGAGATACCGGGCATGGTGGCGATGGCCTGACCCACGCCCACCACCAGCACATCCAGCACCGTGGCATTGCGCTCGGTCTTGCGGCCCTTGCGCACCAGATCACAGGCGAACAGCAGAAAGCCCGTTACCACCAGCGCCGCGCCGATGAAGATCATGTTATTGCTGAGGGCCTGCACCTTCTTATGGATGGGCAGGACGGCAAACAGCGGCAACGTGCCGATGATAATAAGCAAAATCAGACGGCGGGCAGGCGGCACCTGAGCAGGCGTAGAACTGTGGGCCAGATCGCTGACGCCGTGGATCAGCTCAACCACCATGTCGCAGATGTCCCGCCAATAGGCCACGAACACCGCCACCAGCGTGCCCAGATGCAGCAGCACGTCGAAGAACTCCGGCACCTCGGTTTTGATGTTCAGCAGATTCTGGGCGATGGCCAGATGGCCGGAGCTGGAGATGGGCAGGAACTCCGCGAGTCCCTGTACCAGACCCAGCAGGAAGGAAGAAAAATATGTCATAGAGTCACCTCATGTCATATCCGAATACTTTTTGTCATATCCGGTATGGAAATTACAGTTTGTTATCGGTTATCGCAGAAGATATCAAATATAGTATACCATATCTATGAAAAAAATGCCACTGTTATTTATGAAGAAAGAGACGGCTTGCGCCGTCTCTTTTGTGCTATTCGGTTTCGTCCTCCACAGGCGGCCATATCTGAATACTGGTCTGCCACTTGTCGTAGCAGCCGTTCGTATTCCACTCGTGCCACAGCGTCAGTGCATCCCGGAAGGGATAGACCGGCTTCGTCTGCCGGGCGCAGTTGCACCAGCTATACAGCGACGGCAGCTCCGGCGTCAGCATTTCGGCATCGTACAGGAGATAGGCCCGTGTGTTCTCGCCGCGGCGCATCCGCGACCACTCCGCGATAATGCCTGTGTTCTGTGTGGTGCCGAAGATGTTGGTGGTCTCATAGCTGCCGCTCTTCACCGAGTAGAAGTCCGCCGTATAGGACTGGCCGTCTTTCTCGCACAACAGGCGGCCGCTGTTCCATCCGCCGGGGCTCCACGACTCCGCGTTGCCCTGCCACACAGGCCAGATCTCCATACCCTCCGCAAGGCAGTCTCCGGACGGCCGGTCGATCGCCGCATAGTGCAGCACGACAGCCCGCTGTCTGTCCGCCTCCTCCACCAGTACCACCGCATGGGTCACAAAGCCCTCATAGAAGTCATACACCCGATAGGTATAGTGGTAGCTGCCGTCCGGCTGCTTCTCCGCGTCGATATAGTGCCAACGGGGCGGCGTGTCATCGTTCCACACCGATGTGGTGACCTCGCGGTAGGTATCGTCCTCATACAGAGGCTCTGTCTCTGCATATACCTTCACCGCGCCGGACATCCGCGCCACTTCCTCCGCCGTCAGATCATCCAGCACCTGCTCCGGAAAGCCCAGCGCCAGCAGCTCCGCCCGGATGGTCTTATCCTGAGGTGCGTCGTCACGCAGCTGCCAGTTCATGGGATACCGCTGGCCCAGAAACATAGCCAACAGCACCGCCGCCAGCGTCAGCCCCAGATAGCCCCACAGCACCGCCGCCGAGGGCAGGCGTACCGGCGCGGCGTGGATGGCGTAGCCCGTGTCCGCGAGGGAGCGGGCCAGCTTCACCAGATTCCGCAGGATCACGATATACACGATCAGCATCGGCAGCACCGCCAGCCAGCCGCTCAGTTCCAGGAAGGCCAGCGCGCATATGACCGCGTAGAAGATCACCAGCGCACCGGCGGCGGGCGCGGCGGGCTTTTCCGCACCGGCGGCACGGGACACGCCTACCATGCCCCGCCACAGGCAGCAATACAGCGCGAAGGTCATCACCAAGACCGCATAGGCCGGGATGTTCTTCACATCCACCGGCAGGGCCGCCAGTGCGAAGGACGCGCTGCGCACTATGGCGGCGGCGATGGACAGCCGCCAGCACCATTGCAGAGCCTTGTTCTCCCGCCGCAGGGTGCGGAAGCCCAGCACCATCAGGATACCGCCCAGGGCGGGCAGGATCATGTCCAGATACAGAAACTTGAAGGTGATGGTGGTCAGACCCATGCCCCACAGCACCAGCCACATGGCCTCACGCCAGGGGTTCACCTCCGCCATGGCCGGGGGCAGAGCAGAGGCGTCCTCCCGCAGCAGCTGATCAAAACGCAGATCGTCACTCACAGAAGTCACCTCCCAACAGCCGCCGCAGCCTTTGCCGCAGACGGTACAGCCGCCCCTCCACCGCCCGCTCCGTCAGGCAAAGCTCGGCGGCCATCTGGGCGGTGGACTGGCAGTAGTAGTACTTTCGATAGAACAGGCTCCGTTCCTCCGGCAGCAGGCCCGCGATGGCGGCTTGCAGCCGCTGCTGGCGCTCCCGGCGCAGCAGCTCCTCCTCGGCGCTGCCGCCGGTGTGGGGCACGTCCTCCTCCAGGGGGGCGTCGGCCTGGGCACGGCGGGCACGGTTCAGGGCGGCGTTGCGGCTCAGCACCGTCAGCCACGGTTTCAGCGCACCCTTGTCGCCGTTAAAGCTGCCCGCCGTCTGCCAGATCTTCAGGGAGATATCGGCATAGCACTCCTCCCGGTCCCGCTCATCCGTCAGGATGGGCCGCAGGATGTACCGGATCAGCGGCCCGTACTGCCGCAGAAGCGCATGCAGCGCGGCCTCGTCGCCGCCTGCGATCTTCGCCATCAGCGTCCGTTCGTCCAACCGTATCCCCTCCCCTCCGGATGTGTCTCTACTCTATACTACACCATTTTCACCCAAAACCCACGGAAAATTTTTCAGAGATAGAAAACGCCCTGACGCGGCGCG
>OLPA01002455.1_pt1 | contig 13781 bp, 8 predicted proteins | sample 1672811 | NCBI WGS metagenome assembly OLPA01 (sample SAMEA3136726, study PRJEB25190) | human gut metagenome | biome: human gut; feature: human-associated habitat; material: faeces | place: Austria | collected 2013
GAAAATGACTCAAAAACAACTGGCTTCAGAAATTGGAGTAAGTCCTTCACGTATTAACGATTATGTAACAGGGCGCTCTGAGCCTACTCTAAAAATAGCTAGATTGCTATGCAAGGTTCTGAACATAACGCCTGCTGCAATGTTGCAATGTTAAACAGATGTTGATGATAAATTAAAGATGTCGGACCGTTTGACCATAGAACAGCGCCACAACAATATGGCGGCAATAAGGGGCAGGGATACCAAACCGGAGATTCTTGTCAGGAATTTTCTGTGGAGTAGGGGATTCAGGTATCGGCTCAATCACCCCCGGTTGCCGGGCAAGCCGGACATCGTGCTGAGGAAATATCGCACCTGTATTCTGGTGAACGGGTGCTTCTGGCACGGACATGAGGGGTGCAAATATTATGTGGTGCCGAAATCGAACACCGGGTTCTGGATGGAGAAGATCAGGAGGAACCGGGAGAGGGACCATGAGGTGCTGCACCGGCTGGCTGAAATGGGATGGCATACCATCGTGATATGGGAATGTGAACTGAAGCCGGCGGTAAGGAAGAAAACGCTGGAGTCGCTCGCCTTTACGCTGAACCATATCTATCTGGAAGATCATCATATCAGAAGATATGAATTGCCGGAAGAAGAGCCGGAAATGGTGGCGGAGCCGGATCCAAGGCATCGTGATTAGTAACTACTATTATCGGGAATAAGGCTTATGAAAGATATGGATAAATATTGGAAGAACGTGGATTCACTTTTCGATTCTAAAGATAATCGAAAAGTGATTTGGATAGGTTATGCACCGGCGAAGGTCACGTCGTAGGCGCGGGAGAACTTATCGCCGAAGTAGTGACTGGTCGCGCCCTGCAGCGCCTTGCGGTCCTTCATCATGCACTCGACGGTATAGGTCGCCTCGGCGCCCGCGAACTTCTCCTTCTCGGTCTTGCGGCCCGGAACGACGGGAATGGCGAGGACGTTCTCAAAGAAGTCCGCATAGCACTTGAGCTGCTGCTCGGTCTCGGCCTTGGCCTCCTCGGCGGTCTCGTGGATGGTGTGGCCCTCCTGCCACCAGAACTCGCGGCTGCGCAGGAAGGGACGAGTGGTCTTTTCCCAGCGGATGACGGAGCACCACTGGTTATACAGCATAGGCAGCTCGCGGTAGCTCTGCAGCACGTTGTGCCAATGGTCGCAGAACATGGTCTCGGAGGTGGGGCGGAAGGCCAGACGCTCCTCCAGCGGCTCGCTGCCGCCGTGGGTGACCCATGCCACCTCGGGGGCGAAGCCCTGCACCAGCTCGCCTTCCTTTTTCAGCAGGCTCTCCGGGATCAGAACGGGCATGGCCACGTTCACATGGCCAGTCTTTTTGAACATGCCGTCCATGATACGCTGGATGTTCTCCCAGATGGCGTAGCCATAGGGACGCAAGATCATGAAGCCCTTCACGGACGCATAGTCCACCAGCTCCGCCTTCAGGCAGATATCGGTGTACCACTTGGCGAAGTCCACCTCCATAGGGGTGATGGCTTCCACGTTTCTCTGGTCTTTTGCCATAATGTATAACCTCAATTCCCGCGGCATAAGCGCGTTATTCTTGAAACTTTATTGTATCGGGAAATATACCGCTTGTCAAGATTTCCCGTCCCTTTTGCGCGAAAAAGAACGGCCCGGAGGCCGTTCCTTTCGCTGTGTTCACTTTACCGGGATCTCCAGCGTGCCGAAGCGGATGTGATCCACCCGGCTCACGTCGATAGGCGCGGCAAAGCGGAAGTAGATATCCACATGGCTGTTGTTCCAGCCGCCGCCTTGCGGGTCCTCAGAGCCGAGGGCCACCTCGGTGCCGTCGTCCAGCACCAGCGCCCAGCCGCCCTCCGGTTCACAGGGCGGCGCATCAAAATCGTCGATGCTGTCGCTGTCGTACTTCACCTGAATATAGGTGCTGCTGATGCGGAAGGTATCCAGATAGATCATGCGGCCCGGCTGAGTGCTCTCCACCGTCAGGCCGCTGGCGTCCACCTCGATGGGCGCAGCCTGCGCCGACAGGTCGGGCAGGGCAAAGCGCCAGTCGCCCTCCAGCACGGTTTCGGTATACTGTCCAAGGCTGGCATTATAGACAGTCAGGCTGGTAATGTGCAGCCACTTGGGCTGGCCGTCGTCAAACCTCATTCTGCTCTCGCCTACCCGCGGGGCGGCGTCATCGCTGAGCATCTGACTTCCCATGTACACCACACCTTCCAGTGTATTGTCGCCGGGCGTGCTGTCCTCCCATTTGACCGAATATCCCATACCGCTGAAGTCGTAGCCCGCTGTCTCCAGAAAACCGTCCTCTTCCGTGCCGCGCAGCATCAGGTCCCCTTCCGTCTGGGAATCAGGGATGCGCAGCACCGTGCCCTCCGGGGCCTGTACCATCAGGCGGATATAGTAGTTGTAGGCGTCGCCGTACACCGCCAGCGGCGTGATGGTGGTGCCGTTGCTGGTGACGGGCTGCATGTCCGTGGTACCCATCTCCTCCATCAGCTGCTTCTGCTCCGCCGTCAGGTCACCGAAATAGCCCTTGAAGCTGTCGGCCACGCCCAGTTTGGCGGCGGCCACGGTGGCGGTACACATGACCGCCACAATGGCGGCGATCAGCAGCCCTCTGGCCACGCGGCCGGTCTTTTTCACCGCAGGACGTCCACCCTGCTGATTCTCGATCTTTTTCATCGTCAACTCCTTGATCCGGCGGAGGGCGGCCTCGTCGCACCCCGGCGCAGGCGTTACGGTATCGTCCCGCACGTCGTCCATCAGGTCATAGATGTTGTATTCCATTTGCCGTTCCTCCTTATGCTTCCTCCGCCAGCAGGCGGGACTTCAATTTCTCCCGTCCCCTGCTGAGCCGTGATTTGACAGCGGATTCCGTCAGCTCCATGGCTGCCGCGATCTGGGCGATCTTCTCATAGTAGTAGTAAAACCGCAGGAATATCTCCCGGTCCACCGGCTCCATGGCCAGCAGGGCCGACCGCACGTGGGCGGCGCGCTCCCGCCGCTCCAGAAGGCTTTCCGGCGTGTGGGGGTCCACCAGCACCGCGTCCTCCGGCAACGGCACGGTCCGGCACGCCTGACGCAGCTTGTTCTTGGCGCTGTTGCGGGCCGCCACCCCCAGATAGGCCTTGACCGCGCCGCCGCGCACCTGTCCGGCGTTGTTCCAGAAGCCCAGAAACACGTCGGAGACCGCCTCCTCCACGTCGGCGTCTGTCATATAAGCGCCCATCACATTGCGGACGATGGCGGCGGCATACGCGCCGTACCGGTCAATAAACCACGCCAGCGCTTCCTGCGAGCCCTGCTTCAGCTGCCGCAGGGCCTGTTCCTCTGTCAAATGGATCACTTCCTTTGCGGAGATCTTGGTTGACGGCCGTCACTCATAATAACACACCTGCCGGGAAAAAGTCGCGCCCGGCGGCAAATTCGCGCAAAAAAACAGCAAGGGCAGCGCCCTTGCTGTTTTTTCCTATGTTACAGGCCGCGGGAGGCCTTCTCCTGCCGCTCGGCCTCGGCACGGGCCTTGCAGATCTCGGCCCAGCTGGGCAGCTTGTCCAACTCCGCCGCGAAGGCCGCCAGTTCGTCGGGAATGGCGATCTTCTGGGGACAGACCGCCGCGCACGCGCCGCAGGCGATGCAGGCGCCGGGCCACTTATCCTTGGGCAGGGCCTCCAGCTGCATCTTCACCGAGGAGCCGCTGCCCACCCGCAGCTGATTGTACTTATGCAGCAAGTCGGGGATATTCAACCCCATGGGACAGCCGTCGCAGCAGTAGCGGCATGCGGTGCAGGGAACGGAGTTCTTCATCTTCTCCGCCGCGTCCAGCAGGATGGCGTTTTCTTCCTCGGACAGGGGATCCAGATGGTCGAAGGTCTTGATGTTGTCGGCCATCTGGGCCATGTTGGACATGCCGGACAGCACCATAGTGACGTTGTCAAGACCCTGCAGCCACCGGAAGCCGAAGGAGGCGATGCTGTCCTCCGGGCGGATGGCGTGAAGCTTCTGTTCGCTCTCCGCATCCAGCGCCGTCAGCTTGCCGCCCCGCACCGGCTCCATGACCCACAGGGGAATGTTCCGCTGCTTCAGCAGCTCGTACTTCTCCTTGCCGTGCTGCATGGTCCAGTCAAGGAAGTTGAATTGCAGCTGGCAGAACTCCATCTCGTCGCCATAGCGGTTCAGGAAATCCGTCAGGCAGGGCAGGTCGGCATGGCTGGAGAAGCCCAGATGCTTGATACGGCCCTGCTTCTTCTGCTCAATAAAGTAGTCCACGATGCCCCACTTGGGATCGTCGTACACATGGACAGAGTTTTCATAGACGTTGTGCAGCAGGTAAAAATCGAAATAGTCCACCTGACACTTTTGCAGCTGCTGCTCAAAAATGTCGGCGGGGTCGTAGGTCTCCGCCACCATGTGGCCGGGGAACTTGGTAGCCAGATAGAAGCTCTCGCGAGGGTGCTTTTTCAGGCATGCGCCCACCACCGTCTCGGACTTGTTCTGCATATAGGGCCACGCGGTATCGTAATAGTTGACGCCGTGGGCCATGGCGTAATCCACCATTTCCTGCGTCTGGGCCGTGTCGATCTGCCCATTCTCCAGCACCGGCAAGCGCATGGTGCCAAAGCCCAGCATGGAAAGCTTCGTTCCCTTGAAATCACGATAGATCATGTTGCCATCCTCCCGATTCTGTTTGTAGCCATCCTCCCGATTCTGTTGTATTTGAGATGCCATTGATTATATCACGCTCCTGTACAGATGACAAACATAAGTTTTGCCCGCCCGCCATAAAGCGGCGGAAACCCCACCGCCTTCCTGCCGAAAGCGGTGGGGTCATTTGTTTTGCGGACGGGGCTTTACCGTCTTGAAGCGATCTCCAGCAGCTGCTCAAAATCCAGTATCTGTGTAAACTCAAAGCCTTCCGAGGTCTTCTCAACGATCTCGCCGCCCGACGGGCTAACGGCGTTCGCGTTGAGCCCGCTGATAAACGCCGTCAGATACATGTTTCTCGCCTCATCTGCGGAAATCATGTAATATCCGCCCGTCGTCCAGCCGTCGTCATTCCCGCTGGAATAGCTGCCTCCCCGGTACACAGCAAATGCGTCAGAACCGGTGTCTGTGACCAAGCGATCCACCACACAGGGAATCGCAAGCGTGCTCTCGCGCTGTCCGGTAGAAAGGTCATACAGCGACACCGTTTCATCATGCGCCACCAGAAGCTCCGATTTATTACCCAGCAGCGCGATCTCGCTTCCCGAAGGAACCGAGATCGGCTCCAGAAATTCCGCTTTCACGCTGTCGTAAAGCAGAATCTCTCTTCCCGCGTCATAAAGTACGACGAGTCCGTTCTGACCCAACAACAGGGTATTGTCAGAGCCGTATTCATCTACATAAAACTGCTCCGGAAGCGCAGCTCTTTCCGTTTCGCCGGTCTCCACCCGCAGCAACACAAGGCTTCCCTTCTCCAGCCAGAGCAGATACCGGCTATCCTCCGTCAGCGTGGGACACGTTATGCGATCATCCGTCCGATATTCCGTAAGGCAAATATCGTTGCCGTCAAGGTCATAGAAATGGACCGTGTCCTGCCTCGTGATCCAGAGCAGTTTCCCATCCTCCGAGAAACCGGCTTCCGCGTCATAAGACATTGTCTCCGAAATCAATTGATGGCAAAATTTCAATGTTCCATCCGGCAGGGAAAATCTGGAGACGAAAACGCTGTCATCAGACTTCTTCTCCAAAATAGAGATGTGCGTCCCGCCCTTTGCAACATAGTAAGCTTCGATCTCGCTCTCCGGATCGTCGGATGCGTAGGAAAACAGCACTTCGTCCGAAAGGCATGGGTACAGTGCCAATGCCGAGTAATCGCCCAGCCGCTGGGACACGTCAAAAACCTCAAAGCCCACCAGCCGCAGTGTCCCCTGTGCAGTGTCCAAATAGCGGAAAGCCGCTGCCTGATAATTTTTCAGGCCAGTTTCTTCCACCGAAACGGCAGTGACAGCGGCATCGTTTTGCCACCGTGAAAGGCTGCATCGGATCACACCCATATCCGTGAGCAGGTAATAGTTTTCTCCCGATTTTGCGGCATCCTCAACCTCGATATCCAGCTTCATCACGTTTGTTCTCAAATATTCTGAGTCAGAAAACGCAATCATCTGGAGCGAGCCACCGGAAAGAATGACCATTATGTTGGCATCCCGATGATACTCCATATCCGCAATATCCGAATGGAAGTTTTCCGTGCCAAGGATGTTGCCATTTTCCGCATCGAGAACGATTCCCGTTTTCCCCATCCAGAGACTGTACACAGATTTGGCCCTATTATCAACTGTGATCCGCCCCTGTGAAAAGCCAAAGCTGTTATGCGTTTCGCCCAAAACCGGGTCACTAAGGTAGATATTTTCCCCAGAAGTGGCATCATATACAGCGGCAGTCCAAACGGCCGAAGGACCGATGTATGAATTGCTCGCAGCAATGTATGGCGGGTACTTCTTATGGACCGCACCGACCGCGTCACCGGCAAATGTCAGTTCCATGGTGCGCCGGCTGGACACCTTTTTCATTTCGCTGGAAAGCGGATCGATCAGCACCAGCCCAAGGGGCGGATTTTTTTGGAAGTACTCCTCTTCCTGCCGGTTTAACTCCGGATCATCCCTGAGTATGCTGGTCTGTATCTCGGTGTTGGAATAGTTAAGTCCCACCGCAAGCATGCTGGCATCTTCATTCCACGCAAGAGTTCCGACAGAGTACTGCACAGCGGTGTCTTCCCCGCTGTTAAAATCCGTTTCATACAGAAGCTCGCCAGAGACGCAGTCATATACCAGAACAGCTCCCTCCGACGTGCCAAAAGCCAACCTTCCCTGTGCATAGCATACGCAATCAGGCCAATCCGGTTTCGCCGAGACAACACGCCTGTAATAAGCGGGGTCGTTTATGTCAAATTCAAAAATGTCCCCATTCAATTGGATAAAGAACCTTTTGCTCTCCTCCGGAACAACATTTTCAATCACCGCGCGGCCCGCGTTTGAGAACTCCGCCCCTGCGCTTGTTCCCTCTCCAAAAAACTTGTTCGGCCGGAAGGTATAGCATATCTCGCCGGAATCGGCATCATAAACCTCCAGCTGATCGCTCGTGTAGGAAAACAGATTTTTCCCGTTCTCCGAAAAGACCTTCCGGTCATTCTTCGGAAGAGAAATATAGTTTTCCGGCACATACGAATTGTTGTACGCGTTCAGCACCGTTGCCAGCGCATACATCTGCTCCGGCACAACGGGGCCTTTTTCCTTTCCCTCCGGCAGGATCGTCAGGACAGATTTCAGCGCGGACTTCGCGTCCCCTTTTCCATATTGCTCAAGGGCGACCGTGGACAAATAGCGCGCCTGATTTTCTCGTGCCTCCTGATAGCGGGCGTTTATCTGCGCGTTTTTTACCAGCAGCATCCCGATAAAGGCCAGCAGCACCGCAAACACCGCGCCTATGGCAACGGCCCCTCTCCGCCTTTCGTACCGTCTCTGGCGCTGAACCAGATCGTCATAATGGCAGCCCAGTATTCCGGCCACAAGGCGAAGATATTCCCGCTTGATGTTTTGCCTCATTTCCTTGACCGTCTTACCGGCGACATTCGCGGCAAGCGGCTCGGAAACGGTCTCTTCTCCCTCTACAACGCTCCGCCGCCACAGCTCCTCCGGAAAAGCATCAGCAGGCTCTCCGCTCACAAGGACCGGCAAAACATGGTCGATGTCATGGTGCTTCAAAAAATAGGATATCTCCTCCCGGCACCACGCGGACTCCTTATACTGCGGCGAACAAATCGCGATCATATACTCCGAATGATCCATCGCCGTACACAAGCTCTGGGACAAGTCAGGCGAAACGTTCAGCTCATCCGTATCACGAAAAATCGTGCCAAGGTGCGGCTCCCCGTCCCTCCTTAGCGCCTTCGGAATACGATAGCGCTCGATCAGGCGTTGGAGCGTGACCGCAGCCTCCCGATCCACCGGAGTATGACGATAGCTGATAAAAGCGATATATTCCCGTTCCACTTTCCCACACTCCTTTGGTATTCTAAAATGGTTCTTTCTGTATACACCCTTCAAAAAAGACGTTTCACCGGCGCAGACGGCGGTTTTTATCAAAAATAAAGATCCTGCACTGTGTGCAGGATCTTTTCTGGTTGCGGGAGAGGGACTTGAACCCCCGACCTCCGGGTTATGAGCCCGACGAGCTACCAACTGCTCTATCCCGCGATATGGAGTTTTACCGGAATTGGTGCCGGTGACCGGACTCGAACCGGTACGGTATTGCTACCGGGAGATTTTAAGTCTCCTGTGTCTACCATTCCACCACACCGGCGGATCAAGGCAAGAATTAGGATACCACATTTGTGCCCGACTGTCAACACCCTGCGGTGATATTTTTGCCTTTCGACAAAAATAGAGGGGCTTCGGCAGATCTGTAGCCTCCGCGATCCATGGGATAGCCTCGCAGAGTTTGCCGCCCGCAGGCGGCAAAAAATTGGGATCATTTTTCACCGCGACATGTGCGTGGGGGAAAATATCCCTCAGACTGCAAGTGTGGAATTTTTGCGCGGAGCGCAAAAATTATGCGCGCAGCAGGCCGCGATCCTTTTGTCGGAAAAATCCAAAGGATTTTTCGACAGGGTAAAACGGGGGTCCCGGAAGCCCGGGACCCCAAAATTTGCTTTTATAGGTTATGCCTCAGCCGATCAGCACTTCTCAAACACCACTGCGGTGCCCATGCCGCCGCCGATGCACAGGGTAGCCAGACCCTTCTTGGCCTCGGGGCGCTTCTGCATCTCGTGGAGCAGGGTCACGATGATACGAGCACCGGAAGCACCCACGGGGTGACCCAGGGCAATGGCGCCGCCGTTGACATTGACCTTGCTCATGTCAAAGTGCAGCTCACGGGCCACGGCGATGGACTGGGCGGCGAATGCCTCATTGGCCTCCACCAGGTCGATGTCGTCGATGGTGACGCCGGCCTTCTTCATAGCGTTGCGGGAGGCCACCACGGGGCCTACGCCCATGATCTTGGGATCCACGCCGCCCTGACCCCAGCCGATGAGCTTGGCCATGGGCTTCAGACCGTACTTGGCCACGGCCTCGCCGGAGGCCAGCACGATGGCGGCAGCGCCGTCGTTGATGCCGGAGGCGTTGGCAGCGGTAACACGCTGGGTGCCCTTGTCGGCGGCATCCTGGGCGCCGGTGACCTCGAAGGTGTGTACCACCTGAGGATTGGGGGACTCGGGGCCTACGGGGAAGGCACCCTTGAGCTTGGCGATGCTGTCGGCGGTGACGCCTTCCTTCACATACTCATCGCGCTTGAACTCCACGATCTCCTTCTTCACCTTGACGGGCACGGCCACGATCTCGTCATCGAAGCGGCCGGAATCCCGGGCGGCACAGGCCTTCTGCTGGGAAGCGGCGGCGAACTCGTCCTGCTCGCGGCGGGTGATGCCCCAGATGTCGTTGATATTCTCGGCGGTGGTGCCCATGTGATAGTTGTTATAGGCGTCCCACAGACCGTCCTTGATCATGGTGTCGACGATCTTCTTGTCGCCCATGCGGGCGCCCCAGCGGGTGTCAAAGGAGGCAAACGGGGCCTGAGACATGCTCTCGGTGCCGCCGCAGACGATCACGTCGGCGTCGCCGGCGAGAATGGTGCGGGCGCCTTCGATCAGGGTCTTCATGCCGGAGCCGCAGACCATGTTTACGGTGTAGGCGGTGACGGAATAGGGGATGCCTGCCTTAACGCTGACCTGTCGGGCAACGTTCTGGCCGAGACCGGCCGTCAGGACGCCGCCGAAAACGACCTCGTCCACGTTCTCCGGCGCGACGTTCGCGCGCTTGAGCGCTTCCTTGACGACCAGCGCGCCCATATCCACGGCGGAGGTGTTCTTCAGAGAGCCGCCAAAGGAACCGACGGCGGTGCGGCAGCAATTCACGACATAGAGTTCTTTCATGGGATATCTCCTTTTTCATAAAAATTTTGGTATTCCGCAGAGGGAATCATTTTCGTTTTGATTATACAACAGGCGCGCATGAAAAATCAACTGCAAAATTTCATTTTCCCGTGCAAAAATTGACGCTTTTCCTGCATTTTGTTAAATTATTAACAGTTTTGCAGCATTTCCTGCATCTTTCTCAGCTTTCGGCTGCTTCCTGCCCGTTTTCCGTCGCGGTGTCGTCTGCCGTATCGCCGTCCGCGTCGGTATCCATCAGCAGCGAGAAGGCATCATAAATATCGACGAGGTCCAGCACCTCGACCGCCGGATTCATCTCCACCGCGGCGTCCTCGATGCGGCTTTCGAGCAGGCCGCTGAAATAGGTCTCGCGCACCGCGTCCACAGCCTTCGCCTCATCGAGCGGCTTGCGGAGAATGATGTGGTAGCCGTAGTAGCTCTCCACGATCTCGCTGACCCCACCCTCGCCGAGCGCGGCGGCGGCACTCTCAAACTCCTCGACCATCTGGTCGGAGCCGAAGGTGTAGCCCTCAGGGTTGCCCGCGCGGCCGGAGTCCTCGCTGTACTCGTCGGCAAGCTCGGTGAAGTAGCCGATCAGATCGTCGCCCGTGTAAGCGTCCAGCTTGGCCTTGAGCTCCTCTGCCAGCGTCTTCTTCTCCGCCTTGGTCTCGTCGTCCAGCTCCTGATAGGTGGACATATCGCGCGTGAGCAGCAGAATGTGGTCGGCGGTCATGTAGCCCTGCTCGGCGGCATAGGCGATCAGCTGCTCGTCGGTGGCGTAAAGGCTGCTGCCCTCGGTCGCCGCCAGCTCCTCGAGAGCACTGTAAAGATAGTCCGAGCGGCACATCCGGTCATAGGTCTCCTCGCTCAGGCCCAGCTTGGCGAGCTCGGCACGGTAGCTTTCCTCGCCGCCGAGGCTCTCGACAGTCTCCGCACGTTCAGCCTCCAGCTCGCTGAGCGCAGCTTCGTCAAGGATGACGTTGTTCTCCTGCGCCAGCTTCTCGATGACGGCAAAGCTCTTTGTGTTCTCCAGAATACTGTCCTTCGTCACGTCAAGCACCGTTTCGCCCTCCTGCAGCTCCATGCTCCAGTCAAGGTCCATGCCGTACATATTCATGTAGCTTTCCATGTAGGAGGCGGCATAGCAGAGGTTGTAAAAATACATATCCATCGGCACGTCGATACCGTCCACCCTCATCGCGACGGCGTCGGGAGCGATGCCGGTCAGCTGGAACTTGCCGAGGGTCTTGTTGTCGGCAGCCATCTCACGCTCGCCCTGCAGGACGTGGACCTCAACGGAGGTCTGGTTGTCAGCGGCGGTGGAGAAGACCTGACTCTTCTTGGTCGGGATGGTGGTGTTGCGGTCGATCAGCTTGGTGAACACGCCGCCCATCGTCTCAATGCCGAGCGACAGCGGAGTGACGTCGAGCAGCAGCAGGCCCTTGACGTCGCCGCCAAGCACGCCGCCCTGGATGGCTGCGCCGACAGCCACGCACTCGTCGGGGTTGATGCCCTTGAAGCCTTCCTTGCCGGTCAGCTTTTTGACCTCGTCCTGCACGGCCGGGATACGGGTCGAGCCGCCGACCAGAAGGACCTTGGAGATATCATTGGCAGTCAGGCCTGCGTCGGCCATGGCCTGCTTGACCGGGCCCGCGGTCGCTTCGACCAGATGGGCGGTCAGCTCGTTGAACTTTGCCCGCGTCAGCGTGACGTCGAGGTGCTTCGGGCCGGTGGCGTCAGCGGTGATATACGGGAGGTTGATGTTGGTGGAGGTGACGCCGGACAGCTCGATCTTGGCCTTCTCGGCGGCTTCCTTCAGTCTCTGCATGGCGACCTTGTCGTTGGACAGGTCGATGCCCTCTGCCTTCTTGAACTCGTCGATCATCCACTGGGTCATAACCTTTCTTCTTCTGGAGATATAACCGCTGGATAATCGGGATGGAGAAGGCCGCCGTCTTACCGGTTCCTGTCTGGGCGCAACCCAATAAATCATAACCTTGCGAAACGATGGGAATCGCTTCTGATTGTATAGGTGTTGGAGTCGTATAACCTTCTTGCACAAGAGCCTTACGTATCGGTTCTATCAAATCTAAATCTTCAAATGTCATTCTAAAATAGGGTGAGCCATCACGGCTCGTTATGTAAATAATGTGGGCAAAGGTAGTAAAACTTTATGATATAAACTATCTTTGCGCTTTTTATGCCCGTAAAGCGATATGAAAGAATTATTACTACTACTGAAAAAGTTCTTCGGATATACCTCCTTCCGTCCCTTGCAGGCGGACATCATACAGCGTATCTTACAGAAAGAGGACTCGTTGGTGCTGATGCCCACGGGTGGAGGCAAGTCGATCTGTTTTCAGCTACCGGCTATCTATCTGCCGGGTACGGCTTTGGTGGTGTCCCCCTTGATCGCCTTGATGAAGGATCAAGTAGAGGGGTTGATCGCCAACGGCATCCCTGCGGCGGCGTTGAACAGTATGATGCCGGAAGAGGAGCAACAACAGGTGAAGCAACTTTGCGTGCAGGGCAAGATCAAATTATTGTATATCTCCCCGGAACGGATCAAGATGGAGGCGGACTGGTTCCTGCCCCGGCTGGACATCTCGCTCATCGCTATCGACGAGGCACATTGCGTATCGCATTGGGGACATGACTTCCGTCCGGAATACACGCAACTGGCGATATTGAAGGAACGTTTCCCGAAAGTCCCGGTCGTGGCCCTGACCGCTACCGCCGATAAAATCACCCGGAAGGATATCCTAGAGCAGTTACGGCTTCGTACGCCCCAAACGTTCATATCATCGTTCGACCGCCCGAACATCTCCCTCACGGTACGCCGAGGGCTTAACAAGAAAGAGAAGATCGCCGCCATCGTCCATTTCATCCGGAGGCACCGGGAGCAGAGCGGTATCATTTATTGCATGCGCCGCAACGATACGACCGAGCTGGCCGATGAGTTGGCGATGTATAATATCAAGGCGATCGCCTACCACGCCGGCCTCCTGCCCGCCCAACGGGAACAGGCCCAAAATGATTTCATCAACGACCGGGTGGACGTGGTGTGCGCCACGGTAGCTTTCGGGATGGGTATCGACAAGAGCAATGTCCGCTGGGTCGTGCATTACAGCATGCCGGGGAGTATCGAGAACTACTACCAAGAGATCGGCCGTGCCGGAAGGGACGGGATGAAAAGCGATGCCCTCCTGTTCTATTCCTTGAGCGACTTGATCGTACTTCGCCGTTTCGCCGAGGAGAGTGGCCAAAGCGAGGTGAACTTGGAGAAGCTAAACCGGATGAGACGGTATTGCGAGTCCGATATGTGCCGCCGCCGTGTCCTGCTCAGTTACTTCGGCGAGGAGGCGGACCATGATTGCGGCAACTGCGACGTGTGCAAGAACCCTCCGCAACGTTTCGACGGCAGTGTCTTGATACAAAAGGCGCTGAGCGCCGTTATCCGGACCGGCGAGCACGTGGGCATGCAGATGCTGATCGACATACTCCGTGCCTCCGCCCGCGCGGAGCTGCTGGAGAGAGGATACGATAAGCTAAAGACGTACGGAGCCGGACGGGATCTCTCTTATAAAGAATGGAAGGAGTACATTTACCAGATGATCCAACTCGGGTACATGGAGATCGACTACGCCGCCGAGCGTGTCTTGCGGATGACCCCGCTAGGCAGGCGTGTCCTGTACGGGGAGCAAAAGGCCCAGCTCGTCATCTATCGGGAACCGGATGAGCTGACACGCCCCGTCCGGAGAGGCGAGCGGAAATCCTCCTTCAAGGCCCAGCC
>OLPA01002456.1_pt1 | contig 13780 bp, 9 predicted proteins | sample 1672811 | NCBI WGS metagenome assembly OLPA01 (sample SAMEA3136726, study PRJEB25190) | human gut metagenome | biome: human gut; feature: human-associated habitat; material: faeces | place: Austria | collected 2013
GCAGAGCTTCCGTGCGGATCTCATCGCCTGTCCGCACTTCTCCCGCAAGGCATCGAGGTGTAGACAGTTAGGGGTCGAAAAAGCCTGTGATTGCAAGCCTCAGAGCGGCGAGAAGTGACTTCGCATATAGTTGAACAATCGCATACAAAATCCGAAACAGTGTATCGGATTTTCCTTGTTACTCATCAATGAAAGCAATATAACCACGACTGTTTTATCCATAACCACAAGCAGATCTTTCAGGCGGATCTCATCTTCTGTCCGTGCTTCTCCCGGAAGGCGTCTCAGAATGACAATTAGAGGTCGAAAAAGCCCATGATCACAAGCCTCAGAGCGGAGAGAAATGACCACTCCTATGTGATTATATTCCCTACACAGTTCCAGCAATAGAGCACAAATAAGTGTTGATTACGGCACTTATTCAGATGCCCATAAAACAAACATAGAGCCTCTGTCGATGCCCGGTTGGGTGTCGGCAGAGGCTCTTTTTCATGATGTTTCAAAAGCACTTCGTTCAGAGAGGGACGGCTGGAAACGTAACCTTGTCACTTACACACAATATGCAGCATAAAGTCTCTCCTATAATTCAAATAAAGCGAACGCATAATAAATCTTGCATCATTTGGTTAACTCTTGAATTCCGCAGGAGATTAAGTAATTGAATATGTCATCATACAGATATCTATCGCGTGATGCATCTACAGATGCATCAGTACCCGCAGGAACATATATAATCAAACCTTGCCTTGCTCGTGTAAGCAGAACACGGTATGCATTTTTTTGATACTTTTGCCTTTGCAGAATATTGATATGATTCCACGAGGTTCCCCTAAAGCAATAATGATCAAAATTTCCGTTGACATATCTTAAATCAATATCCCACGCAAGCAAACCATAATCAATTTCAAGCCCTTGGACTTTGAATTCTGACGCGGCAACTTCAAGATAATAGGACGAATCAACATTATCTTTTCCGTTTAGGAACCAACTGACGTGTTTGATTTCAGAAAGAACCCATATTCCCTCACCACGAAGGCGTTTTCCTTCTGAACTTGCAAGAAGTCCATATCTTTCAGTTCCTCTCGCCTTTGCACGAATCCATTCCTTAGCCGATGCAAAATTGCGGGTCACGAAAATTGGATAAGAAACTGATAGCTCTGAATAAAAGCCAGCGGCTATTTCTGGCTGATTATCAAGTAATGCTTTAACAAATGCAGACAGTTTTTCATTGCGAAACGATCTAAGCGAAACGCCTAAATAAAGAGATGATTCATAATGAATTTTTGCGCCGCACAAAAGTCGCTTAACAGGCAATTCGCCAATGTATTCAGCATCTGTCATCTTTTCTGAGAGATAAATATCCCAATTAATGTATTGTTCGCGAAGGGCTCTAAACCAATCCTCGATTCCGGCTTCGCCTGTATATATTTCTTGCCCGCCTCCAACCAAGCAGATAATAGTTGCCCAATCTTGATGCCTGTCCATAATACTGATCAAGAACTCCGACTCAGAGTGGTTGAAATCAGGTACCCCTTTTTTTCGCTTCATAAAATCAGATAGTTTACCTTTATTCCATGCTCGCTGAGCTTCATCGAAAATAACGACTTTTTCAAGCGGAGGTTTGCTTGTGGTTAAAGCTTCATCCCTAAATTTGTGGATTATCTGAATGAAGGCTTTTGTTTGTCTTTTGGCATCTTCTTTTGTTATGCCTTCACGTTTAACCTGATCACGCGCTAACGCTTCCTGCAAAACATCTACAAGAGGTCCATTGCCTGACAGGAATACCGCGTGTTCGTCAGATTCAAAATGATGACGCGCATTTGCTATGTTTAGTCCGGCAAGCGTTTTTCCGGCCCCAGGAACTCCCGTCACAAAACAAATAGCTTTTTTATGGTTGAGTTTGCAGTCATCTATTATCTTTCCTATAGCCGCTGTTGTCGTTGATAGGTTCTGCGCTCCCGCATCGTTTCTCGATATGTCCTGCACAGAATGATTTCTATACATAGCCTGAGCCGCTTCAATAATTGTCGGTGTTGGTGCATATCCAGAATTCATCCAGTCTGCCATGGTTATCGGATTAGTGTTAACACGTGTAATAGTTTTATAAACGATTTTTCCAATATTATTCTTATTTCCCAAGACAACTTCTGCTATCCGATCTTCCATGAATTCGATAGTGATGTTTGCCTCAGGAGCCTCTGTCGCGATGCTAATAGGAACAATATAGCGGTCCTTGCTAGCCTCATGAAAGTACTTTAGGTCGAGCGCGTAATCCATAACTTGATCGTTGGCTGACTTTTTGTAGTCTCTTTCACCCACCTTGAATTCAAGAAGAAAAATGGTACCCATTACGAGGCAAACTACGTCGATTCGATGCCCGATTCTTGGAATCGTGTATTCGAACGCAATTTCGCCATCAGCAAACTCGGCTAACTGCTCTTGCAAAATCTTAATTTCCCTACACCAAGCATCCTTCTGCATATCAGTGGTTTCAAATTCGCTGTGTATCAGCAACTGACCCAATATGACATCAACATCTATTTTTAGGAATGCTGAGATACGGGCAGAGTAATATTCTCGCCTCATAGATTCCTCCATACATCTATCTCACGAATCAGCTGAGCTGTTGTTTTTAATTTCTGCAACAACTATTGACATTGTTTCGTTAAATACTTTTTTCTTCAGTTCGCACTCCCAAATAATGATTACATTCCATCCAGCAGCTTTCAATTCAGCCTGATTTGCCTTGTCACGTTCAACGTTTCGCTTGATTTTTGGTATCCAGTATTCTTCATTTGAGGATGGCCAAACAAAACGTGGGCAGTCATGCTTATGCCAGAAGCAACCATTCACGAAAATAACTGTTTTATATTTTGCAAGAACAATATCAGGACATCCAGGAAGACCTTTAACATTCTTCCTATAGCGAAAACCTTTAGAGAACAAGTATTTTCGCACGTTCTCTTCTGGCTTTGTATTTGTACTTCGGATGTGTGACATGTTCTTGCTACGTACGTCTTTTGTATGATTATCAGCCATACAATGGTTTCGCCTCATCTAAACTTCTTTTCAGTTGCGCAGCCAGTTTTTTGGCGATTGCCTTGGCCATGATTGGTGGAACGGCATTACCTACTTGCTGGTACTGTTTATCTTTAGTCCCATAAAACACAAAGCTGTCCGGAAATGTCTGGAGACGGGCTGCTTCACGGATGCTGATTGCACGGTTAAGTACAGGATGGACCCACATAGATTTTCTGACGTTAACCACAGTTCCGCTTGGCTGGTCGTAGTCAAGGCGAAGGTAAATAGTATTTTGCGTACGACTAACATCAGTATATGTATTGGTCTTTAGAGCATCATCAAGGGCATGGAAGTTCTGACCTTGTTTTAATGCTTTGAATCGCTCCATCGCAGCAGCTTTGGTATCTGTAATAATATGGTTTTTTAAAACCTCCGCATCGCGAAGTGCGGCTCCAAGTTGCCCCAGTCCTTCTTTTTTTGTTAAAGGTATACCAATATCCGCAGAAACATCTTTAAGAGGTGCAACATCTTCCAAGTCTTCAATTGCATCTCTAACCGTACGATAGTTTTCCTCTGTAAAGCTTCCATGTGGAAGCTTTACGTTTTCATTTAATGACCGTTTGATGCCCATCACGACAAACCGCATTCTTTTCTGCGGGGCACCGTAATTTGCAGCGCACAATATGTCCGCTGTAATAGAGTAATTGTTCGGTTCTGCCTCAAGGATAGCCTTCAAATAATCAAACACAGCATATGATTTAATTACTGCACAAAGACCATTTGAGCCATCATACTTTTCTACAACAAGATGGTTATCAAAAATCTCTTTTGCCTTACTCAGCATACGTTGGATCATCACAGCTGGTTCAATCATCTGTTGAATGTCTTCAAGATTCACGATACCATCATAGTATCCTTTTAGAGCTTGAAACGCATCATAGGAAGAGCGTTCAATATAGTCGCTATTTTCTTCAAGTGCATGCATACCGATAATTTTTTCAAGCTGGCGTCGATGCTTTGACAGCGCATTGGCTAACTTCTTCGGATTCTTCGCAATTTTATATATTACATTAACCGCAGAATAATGCTCTTCTGGCCATAGATGCTGCTCTACTGTCTGCAAGCACTTAACTGTTTCAACTGCTCCTTCAAAAATAAACTTTTCATCCAAAAGCTGCAGTTTCGTATCCGTCGTTGAAATATGATACCGTTGAACAATATCTTTATCCTTTTCATCCAGATAGAATCTATGTACATCGGATCGCAGCATACTGACATTCTCCATAACGAATGCCTTCGGCTGCAATTCAAGTATAGCTCGAATGTATTGCTTTACGAGCATGTTGTTCTGGCTGATCGCATGATTTTTCTGCCGATTTGCATTTGAAAAACCTTGACAAGGAGGACCGCCTATCACTACATCGATTGAACCATATTTTTTCTGTATTTCATCGTAATCAGCAGCGCACACATCTCCGCGAACATCAACTCCACCATGGTTGCGCCGATAAGTTTCCTGCATAGCAGGATTGTTTTCAAACGCAACATCTATTTCATATTTATTTGTTTGCATGAATCCAAGGCTCAGCCCGCCTGCTCCAGCAAATAAGTCAACCACTTTATACAAATCTCATTCCTCGCTTACTGACTAATATTAAATCCCTCTTCAATTGCCTTTTTAAGCAGAGCCAGCAGTCTTTTGCTTTGATACGTGTTCGGAAGTTTTTCCGGAATTTTGCAAGCAATTGCCAATGCTGAAACGTCTGTTGGCGTAACAAGGTGATTCTTAACTGCAAACTCACTCAAGCTCTTCCATTGGTCTGAAGTATACTTCATGACTTCAATTTGAGCATTCAGCTCATTCACAACTTTTTGCTCCTTCTTTGCGGCTTTTTGTGCATCTTTCTCTTGATCAATTGTAATCAAGCACCAATCCAAATTAGAAGGAAGCGAGAGCTTAACGGTTTTTACGGTTTCCCAACATTCTAAACGTTTACACCACTGAGTAACGTTCATAATTTTCCGCTTAGGGTCCGTTATTCTTTCAAACACAAGCTCAGACAGTGCAAGAAGCGATGATTCAATCGGTTCTGGCAATCCCTGACGATTCCATATTAGGCTCAAATCAAGATCCGACCCTGGAAACTGTTGCTTCACCAGTCGGTGAAATTGAGCAACTGTGTAGTAAATTACATTCGCCCTATAACCACCTTCGTACCATGACTGCCTTGTTATCTGCCTTTCCAAGAACTGGAACATCAAAATCAATGCACAGGTTGACTGGAAATAACGATCATTAAACTGTTCATCGTTGGCTGTCCATTGCTCGTCAATGTACTCTGCAAAAGAAGCAAAATTCGTCTGCGCACCCTTGCTGACGGTATGTGGAAATCCTCTCCATGTATTTTGTACTTTCGCAAGGTCTGTTTTCTTAATCACCTTATTTTTCGGATTCTGAAGTTCAAATTGCTTCTTCTTTGCAGGCGTCAAACGCATTTGTTCCTGAAGATACTGCCCTCTGGCTCTTTCATAAAACCACTTGGTTTCATACTGAGCTCCATCTGTAGCAGGAGCAAACATGAGTCTAGATATTTGTTCCATGCGTCTATGGAACGGATGTGAAGCGAAGAAATCCGCATCGCTGACTTTGTTCTGACTGTTCGAAGACCGAGAAATATTGCGAATCAGTTCATCCGACTCCTCGGGGGACGATTCATCAATAGCAGTTAATTTCATCTGCACATAGATTTCTGACAGATCAGCCTTATCCTTATACCTGGCGTTTGATATAGAGGCAGTTGTTTGACCTCCGTTAATAATCTGGAAGTCTCTGGCATATGTAATGAATTTACCGTGGTCTGTGTTTTCAATGTCAACATCTAAAGCAGTTGCAGATATCCCGTTGTTGAACGCAAAAAACATTTGCGGTGTATTCAAGATAGTCGCGCGTATTTTCTTGTTAACAGCCACTTTTGTGGACAAAAAAGAGCGAACATTGCCTTCCAAAAGCTTGCTGCCATAGCGGTCATAAATATCCGCCAATACTGATCCAGGGATAACTCCAAGATAGCTGCTGTACTGATCTGTTGACACTGTACTTGCTTCAAGGCAAGGAATGCCTTCTGGGCAATACTGCCTAAAATCAATTTCAATGATTTGCCGTCCCTGTTCTGAACAGCAAACTCTAAAAAGGCGATCGATATCCCAAATTTGCCCTTCTACCGGAACTCCTTCATAATCATCAATCTCAACCGTTTTCACAGCCGAACTAAGCTCCGCATCTGTAAAGATAAGAAGTCGGTATTTTCGAATATTTTTTGAATTCAGGCGTAAAAAATCCACAAGATCAGCACATGGCGTGCTCATCTCTATTTCTTGATATAAATCTGTTTTAAGCGCTGTCCTTAAGAAAAGAATCAACTGCCCAAAATCATGCATTGCCATAGAACTTGTCAGGCGGCGTTCAAAGTCATTGCCATCGAAATTTGCAATGGCAAGATTCATCGTATTGTCGAATTCATCGTATACATACCCGTCTACACGGTATTTGCTGCGTCCAGCTTTTCCAGTATAGAAAGATAGATTGAAATCCGAAAGTGCCTCTGAATCAATCAAATACTGTGACATGTTGTCTACGAATGCTGCGCATGATCCTTCGCCTGTAACCGTTGCCGCAGTCTTTATGCTTTCTAAAAAATCTTTCTTGAATTCGCTGGAATCCACAATTATCCCTCCTTACTTCACCCAAGGCGAGAGACTATGAACACTTAAGGTATAGTTCACATTTACGATTTCCGTCGGAATGTTCCGTCGCGTAATGCGTGGAAATGAACCCGCGACGTTATAGGTTTGTCTCGAGGAAAAAATAAAACTCTGCTGGTCATATTCTGTCATGTCAATATAACCTATACTGCCAAGTTTGAAGACAAATCCATCGGTTATTCCTGCGCAGTCGGTAATCATATTCATTATTTGATGAACCAGGCCATATAGGGTAAATGAACCCACCTTGGCTGGCGCGCATTTATCAACGCGCATTATAATTAGTTCTCCCGACTGCTCACAGTCCATTTGTTCAACTGAAGAAATGGTTATCTCTGAAGAGGAAACGCCTGTAGTCTTGATTTCATGCCACCCATCTTCATAGACAAAATCTTGATCTGCTCCATCTGGGCCAACCCATCCGGCCAGTGCATCGTCGGGCGAGAGCCCGCTTTCAAGTTTTTCCTTTAAATACAAGAGTTCTCCAATCAGGCCTTTCTGCGCACTCATGCTGAGCAGTGCGCTATTTTTATGCTGTAACAGTTTAAGCCACGCATTGTACCGCTTCAGCACACAAGCCAGTGACCGTTTGCTGTCTGCTTCTGAGCTCGAGTAGCTAATCATATCTCCGCACATGGTTACAAAAACGTCCTCTTGTTCCCTTGAAAGTAAGGTGAGTGATGTAGCGTAGCGACCATCTTTTCGAAGTTTACATGAAGCCTGTATGCTCTTAGATGACTCAATTTTGCTTACAGGGGTATCACTGATAATAACGATAGATTTAGCATCAGGAGAAAAATAGCCCACATACCATTCAAGTGAATGAGACACATCGAGCTGTATGGTTCCGCCCTGATGGTAAGTAATTCTGTTCCATTTGTCTCTCAACTCCTGCACGTAGTTATTCATTCATCTTCCTCCTCGTCAGGGTCCATCCAATTGGACAGCTCGACAAGATTTACCATGTAGTTCGCTGTCTCAGTTCCTTTCTCTGTTTTCGGGAAACCAACACCCAATGCAAACAAGAAGTTAGGAACATCTGTGTTTGAAGATGCAGGATCCAATTCTGTTTGTATAACATGTAGCATGAGAATCGGATTCCTTCCCTTTATCAGATAGGCACTGTCCGGAACATTCTTCTTCCCGTCATGCTCGTCTTTAAATTCGGTTTTTGCTTGCTCTATTTCTTCCGAAGTTAAGCCAATACGCGTGCAGCCACCAGAACCGACTCTGACTTTCGTCCCAGATACACTTATTTGCCTTGAATCAGCCTTAATTATTCGCTTTTCTGTATTGGCAATTTGCAATACTTCATCACCGCAGGCGAGACCCCCAGGGTAGGGAGCACCTTCGCCAGAGTTCATTAAGACAACATCCCATCCCTGTGCCCATTCACGCTTTGCAACATATTCAGCGAGAGCACGGCCATTAAAGCTGAGATGCCAGGGATGAGTTTCGAACAATTGGAGAAGCTGTGCAATCGATTCTCCAGGGACGTGCCTCCAGAAATAATGTCCCTTTGTCCGTTCATCATTTGCTGGCAAACGTTTGCCCAGTGCGGCAAGATTAAACACAAAATCTTTGAAGAGTTTTTCATTTTCCTCAAGAATCGGTCTGGCTGCCTTCAGACGCGGTGTCTCCAGCAAATGCCCGGATACTGTGATAGGGCAGGTAATGCTGGTGGCTGTCCTCATTTTATTTCTAGCTGTTACGATTAGAGAACCTGGATCCTGCCTTACCTTTAAGCCGAATTCTCTTGGAGTCTGGTGTGCATTGCGCATTGCAATGATCTCATCTTTAAGTTCATTCGTTGCCCTTGTAATTTGGCTGTACCAGTCAATGGCGTCCTGAGACATCCATATTTTGACGAGATCTGAGTAGTTTGGACGATATCCAAACCACCTTCCCATTTGCAGAAGCGTGTCATACATCTGTGTATTTCTGTAAAAATAAGAAACACACAGGCCTTCCAGTGTAAGACCACGAGAAAGACTATTCCCACCTACAGCTATAACTCTCAGGCCATCATTTTTATGATTAAAATAGTCGAGACTGCTGGCTCCGGTCCTCATATTAACGGCACGAACATCAATAGGCGCAACAGCCCTGTAAAGATATGTACGAAGAATTTCTTCCCAATCAGCCCCAGAAACAATGGACAAGGCATATTTCTTCCAGACCTCATGAAGCGCATGAATGCTGGAAATTCTTTCAGCTTTTTCTGAAGCAAGCTGTGAATAATTACGCAGATCAGATTTTACCTGGTCCAGCCAAGCAGTAAATATTTCTGCTATCTGATTTTGGACGTTGGTAAAACGGCTCACATGGACCATCATGGATCTGTGTTCAGAGGTATCTCCTCGTAAATCACGAACCGCATTTACGAGCAAAAAGTAGTTTGCAGCTTCGATCAATTCGTCATTCAAGTCTGAAACTATCAAATCCTTTTTGTGCTTTGGCGGGAATACTTGCTCCAATTCAAGCGTGTCAATTGGCCGCAACATTTCAGAAAAATCACCGTCGTCTCCAAAGATACGGTCAGCACCAATATAATTCGTTGGTGCTGACAGCGCATAGATGAAGTCTGCGGGGAACAGATCATCGTCTTTACCTGGATCAATAAAAATATTCGCAAATGGCGTTGCCGTTATGCCAAGATACGTTGCTTTACTGAACTTTCCAAGGAGACGACGTACACAATCATTTATTGCCGCCGGAGAAGAGTCAGGATCTTTCGTATTGACAGACGCATTATCCGCTTCATCGTCAATCAAAAGCAATGGAAGCTCTATCTGTCCTGCTGTATTCAGCGTATTATTTGAGGACAGCCATTTTATAAGATTATTAAGAATTCGCTTGTTCTTTTTTACGACAAGTACCACCGGACAGTTAACATTTTCGATTCCAAGGTTGTTGCTACGAAGCACTCCGCTGTCGAAATCTTTTGTTACCGACGTAAATGCAACTATTTTTTTGTCGTGGCCAAATCGTCCTACACCAACAGGAGTGTTCTTTATTCCTTGTTCCGCTTTGGGATCAAGATAATATTCACTTTTCCTGCCAGTAAACTCCGTGTCTAAACGTTCCTGAGTCTGTTGCCGTAGATTTTCTTGGATACCCGCGAGGATAATAATAATCCTATATCCGGTATCCGCTGCTTTGTTGCAGATTGCGGTGTAGTTGGCAGTTTTTCCAGACTGCACATCTCCAAGCACAAGGCCCTTGATAAGAAAATTGCTTTCACTTGGGTCACCGCATAGATCAAGAATTTCATCAGAAACTTTGCCAAGGTTTGCTGTAACACGTGGATTCCAATGCTTTACCTCTTCCAAATACCTTTTGTAGCGATTCCAAAAGAAAAAATCAAAATCGGCGCGTTTGGCGGGAAGCCATGATTGATGTCCATTATTTCGGTCATTGATAAAGATCCCAACGTCCATCTGTATAACCAGATTCTGCCTTAGCCTCTTTAGAATTTCACTGTATTCCCGATCACTTACCGGTATAATTGCAGACATGATTGTACGCATCTTATCCGCTTCTTCTTGGAATTCATCTTCCGTTGGAGGAACATCCTTGTAAACAGAATTTATGTATGCGGAGATAGTGTTTTCCAATTGTTCCACGCTTGGGTTGGAATTAAGATTCGACATTCTCGAAAGCCTCCTTCTTTAGCTTGAAAATTGCAGCTGGATATTGTGCAAAAGGTTCAATACTTTCCATGGCAGACAGAAACCTGATTTTTTCTTCCGCGGACATTTGAGACGTAAGCATATTTTTCAATGCCGTGACGATATCTTTTTCGCTTTGCTCCTGATCATTTGTCAGTTGCTCGTCATTATTCAAATCAACATAGAGTTGATTCAAAGGAAGACTAATCTCTATCTGCTTCAACAAGGTATCAAGCATTATTTTTGTTTCCGAATTTTGAGCTAAAAGCCTCTTTACCATCGGATGTTCTCGATTGATCTCATAGTAAAATCCACCATGCGAGTTCTTCATTCGATTCCAAACGTGAATCTCCTTGTCATTGATTTCTTTTTTTCCGCGAAACGTCCAGGTTTTTTTACTTCGCTCAGCAATTTGGTCAATTATGACTTCCAAGTTTTTTCGAACCTCTGCTGGCGGTAAAGCTGAGGATTTTTTGATATCAAGAGTCCATAGGCTGTCCAAAGTGTTTGGAATGTCTACCCGAATTCTAGCAAGCTTCGACAAATCGCCCTGCCGCATCATTCGAAACCATGTTCCCCAGACAAGAAGTCGCTTGTTGCGGTACACATAAAAACCTTGAAGGCGTCTTAAACCTTCCTTTCCGCCAAGAGCTTTTACCTCAGCCGCGGTCATTTTTGAAATATGCGGAAGAATATATGCTCTAACAACTATCTTTTCTCCACGAATGACCAGGGTTTCGTCAGCCATAGCCTGCACACTCTTCGACTCTAAAAATGGATCTGCCGCTATGACCTTTTCTCCATTAATTGATAGCTTCAGCTTCGTAATACCCTTCTCTCCTCTTAAATACCTGTGGAAAACCAAAGAAAGGTGTTCTCTTACCGCATCGATTTTACGGCCTAATGCAAGCTCAAAGTTTATTTCTCCTGCTTTTAGCCGATCAAGTTTCTGCCATACAACAAGAGTTCCAGAAGAGCAGTTTTTGAGATCATCTATGTTTGGAATGGTACTTAGCTCTTCCTCGTCCAGTATAAGTAATGACCAGGAACCAGTCTCAGCCACGTAATCAATATCCCAACGCCGTCCTTCAATGTGATTTCCTTGTTTTGCAACTACAGTTAAGCAACGGCATTGTGAAAGCGAGGCGGTTTTCAGACCGAGCCCAAAACGACCAAGATCTTTTTCGTCGCGTACATCAATGGGGTTTTTACTCCCATACTGCATGGCAATGTTCAGTTCATCAGCATTCATGCCTTTTCCATTATCTAAAACAGCTACATAGGCATCATCGATAGGGAAGAAGAAAATATCTACATCTTTTGCCTCGGCAGCAATGCTGTTGTCGATTATATCTGCAATAGCGGCCTCTAAAGAATAGCCAATTGCTCTTGTCGATTCTATTAAAGTGGGGGCATATGGCGGCAAATCTATTGTTTTCATGCAGCAACCTCCAATGTTGTAACTCATTCAAAAAAGAGCTGTACGAAAAGCCGGACTCATTCCTCGTCCGTTCGCACAGCTTCACAAATATCTCCAATGTCACAATTCAAATAGCCGCAGATGCGCAGCAAAATAGAGAGGGACACTTCTTCCCCCTTATTCAGTTTCGTCCATGTCCCCGACGCAAGATTAAGCTCTTGTCGGAATGCGGACTTCTTTATGTCTCGATCAAGCAGGAGCATCCAAAGTTTCTTATAGCTTATCCCCATGATATACACCCCTTCACCAATTCGCTAATTACGACTATTATTTTTATTATACACGAAAACCTCTTTAATTGCAATCACCTAATGCACAAATTTACAAGAAAAATGCAAGTTTATGATGGTTTTAGTCTCCAAAAAAGGCAATTCAGTTCTCTATACTAACTGCATTGCCTTTTGCTTTTATTCTCGCTGGGAATTACGCTGCTGTTCTTGCTCTCGCTCTGCACTCGGCTTGAGGAAATCATCCACGTTTGCTTTCAAAGTGTCGATCATCCGAGCTTCTTTTTTGAGCTTCGCGCGTTCGTCATAAAGCCGCTGTTGCTCTTCAAGAAGTCGCTGCTGTTCCGCTTGCAGCGTCTTTAAGCTCGGCAGCATTTCATCGCCCTGTATAGCGAGAAGTGTACTCCGTGCCGCCTCGAAGATCACAAGCTCTGCCTCATGCTTTGCCTTGAAACCCGGCTTATCTTTTGCCTTCTGGAAAGCGTCATATACAGGTTTTAGGCGCTGGTAGTTGGAGATGTTTTTGATAAGCGGCTGGACTTCCCGCAGCCGCGCTTCAACGCCTTTCAGCTCCTTTACGGTTTCATAAACAGCCTGACCGTCAATGTTCCACGCCCGGCGCAACTGTGCCACAGAGCCGTGGGTCACAAAGCCATCCCCCAGGTTCATCAGGCGCACCTGCTTTGGCACAATCCCCGCTTCCGCCAAGCCCGCAAGGATTTCCTGCCCCAGACAGCCCTGCCGCACATCCTCCTCCAGCACAATCAGGCATCCGGTCTTCTTGACGGACGCACTAATCAGGCTGAGATCCAGAGGCGCCAGCTGCCATAGCTTTACGATATCCAATTGGAGATTGTCCTGATCCAGCAGCATCTGCGCCCGCATGGCTTCCGATACCATCGCGCCGTAGCATACCACGGTAGCGTCAGCTCCCGCATGGAGCAGCGTGTTCTCCAAAATGCAGTCATAATACAGCTCATTTCCTCCACGGGGATATCGCACCGCCACAGGACCCGTTACGTCATAAACAGCATGATGAAGCGTCTTTCGAAGCTCCTCCGTGGAGGCAGGTGCAAACAGCTTCATATGGGGTACCGTGCGCAGATAGCTAACATCAAATACACCGTGATGGGTTTCTCCGTCCGCGCCCACCAGTCCTGCCCGATCCACTGCAAAGATCACATGGAGGTCTGCAATGGCGGTATCGTGGATCATCATATCATAGGCGCGCTGGAGAAATGTGGAATACACCGCCACCACCGGCAGCATGCCCTGCTTGGCAAGTCCGCTTGCCATGGTAACCGCATGCCCCTCGGCAATGCCCACATCAAAAAAGTGCTTTGGATAGTCGCTGGCAAATTGTCCAAGACCGGTTCCCTGTTCCATGGCAGCAGTAATGGCGCAGATTCGCCGGTCCTCATTTGCCATGGCGCACATAGTCTTGCCGAAGGCAGAGGAAAACGTCTCCTTAGCGCTTCCGTCGGAGCAGCCGGACCTAATATCAAACGCCGAAACGCCATGGTATTCGTCAGGATTCTCCTCGGCATAGCTGTAGCCTCTGCCCTTGGTAAAACAGGAGGAAGCCCATGAGTGACAGAAAGCCTGTCATCATTTCAGAA
>OLPA01002460.1_pt1 | contig 13770 bp, 15 predicted proteins | sample 1672811 | NCBI WGS metagenome assembly OLPA01 (sample SAMEA3136726, study PRJEB25190) | human gut metagenome | biome: human gut; feature: human-associated habitat; material: faeces | place: Austria | collected 2013
ACAAGACCGCCACGTAGATTCTGCGCAGGAATTCGATCAGTTTATACACGGCTCACGGGAAAGCTTCCGCAGCTTCGTTATTTCATCAGGAACGAGAAACGGTTGATATTCTTCAGCGCGATACCCGTACCGCGCGCAATAGCACGCAAGGGATCCTCGGCCACGTGGAACGGAATACCCGTCTTGGCATTCAGACGCTTGTCCAGCCCCTTGATAAGCGCACCGCCGCCGGCCAGGTAGATGCCGTTCTTCACGATGTCGGCATACAGCTCCGGCGGCATGGTTTCGAGCACCTTCATCAGCGCCGCATCCAGCTTGACGAGCGACTTCTCCAGCGCATAGGCGATTTCTCCGTAGCTGAGCGACACGGTCTGCGGGAGGGCGGTAAGCATATTAGGACCGGTTACCACGTAATCCTCGGGCTCTTCGTCCAGCTCGGTGAGCGCCGCACCGATCGAACACTTGATCGCCTCGGCCGTGCGTTCGCCGATACGGATGTTGTGCTGCTGACGCACGTAACTCTGAATATCGTTGGTAAAGACATCGCCCGCGACATTGATCGACTCGGAGCAAACGATGCCGCCGAGCGAAATGCAGGCGATCTCGGTAGTACCGCCGCCTATGTCGATCACCATGTTGCCCTCCGGTGCTTCGACATCCAGACCGGCACCCAGCGCCGCAGCCATCGGTTCGTAAATCATATAGACCTCACGCCCCCCGGCATGTTCGGCGGAATCCCGCACGGCACGGATCTCGACATTGGTCGAGCCGGAAGGAATGCAGATCACCATGCGGATCGAGGGAGCGAAGAGATTGCCCGAAGTCTTGACTTTCTTGATCATGCCGCGCAGCATCAGCTCCGTGGCATTGAAATCGGCGATCACGCCGTCCTTCAGCGGCCGGATCGTCTTGATGTTCGGGTTGGTCTTTTCGTGCATCTGGCGCGCCTGGTGGCCGATGGCGACCACCTTGCCCGTATGCACGTCGAGGGCCACGATCGACGGTTCGTCGACAACGACCTTGCCGTTATAGATTATCAGCGTGTTGGCCGTTCCGAGGTCGATGGCCAGCTCCTGTGTCAGTGAAAAAAGTCCCATAATGTCACACCCAACTATTATTTTTCCTAATCATTTTATAATCAACTCCATAAACCCCTCCCTGCCCGAACCGGCTCGAAAAGGTTACATATCCGGACAAAGGTAGCAAAAAGCGAGGGATATTTTTACATTTTTTTATTATTTTTTTTGATTACATTTGTCCTGCGAAACAATCGATCCGCACATGGAATATAAAATCGGAAATGAAGCCCGCTGCGCCGTGATAGGCTACGGCAGCTGGGCAACGGCCATCGTGGGACTGCTCACGGCCAACGAAACCCGCGTAGGCTGGTATGTCCGCAATCCCGAAGTGCTCGAAGGGCTGCTCACCGAAGGCCGCAATCCCCGGTACCTGAGCGACATGGAGTTCGACCGCGACCGCATCGCCCCCTCCGATGACCTGGACGGGATCGTCCGCGAAGCCGACATCCTCATCCTGGCCACCCCCTCGGCCTACCTCAAGACCTTCCTCGAACCGCTGACCGTTTCGCTCAAGGACAAGTTTGTCGTTTCGGCCATCAAGGGCATCGTCCCGGGCGACTACAAGACCATCGTCGAGTATATCCACGACCATTACCGGCTGTCCTACAAACAGATAGGCATATTCACGGGCCCGTCGCACGCCGAGGAGGTTTCGCGCGGAAAGCTTTCCTACCTGACGGTCGTCTGCACCGATCCCGGAAACGCACGGTCGTTAGGCGCAAAATTCGCCACGGACTACATACACCTGAGCTACTCCACCGACCTTTACGGCATCGAATATGCCGCCATCCTGAAGAACATCTACGCCCTGTCGGTCGGCATCGCCGTGGGACTGGGCTACGGAGACAACTTCCTGGCGGTGCTGATCGCCAACAGCGCGGGCGAGATGCGCCGTTTCCTGGAGGAGAGTTACCCCGCGGAACGCGACACGCTCGTATCGGGCTACCTGGGCGACCTGCTGGTGACCTGCTACTCGGTATACAGCCGCAACCGGCGGCTGGGACTTCTGATCGGCCACGGATGCACGGTCAAAAGCGCCCTCAACGAAATGACGATGGTGGCGGAAGGCTACTTCGCGGCCGACTGCATCCGCTACATCAACGCCCGCCACAAAGTCGACATGCCGATCGCCGACATGGTCTACAAAGTCCTCTACGAAGGCGCATCGGCCCGCAAGTGCATGAAAGAACTGACAACCAAATTAATCTGACGATAACATGGAAACGATTAAATTAGACATCTCCAAAACCGGCATTGCGGTCTCGGCCGAAATGCAGGCCAAAGCACAGGCCGCCAACGCCCTGCTCGAATCGGGCAAAGGCGCGGGCAACGACTTCCTGGGCTGGGTACACCTCCCGTCGTCGATCTCGGCGGCAGAAATCGAAGCCATCGAAAAACAAGCCGCGAAACTCCGCGAAAAGGCCGAGGTTATCATCTGCATCGGCATCGGGGGTTCGTATCTGGGCGCCAAGGCCGTGCTCGAAGCCATGAGCGACCCGTTCAGATTCCTGCACAAGGAGCAGACGGCTCCCGTGGTGCTCTTCGCTGGCCAGAATATTTCGGAAGACTACACCTACGAACTGCTCGAAGCCGTAAAGGAGCACTCGATCGCCACCATCGTGATTTCGAAATCGGGCACGACGACCGAACCGGCCATCGCCTTCCGCCTGATAAAGGCCGAGATCGAAAAGCGCTACGGCAAAAAGGAGGCTGCGGAACGGATCGTGGCGATCACCGACAAGGCGCGCGGCGCTCTGAAAACGCTCGCCACCAACGAGGGGTATCCGACGTTCGTCATCCCGGACGACGTGGGCGGCCGCTTCTCGGTGCTCACGCCCGTAGGCCTGCTGCCCCTGGCCGCCGCCGGCGTCGACATCGCGGCACTGGTGCGCGGAGCGCAGGAGATGGAGCGTGCGACGGCCGACGGCACGCCTTTCGGACAGAACCCGGCGGCGGTCTATGCAGCCGTGCGCAACGAACTTTACAACGGCGGCAAGAAGGTCGAAATCCTCGGCTCCTATGAGCCCAAGCTGCAATATATCAACGAGTGGTGGAAACAGCTCTACGGCGAGAGCGAAGGCAAGCAGGGCAAGGGTATCTTCCCGGCCAGCGTCACGCTGACGGCCGACCTGCACTCGATGGGACAGTACATTCAGGACGGCGAACGCACGCTGTTCGAAACGATCATTTCTGTTGCCAAACCCGCCCACGAGGTGGTTATCGAGGCCGAGGCCGAAAACCTCGACGGCCTCAACTTCCTCGCAGGGAAACGCATTTCGGAGGTCAACCGCATGGCCGAGCTGGGCGTGCAGCTGGCACACGTCGACGGCGGGGTGCCCAACATCCGCGTCGAAATCCCCGCAATCGACGCACACGCCATCGGTTCGCTGCTCTACTTCTTCGAGAAGGCCTGCGGCATCAGCGGTTACATCCTCGGCGTAAACCCGTTCGACCAGCCCGGCGTGGAGGCGTACAAGAAAAATATGTTCGCCCTGCTGGACAAGCCGGGCTACGAGGAGGCATCGAAAGCCATCAAAGCACGGCTGTAAACAGCCCCGGATTATGGAAATGCGGAACCTCGCACGGGGTGCGGGATTAAAGTAATGTAACGACTTGATTTATATGGTAGTTGCATTTTTGTATAGGAGAGTAGGTAACGAGAAGGCAACGGTTTGTTTTCAGCTTCTTGCGCTCAAATACCGCATTTCAAATAACCTATCGCAAGATACGAAAAATTTTCGAGATGGGCAAATTAGGCAGGGTCAACCGGCGAGTGCAATTTTAAGAAATTAGTTTAAAGAACTTTTTTAGACGAAGAAAATTTTAATTTTCCCGATGTCTTCTGTTCATTGTATTGCACTTGTTTAATAAACTCTTCCGTTAACACAAAGAAATCTGCCCCATTCAGTATATATTGCCTGATGGTTTATTCTGATTTTCAATTGCCCCTTTTCTGTCAGGGGAAGCATATGAATCGACAAAACAGACTTTTGTACCGATAGTTTTTGCAATTTTCTTATGACAAAAGAATTCGCTGCCATGGTCGCTGTGTCGCAATGGTCGGGGATGGCATCAACGACAGTGCGGTGCTGGCGCAGGCCGATCTGGGCATTGCCATGGGGCAGGGGAGCGACATTGCGATCGACGTGGAGAAGGTCACGATTCTTTCGTCCGACCTGACGAAGATCGCCGCGGCGGTCCGCCTTTCGGCCGCGACCGTGCGCACCGTTCGGCAGAACCTTTTCTGGGCGTTTATCTACAACCTGATCGGCGTGCCTGTCGCCGCTGGCGTGCTCTATCCGCTGACCAGGTTTCTGCTCAATTCGATGCTCGTCGGGGCCGCCATGGCCCTGAGTAGTGTGAGCGTTGTGGCCAATAGCCTGCAGCTGAGTACAAAACGGCTCGGCACGAAAGCCGTCCATAAAATAAATACAGAATTTATAACCAAAAAACAAACAGCCATGAAAAAAGAGTATCGTATCGAAGGAATGATGTGCAACCACTGCCGGATGCATGTCGAAAAGGCCCTGAACGGCATCGAAGGTCTCCGTGCCGTTGTTACTCTCGATCCTCCTGCCGCGACGGTCGAATTCACTGGGCGGGAGCCGGAGCTGGCCGAATTGCAGCGGGTGCTGGGCGAAGATTATAAGATCACGGAGCGTTGAAACCCCGGTCTCGGAGCGGCCGCTATCCATCTATAAAGGTATTGCGGCTCCTGAAAACCCCTAAAATTAGGTATTGCCGTTCCCGGCGTAATGTCGTTTCTTTGTATTACTAAAATCTGCCGAGACGCTGCGGGACGGCCCGTTGCGCCGAATGCGGAAAACGAAGAAAAAATTCAAACCAATTATGAGACATTTCGTTTATTGTGCGGCGCTTGCAGCCGCCGTATTTTTCCTTGCTGGGTGCGGCGGGAACCCGAATAAAAAGAACGCTTCGGAGACTCAAACCTCAGAAACGCAGAGTTCCGTCATGGAGGTCGATAACCTGCTCGCCGATGCTGAGAAGTTGACCGGCGGCAAGGTGACGGTCGAGGGCGTCTGCACGCATATCTGCCGCCACGGGGGCCGCAAGATTTTCCTAATGGGAACCGACGATACGCAGGTGATCCGCATTGAAGCCGGAGAGAAGATCGGCAGCTTCAAGCCCGAATGCGTGAACAACGTCGTGCGGGTGACGGGCACGCTGGTCGAAGACCGGATCGACGAGGCTTACCTTGCCGAGTGGGAGCTGCGGCTCAAGGACCAGATCGCCCGGCAGCACGGCGAGGGCGAAGCCGGATGCAGCGCCGAACATCAGGCCCGCGGCGAATCGGTTGCCAGCAGCACCGAAAAGCGTATCGCCGACTTCCGTGCCCGTATCGCCGACCGCAAAGCCAAAGAAGGCAAGGAATACCTTTCGTTCTACCATGTGGACGGCGGGAGTTATGAAGTTTTGAAATAAGAAGTTTTGCACGTCATGGGGACACGGTCGTTTATGTCCGCCGTGAGGAAATGGAGCAGGCCCGTTCACCGCGACCTCTCCTTTTTCTTTTCGGGCGTACTGCTGATTTATGCGGTTTCGGGCTTCATGCTCAACCACAAACGCGATTTCAATTCCGATTATTCGGTGCGCCGGACCGAGCTGGTCTTCGCACAGGAGATACCGCGCGCCGAGCAGGAGTGGATCCGTGCGCGGGCCGAGGAACTGCTCCTGCGCGTCGGCGAGGAGGGCAATTACTTGAAACATTACTTTCCCGAACCGGACCGGTTGAAAGTCTTTATCCGGGGCGGCAGTTCGCTGACGGTCGATCTGGCGTCGGGACACGCCGTCTACGAGTCGATCCGCAAGCGGCCCGTGCTGAGCAGTCTGAACCGGCTGCATTACAATCCGTCGCGCTGGTGGACGGTCTTTTCGGATGTCTTTTTAGCGGGATTGATCGTAATCGTGCTTTCCGGGCTGGTGATGATGCGCGGCCCGAAAGGATTGCGGGGCCGCGGAGGCGTCGAGCTGATCGCGGGGATTCTGATTCCGCTGCTGTTTATTTTCCTGACCTGATCCGGGAAACTGCGTGTGATAAAAGGGCGGCCGTCGAAAACGTCCGCCCTTCTCTTGCGTATGGGTTTGTTGTCATCGTTTTGCCGTGCCGAATACCAGCAGCGGGACGAAGAGGAAGAGTCCGAACAAGACGACGCCGACGGTCTGCCAGAGCCGTCCGCCGGGCGATCTGCGGCGGATGAGCGCATAGAACGCGCCGAGCGCGAGTCCCAGCCAGAGGGCCTGAAACGACACCTCCGCAATCCGGGGCTTTACGTAGCCGTCCAGCGGCGAGGTGAACGACAGTTCGAAGGGAAACAGGTATTTTGCGTACTCGGCCCATGCCTGCGGTTTCTCTTCGGGGCGGTATTCGTCCGCCAGTGAATAGTCGCGGGCGTTCACGGCGACATAGCGTTTCGATTCGGCGCCTTGGATGGTGACCGTCCAGTAGAACATGTCGCCGATGATCATCATGTTCTCCCGTGTGGGGCCGAATTTCCCGACGGGAATCTCGTGCAGTTTGTAATCCTCCGCACCGAGCGTATAGAAACGCTTTTCGCTGTCCACCAGAAAACCGAGACTTTTGCGGTCGGCGAACTCCGTGACGAAAATCTGGCCGATTTGCAGCGAGTCCGCAACGTCGGTACGGCGCACGAACGGGCGGCCGCGGACCTGCTTCATGTGGTAGACGCGCTGCGCGTCGTCCACCAGCAGGTAGCCGTTGTCGTACCGCTTGCGCGTCGAGGGGTTGCCGGAGACGACGCGGGCCGGGAACGAAAATCCCTTGTCCCGCAGGACTTTGGTGAATGCCGCGCTCTTCTTTTGGTCGATGGTGTTGGTCTCCATATCGACGAACTCGATTCCCTCGCCGGTGATGCGGAACACGTCCGTCGCCGGTTCTAAATCGATGCGGTCGGGCATCGATTCCAGCAGTTGATAGACCGTCGGTCTGCGGCGGTTGATTTCGCCGGGCGACGTGCGGAACATGAAGTTCGTGCGCTCCACGTCGCGCGATTCGACCGCCACGCCCTCGATTTCGGACGGAAACCTCCCTTCGGCGGCGAGTTGGCGGTAATAGAACGTCGGCAGGATACTGTCGAACTGCTGCTGGGTGTAGGTGTTGCCCTGCAGATCGCGTCCGGCGACGTTGTTTTCGCGGTCGAAATCCACCGATGCGAATCCGTGCGTCACGCAGCTGTAGAGCGTGAACGGCGACCACGAAGGCGATGCGAACACGAACGCGTAGCACCACGGCAGCAGCCATGCCAGCAGAAGCGCCGCAAGGAGGATTATTCCGGTTTTGATACTCTTTATCATAGATTTGTCGTTTTGCGGGTTAATCCTGACATCCCTGCTTGAAACGGTATACCGAAAGCAGCGGGAAGAACAGCGAACATACCAGCAGCAGCGCCAGCCACGGCAGCATGCCGTCGTAGGCCTGCGGGGTGTCGGAGAGGAAGAAGATCCGGCAGACGCCCACGGCGATCAGCAGATTCGCCAGCCGCCGTTTCCATGTGGGTTCGAGACAGATCCATGCCGTCAGCAGGTAGAGCGTCAGCCCGGCCAGATACCACGGCAGCGCCGTCAGCAGAATCCGCGCGACCAGTTCGGGCGCCAGCAGGGCGTGGAAGTACCCCCACAGCACGGCGGTTTGCACGATGAACAGCAATGCCAGCGCTCCCAGCCCGATGCCTGACATCAGCAGAATCATCTTCCACTGTGGAAAGGGCAGGTGAAGCGTCAGCTTCAGCCGTTTCTGGGCCATTTCGGGGACGAACTGAACCACTGCGAGCAATACGCCCAGCAGGGCCGGCAGGTATTGGAGAATGTCGATGAAGACAACTTCCTTTTCGAGCATCACCTCCCAGACGTGCGCCGCACCCTTGAAGGTTATCACCCGTTGGACGCGCAGCAGCGCATAGGCGGTGGCTCCGAAGAGGAACAATGCGCTCAGCGGATAGAAGCAGCGCATTTTGATCCACTCTTTGTAGAATATGGCTTTGATCATAATTCGGGTTTAGTATTTTCCGGTCAGTCCGATGAAAGCGTCTTCGAGGTTCAGCGTTTCGCCGCGCAGGTCGCTGCAGACAATGCCCGCGCGCTCCAGCACGCCCTGTACCGTCGCAGGGGAGTCGAACGAATAGAGTTCGGCGCGCCCGTTCACGACGCTCGGGTGGTAGAGGCCGTCGCCGGCGGGGATCGTGACGTCGGCGCCCGGCGTGAAGGTGTATCGCCGGAACGTGCCGAGCAGTTCGCCGACGGGCATCTGTACCAGAATGCTTCCGTAATCCATGATGATACAGTCGTCCACGAGCTTTTCCATGTCCTGAATGATGTGCGAGGTAAGGAAAACGGTCTTCTCCTCGCTCTGCGCATAGTCGCGCAGGTATTCTACGAACAGGCGGCGGTAACCGGGGTCCAGTCCCATCGAGAAGTCGTCAAGCACGAGCAGATCGGCGTTCTGGGCGAGAATCAGCCCTAAGGCCACCTGCGAACGCTGTCCGCACGACATGCGCGAGATGCGCTGCCGGGGCGCCACCTTCAGCATTTCCATCAGTCCGTAATAGGCGTCGCGGTTCCAGCGGGGATAAAACCGCGCATAGAACCGTTCGATCTGCTCGATGGTCATGAAGGCGTACTGCACGTGTCCCTCGATCAGCAGGGCGATCCGGGCGCGGGTTTCGGGCCGCATCGTGCGGATATCCTCGCCGAAGATCAGACACTGTCCGGCGCGCGGTTGGAGATAGCCGCTCAGAATGTTGATGGTCGTGGTTTTTCCGGTGCCGTTTTTACCCAAAAGTCCGAGGATCCGCCCGCGCGGAACCTCGAAACTCAGGTCTTTGTATATCAGCCGCTCCCCGTAACAATGGGTGAGGTTGCGGCATTCGATGACAGAATCGGTCATAAAGAATGGTCGTTCTTCCGGCTTACTTGATCAGCGACGCCTTCGTATTGGACTCGAAGTCGTTGGTCGAGTTGTTCGAGTCGATGAGTTTGCCGTCGGAACCGGTCTTGCGGATCACCGACTTGCCGAAGCGGTAGGCATCTCCGTCGCCGTACCGCACCATGCGTAACCTGCGTCGAGCGAAGCGTCCCACGGGGCGATGTAGTATTCGTCGCGGCAGCCCGTGTTCACGGCGTCGAGCACCCATTCGTTAGGCACGCGGTAGCAGTTGCGCAGCGGCATCGTGTAGTCCGAGCCGTTCGGGGAGTGGAAGATATACTGGGCGTCTTCGAGCGGGTATTCGGCGAGGAACTGCTTTGCAGTCAGGCCGACGGGCGGCATGGCGATAGCCACGGCGTTGAAGCCGCGGTTGTGGAGCACTTGGACCGTCAATGTCGAAGCGTACCATTTGTCGAGGTTGGGCACGTCGGGGTTGTCGATATCCAGATAGTTCTCGTTCGACGAAACGTCGTACCACTCGAAATCGGCTTTCGTGGCGTCCCACGAGTTCGGGTTGCCGATGGTGTGGTTCTGGGCGTTGTTGACGACGATCAGCGACTCGCCGGCTTTGACCAGCACATCCTGTCCGTTGCCGGGAATGCAGTAGAACGCATTGCCCGCACAACACTCCTTGCGGAAGTCCTTGCCTTCGATCATCTCGCTGTTCATGCCCGAATTGAGTCCGCTCGAAAGGATCAGCATCATGCCGTCGGCATAGAGGTCTTCGTCGGAGTTGTTACGGATCTTGATGTACTGGTCGCCCAGCCACCTGTCAGGCTTTCCCGTTTCGGGAAACGCCGTGCCTGTGAAGTAGATCTCCTCGATCACGAATTCGCCGGCTTGCAGCGTGATGTCGCTCTGTTTGATGGTTACGGTCGCCAGAACGGTGCTCTTGCCGCTCCGCGTCACGTTCACGACGGTCGAACGTTCCGTCCCCGTTTCGTTCTCATCGACGGACAGCACCAGCGCTTTGCCCGAAGATTCGGCTTCATTGATCTGAACCCACGACGCAGCATCGGCGGGAATATTCACGTCGAAATTTTCCTCGGGCACGTTTACCAGCACATTGCCGCCGAGCGCGCGCAAGATTTCGGATACGACGACGGGATTGACCGTTTCTTCGGGATCGTCGGTGCAGGATGCGAAGCCCGCTGCGAAGAGGGCCGTGGTGAGAATTAAGAAAAGCTTTTTCATAATTGGTTTTTATTATTGGTTTGACAAATATTGGTTCGATCGTTTAGAACAGGATGCCGAACGTCGCCGTCAGAACGTGTTCGGACAATCCTCCGCTGTAAAACCGGGGCGTCCACCCCGCCTCGGCGAAGCAGGCCAGATTCCGGCTCAGGCGGCGTTCGGCCCGCAGGGACACCTCGGGGGCGACGGCCCGGCCGCTCAGCCGCGCCGCCGTGTAAGTCAGGTATTCCGAAATGTTGTTCAGCACGTTGCTGAGCGAAACCTCCTCGTCGGGCGAGACGTAACAGCCGATTCCTGCCGTCGCTTTCACGCGCCACTGCGGACGGAGCCATTCTGCGCTGCCGCGTACCGCTCCGCAGAACTGCGCAAGCCGCATCCGCCGTGCCGGATAGGCGTACGTGGCCGTGGACTGCCGCCATTCCGCGCGGGGACTGAGCATGTAATTCACCGTGCCGCGCCGCCATTCGACGGTCGCTTCGGCGTCGGCGTGCCAGATACGGTTCTTATACATCGCCTGTTCATCGACGATGACGCTGTGTCCCGTACGGTCGGCTATCATTTCGATACTGCGGCGCAGTTCATAGCCGCCTCCGGCGCGCAGGCACCAGCGGCCGCTGCGGTAGGCTGCGGAGAGGGTCGCCTGACGGGTTTTGAGCCGGGTTATGGGGACCGTGTTGTTGGATTTGTTGAGCCGCTCCGTCGTAAGGCTTTCGAATGCGGCACGGGCATACCAGCCTTTCGCGTGCCGCGGCATGAGCTGTGCCGCCAGCAGACAACCCTTTCCGTCATAGCCGATGTTGAAACTCTCGCTGTTCAGTGAATAGCGGGTGTAATAACTGCCCAGTCCGGTCATATACAGCTCGGAAGAGCTGGCGCCGGGCGGATAGAAAAAGTCTATGTCCTGATCCTGTTTATAGAGCCGCCCCTGCAGGTCCAGCCCCAAAACGTACAGAGGGAACTGCATGCCTACGCCGAGTTTGATCGTGAAATCCGACACGACGTTGTGGGGCCGCGGATCGACCTGACGGTATTCCTGTCCGGCGCGGTAGTCGCCCCGGATCGCAAGGTCGAAGCGTCCCACCCGGTGGACATAGCCGCCGCCGAAAGCATATTCCTCGGTCGAGAGGTTTCCTCCGGCGGAATCCGCCGTGATGCAGGGATAGAGCAGCAGGTAGTCGGCCGTGGAGTTCCAGCAGACGTTGCGGCGGTTGCCGCGGACGTACCGGGCGTCTGCCCACGTTGCCGACCGCTCGCTGAGCCGCCGGTAGCTTTCGGCATAAAATCCCCCGTCGAAGGCTCCGTCGCCCAGCGGCTGCAGCAGCGCCTCCTGCTCACGGCGCAGGTCGATGCGGAGCGAGATCTGCGAAAGCGACTGTTCGCTGCGGTAGAGCATCATCGCGGGCGACTCCGTATGAAATCCGGCTACGGCCCGTTCGTCCTCCGCGCTGAAAACGGAAGAACGCTCCAATACGCCGAGCGTATCGCGCTGGGCGGAAGCGGCGGCGGGCAGCAGCGCCAGTATCGACAGGAAAAGGGCCTTCATCATCGTCAGATCGATTTTAGTAACAACACGATCGATTCGCTGTCCTCTACCCAAGTCATTGCTACTGGAATCTGATTGTAATCCGTGCAGCGCAGAATCTTCTTTTCTCCGGTCGAATAGGTCGCGTCGGCTTCGACGATGAACGTGTAAACCCCTTTGCGGAGCCGTATTGTCGCGCTGTTCTGTTCGGCGGCGGGAAATGGCACCCGCTCTCCGGAGTTGATATTGTCGAAGTAGGAGATGTCCGTGCGTATTTCCAGCTTTTCGACGGGGCGGCTGTCCGGCATCACGAACCGGATGGACAGTTCGGTGAAAATCGAATCGTCTTTTTCGCAGGCCGAAAACAGCAGTGCGGAGAGCAGAAACAGGGTCCGTATGGTAGATTTCATCATCATCGCATTACAGTTTGAAGTTGAGTTCCATGCCGAAATAGGGGCTGGAATAGCGGCGTACCAGTGCGTTGGTCTCGTTTCTGTACGAAGGACTGTATGTGAACAGCCGGTTTACGAAAATCGCAATGTTGAGCCGGTCGCGGTAAAGCCGTTTCGAGATTTTGAGATTGACGTTCATACTGAAAGTTCTTCCATTTGGTCCATTCGAGCATTTAGTCTTTTTTCCATTTCAATCATTTTATTATCTTGTTCTTTGAATCTTCGTTCCATTTTTTCGTCTTGTCTTTTAAAACCTTCTTCCATTCTAGCTCCAAGTTCTCCTATTTGCTTTGACAAGTTCATAAATTGTTCTAACATTATTTTCTCCATAATCTACCTTCTTTCCTCGTATTTTAATGTTTGGATGTAAAAATAAAAAATTTATAGGAATATAAAAATCTTTGTTTATCAAATCGATTTAATACAAAAATTATATCACAAACTTAACAAATGTCAACAAAAATCGTTCGTCAAAAATCGACAAAAAATGCACATTTGTTTAATATTTTATTTATTTTTCTTTTTTTATATATTTTTTTCTCCTATGAAATAAAAATCAATGACCTATTTTACAGTCATTGATTTTTCTTTATTTATTTTCCAAAATTTTTTATTTCTTCTTGTACTTTTTGAATAAAATCTTTTTCATCCATCGCACCAATATCACCTTCGCCTCTAGCACGAACACCGACTTGGTTACTTTGAACTTCTTTATCTCCTAAAATTAACATATAAGGAATTTTATTTAATTGAGCTTCACGAATCTTATATCCAATCTTTTCTTGTCTATCGTCTAACTCCACACGAATTCCTTCTCTACGTAGGTTTTCTGTTACTTTTACAGCATAATCTCTTTGTTTATCTGTAAGAGGCATAACTTCAACTTGAACTGGTGCAAGCCATAAAGGTAAAATTCCTTTTGTTTCCTCAAGTAAGAATGAAATAAATCTGTCTGAACTTCCAAGTATAGCTCTGTGAATAACAACAGGTCTATGTTTTTCTCCATCTTCTCCTACATATTCAAGTTCAAATCTTTCAGGTAAAGCAAAATCTAATTGACATGTTGGTATTGTTACATCATGATTTAGAGCCGTTTTTATTTGTATGTCTATTTTTGGACCATAAAATGCAGCTTCACCTTCTGCTTCGTAAAAGTCTATATTTAGTTCTTTTAAGATTTCTCTTAATTGGCTTTCTGCTGTTTCCCACATTTCATCATTGTCTATATATTTTTCTTTATTATTTTTATCTCTTAAAGATAATCTATAACTAAATGCAGATGCTGGGAATCCAAAATCATCTTGATATACTTCTTTTATTAAACTTAGTACTTTTCCAACTTCTTCTTTTATTTGGTCAGGTCTTACAAATAAATGTGCATCATTTTGACACATTTGACGAACTCTCTCTAATCCGCAGACACTTCCGCTATCTTCATATCTAAAGTCATTTGCAAGCTCGCCTATTTTTATTGGTAAATCTCTATATGAACGCATTTTACTCTTATATATTAACATGTGATGAGGACAGTTCATTGGTCTTAAAACTATTTCTTCATCTCCC
>OLPA01002465.1_pt1 | contig 13752 bp, 13 predicted proteins | sample 1672811 | NCBI WGS metagenome assembly OLPA01 (sample SAMEA3136726, study PRJEB25190) | human gut metagenome | biome: human gut; feature: human-associated habitat; material: faeces | place: Austria | collected 2013
TAGAGTGTATGTCGCCTTTATTTTTAAGGTTGGGATATGTTCATTATAAATTGAATCAACAAGGGCATAGGATATGCGAAAGGCAATATCTAGAGTAACAAATAATAACTCATTGAGCGAAATGAAAAATGAGTTGGAGGCGCTGAAAAAAGCATTAAGTGAGAAAGATTACCTTATCAACTCATTAAATGAGGACTCACTTGCCTTGCAAGTTCAATTGGAGATCAGTCAAGGCAAATCCGCTCAACTCGCTGTTGATAATGCAGCGTTGAATGTTCGAGTGAATGAGCTTGAAGAAGGCTATCAAACAAAAAATTCTGAACTGGCAATGCTTAGTAAGTTGTTCTTCAAATCTGAGGAGAACTCTCAACGGATTGCTGCACAGTTGAAAAAGAGTCATCTTGAACTAGATTGTTGTAAAAGTGAACTCAGCAAGACCAAAGCCGCTTTAGATATATCTCAAACGAAGTTAAAGAAAATTGAGTCAGAACTTGGCTTATTGAAAAAATCACACAGTAAGATCAAGCAGAAACTTGAGGATGAACTCGGTAAGTTAAAGTCTCAATTAGTTAAAGAAAAAGAATCAAACAATTTACTTTCAACACAGGCTACTGTTTTACAAGATGATTTGAATCTTAGATTCAGTGAGTTGGCCAAACTTAGTAATATTTTAGAAGTAAAAGATCGACAGTTGCTGGCTAAAGATAATGAGCTATCTATATATAAAGAACAGTTAGATAAATTGAAAAAATCCTTTGCATGGAAAGCGGTAGCTCCCGTACGTGCATTGAGTTATAAGTTCAAAAAGAAAAATACTAAAAGTCTGTTGCGTCAGCATGTTGAGGTTATTCAAAATTCTGGTTTGTTCAGTATCGATTGGTATAGGAAAAACTATCCTGAGATTGATGAATATTCCATTTCTCCAATAGAGCATTATTTGACTATAGGTTTTAAACTTGGTTTGACTCCCAGTGAGCGATTTGATGGAAATGATTATTTAGCGAGGTATCCAGACGTACAACAAGAAGGGGTAAACCCTCTTTTACATTATCTCATGTTTGGTAAGAATGAAGGCAGAACGTTCTAGTTTACGGGATCAGGAAATGCATAATTTTGATGCTCAATGGTATTTAAATAATTATAAAGATGTCGAACTTTCTGGCATGGATCCGTATCAGCATTATCAAAAAATAGGTAAACTGATTGGTCGTCATCCTATGCCTCCAAATAAAATAGTGACTAACAAGGCACAAATTGTTAAGAGTGCAGCAAAGCCTGCCTCTATAGCTAATAAAGCTATCTGTGGTGATTTCAACCTGAAAGCGGGAGGTAGTAGTGAACTTTATGGTTGGTTGGCAGAAATCGGTGACTGTGCGCCCCGTGAAGCGTTAATTAGCATTGATGGTAAACAATATAAGGTTCTTGCTGATGTCAAACGTGAGGATTTGGCTAGGAACAAAATCAACAACGGTCAGCATGGTTTTCGCTGGCGTTTACCGGCTGAATTTGTCGATGGTAAACCTCATCAATTAGAACTGATTGATGCCAAAACTGGACAGTTACTCAAGCAAGTCACGACGTCTTGGATGTATAATCGTAAATTTACCTGCTTTGATGAGTTTCTGGCCGAGTCAATGCTCAACCCGATGATCTATGCCCCTTATAGGGAAGAGGATAAACGCTGCTTCGCTATGATGGAGAATATACGTCGTCTCTTAGTGGATTATACTCAAAAAAATAACCTTGATACTTTGGTCAGTGTCATTATGCCGGTATACAACCGGGAAGATACCATTACTGCCGCTATTAGTTCTGTTTTAGCACAAACTTACCCATATTTCGAACTGATTATTGTCGATGATGGCAGTATGGATGGGACAATTAATATTGTTGAAGAGATTGTGGATGAGCGGGTTCGTCTGATTCGCGGGCCTGGACGTTCTGGCGTCTCTGAAGCTCGCAATATAGGCTTGCGTGCAGCCAAAGGGGAGTTGATCGCCTATTTGGATTCCGATAATACTTGGAAACCTGAATACCTCAGTGCCATGGTCGCTGCCTTGCATAAGAGTCCTAATGCTCATGCTGCCTATTCTGGTCAATATCTTTATCGTGGCACGCATCCTGAGCCGTTTGCGATCCGCTTTGCCAGTTTCAATAAGGGATTACTGGAAAACCGTAACTATATTGACTTGAACTGCTTTATGCATAACAAGCAGGTCTTTAAAAAGACGGGAATGTTTGACACTAAGCTAAAGCGGTTTGTTGATTGGGACTTGATCCTCAAGATCAGCAGTGAATTCACCATAGTTTCGGTGCCGGTGCTCCTCTCCAACTATTTTTATGAGAGAGCAGAGAATGCCATCACTAATGATCATTCGTTAAATGGTTTTATTGATATTGTGCGGGAGCAGCACAATACCCGCGAATTTATCAAAGGACGGGCACTGTTGCGTTATGGTCAATGCGAACCGGTCAAACATCGTTTACCCAAGCCCAAACTGGAACATCACGTAACTATCATTATCCCGAATTATGCCGCCGCAGGCAACAGGGAATGTATCCGTTTTTTCGCCGGAGATTTGTAACCGTTTTGTCTTTTCCTCCGCGCAAAATGAGAAATATTTTTCGGTTTGAAGGCGCATAAATCCGGCCAATACCGGAAAAACTTGACATATCCGCAAAAAAATGTTATACTCCTGTCAAATTTGTTTTTGTTACAAGTGTTACAAAACGATTGCAAACAAGATTCATTTCCTTAATTTTTGAGGATACAATTCTTATTTTTCACAGAAAGGAGCCTCCGCTCCGGCAAAAAAAGAGCGGAGGGGAAATTATCGCATGATCCGAACGCTGTTATCCCGCATAGGCTGTCTGCGAGACCGCCCTATGAAGCGCCGCCGGCTGCTGCTGGGTCTCGCCCCGCTGACGCTGCTGGGGCTGGTGCTCTGTATCTGCATGGGGCCTGCCCCCGCGGACACAGGCGTATACCTGCTCATTGACCAGAACGACACCTACACCGTCACCGCCGATTCCACCCTGGCCTACCGGAGCGAAGCGCTCTACGTCAGGCAGCACAACACCGGCGCCGTGGACGTGCAGCTCATCCTCCCCAAGGGGCAGGAGGTGCTGCTCACCGACACCGAGGAAGGCTCCTCCGCCTCCCTGCAAAGCCCCTCCGGCGATGTGCGGCTGCTGGCCGCCACCGACGGAAGCGATCCGGAATCCACCTCTGTCACCACCCGCCACGAAACGGTAGCCAACCTGCTGCGCCGATCCAATATCGAGGTGGGCGACGACGAAATGGTAGTCGTTGATCTCACCTCCGGCACCCCCAGCATCACCGTGTGCCGCCAGTACACGCGGCTGCGCAACGTGCAGGTGCAGACGGACTACGCCGTGGAGCGGATCGCCTCCCCTCTGATGAAAAAGGGCACGGAGGAGATCATCACCGCCGGCGCCCCCGGTTCCGTGACCCAGACCTATCTTGACATTTTTGTAAAAGGTAAATTGGAAAAATCCGAATTTATTTCCGCCACAGCCGACAATTCCGTCACCCAGGTGGTAAAGTACGGCACGCTGGTGGACTCCGTATCAAAGGACGATAAGCTGGTGAATGTCCATCGCAACAGCGACGGCAGCGGCTATCTGGTCTTCGCCTCCGGCGACACCATGGCCTTTTCCTCGCAGGTCACCTGCAACGCCAGCGCCTACGCCACCAAGGGCTACGGCGCCTCCGGCCGCCCCACGAAATACGGCAACATCGCCGTGGACCCCTCCGTGTTCCCCTACGGCACCCGCTTCTATATCTACACCGACGACGGCTATCTGACCTACGGTATGGCCACCGCCTCCGACTGCGGCACCAGCATCAAAGGCTACAAGCTGGATCTCTGGTTCGACACCTATCGGGAGGCCTGCCGCTTCGGCCGCCGCAACTGCACCGTGTTCGTTCTGAAATAACAACTGCGCAAAAAGTCCTGCCTTCGGGCAGGATTTTTTATTTTAGCTCCGCTTGAGAAAAAAAGCTGCGGACGGTCTGCTCATATTCGGCGCAGGAGCGAGCCTTGCGCACGCCGCGCAGAAGCGCATCCGTGTTTTGAAAGCTGCCCGACAGGTACGCCCACAGCTCCCGCATGCGGTGCAGCGCCGCCGTGCCGCCGCCGAAATCGCGGCGGTAGGCTTCGTAGAGCCGGTCGTGATACGCCTGCAGCTCCGCCGCCGACGCCGCCGCGCCGCCCCGCAGCCGGCGCAGCAAGGCCGGATCGGCCACCAGTCCCCGCCCGAACATCAGCGGCGTCTGGGGCGCCGACGCCACATCTTTTTCCGCAAAAAGATCGCCGTTATAGCACAGGGGCAGGCGGGTGTGGCTCTGCGCCCACGAAAACGCCTCCCTGCTGACCTCCCCCTTATAAAACTGCGTCCTCACCCGAGGGTGGACTATGAGCAGCGAGATGGGGAACGCATTGAACAGCTCCAGCAGTTCATGCCACTGGTCGGGGTCGTCCCAGCCGATGCGGGTCTTGACGGACACCTGCATATCCGGCAGCGCGTCAAATATGCCCTCCAGCAGCGTGCGCAGAAGCGCCGGCTCCCGCAGCAGCCCCGCCCCCTTCTTCTTTCCCGTCACGGTGCCGGAGGGGCAGCCCAGATTCAGATTAACCTCTTTATACCCTCGGCTTTGGCATTCCCGCGCCGCCCAAACGAAGTATTCCGCGCGATTTGTGAGGATCTGGGGCACCACGGGCAGCCCCCGATTGTTTTCCGGATCTATCTCCCGCAGCTCCTTGGTCTGGAACTCAAAATTGGCGTTGGGGGACAGAAACGGCGTGTAGTACCGGTCTGCGCTGCCGAACAGCGCCGCCTGCACCTGCCGCCAGCGCCAGCCGGTAAGCCCCTCCATGGGGGCGGCATAGTATTCCCGCACAGCTCGTCCCTCCTTTCGTTTCCTTTATTTTACCATATTTAAGAGCCGCTTGCAATTCCGCCTGTCCTGTGGTAGAGTTTGGAAGGAAAGCGAGGCTGCGATATGACATTATTTGAATATTACATCCAATACATGACGCAAATCTGCGAGGGCACCCTGCCCGCTCCCGCCGGCATCACCCTCACCGAGACCGACGAAATGCGCCGAGCCATGGAGCTGCAGCAGCAGATCTCGGCCATGGGCATCCCCGTCTTTGTGCGCGCCTGCGCCGCTGCGGCCGGCGATGAGATCCCCCAGGATGCCTACGACAGCTTCTCCATGGAGGATATGCTGTCGGCGGCGCAGACGCTGGCGGAGCAGGCGCAGCAAGAGCCTGCCGAGGCGGAGGAAAAGCCGGAGGAAAATACCCCGGACCCCGACGCCGGCAAACACGCCTTCGAGGTGTTTCTGGACTGCGTTGCGCTGGACGACGGGCTGGTGCAGTACCTCATCGAGGTGCTGAAAAAGAAGGATTGGCAGGAGTTTTATAAGCTGAGCCAGATCACCACCAAGCTGGATCTGGATCCCAACGAGTTTCTCTACTGGCTGGGCAACAAGGAGCAGTATGCCCCGCAGGCCGAGCAGGTCTGCGCCGCCGTGATGGACGCCTGCTTTGACCGGCTGGCGGAGGAGAAGCGGCTGGACGTGCTGGCGGCGCTGCTCAGCGGCGACCAAAATACCTTTGAGCTGTTCCGCTGCGAAGCGCCGGAGCTGGTGCATCTGCCGGAGGCCACCTTCCAGTGGTACTGCGAGAACTATCTGGATCGGGACTATCCCCTGCGCACCATTATGCGCCTGAACGGAGTGGAGTTTCCGGAAAAGCTGGGCTGACAGGCAGGGCTTCTGGCGCTCCCCCCACAGCAATAGGAAACACAAAAAATGACGCCGGTTCTGCTGAACCGACGTCATCTTTTGTGCTTAATTTACTTGGTCAAACGCTTACCCGCATAGGTGCTCTTTTTCTTGCTGCCCATCCAAGCCATACCGGTCACGGACAGGATAGCGCTCACGCCGTAAACAGCGATGCCGGCGTCAAAGGTCTTGGGGGGATTCCCGCCGTCCTTGGAAACGGTGAACACGCCGTTCTCAGTGGTGACCTTGTAGTCAGCGGCTGCGTACTTCGTGGGGTCGGAGCTGAAGCTGCCGCCGGTGATGAAGCCGGTCAGTGCCTTTTCGGCGGTGTTGCCGAAGTAGCTGCCCACGGCCTCAGCGTTCTCGCTCTTGAAGGTGCCTCCCTTGATCTCCACAGCGGGATCGCCGCCGGGATAACCGCAGGTATCCACCACGAAAGCGTTGCCGGTGGAATAGGCGCCGTTTCCATAATACTTATAGTCCGCCTTGTCGCCAGTGCCGATGATGGTGCCGCCGGTAACGGTGGTCTTGCCGGACTTGACATACACGCCGGTGGCGCCGGTGATGGTGCCGCCCTTGATGTTCAGCTCAGAGGTGTTGGGATAATAGATGCCCAGACCGTCCTTGTTGGTGCAGGTGATCACGGCGCCTTCCTCAATATTGATGATCACACCGCCGTCATCCTTATTGCCGATGCCGGAGACCGCAGCGCCGCCGGCTGCCTCGATCTTACCGAACACGGTAACGGAGGAACCATTACCCTGCACGGTGATGCCGCCCTTGTTGCCATCGGTGCTGGTGGTCTTGATGGTAACGTCCTTTTCAATGACCAGCTTTGCGCCGTTCTGCGCCCAGGCAGCCCACTTCACAGTCTCCATGCGACCGTTTTTCACGGTGAGGTCTGCGTACACATCAAAGCCGCCGCCAGTGGAGGTGAGCTTATTGCCGCCCAAATCCACAGTGATAGCCTTGCGAATTTCCTGATAGTCGCCAATGGTGACATCCTTCTGCAGGACAACGGTGTCGCCGGCCTTGGCCGCGGCAATAGCCTCAGCCAGAGTCTCATACTCCGTGTCGCCGATCTTGGCGGCGCCGGGATTCTTCTTCACGACCCACTGGCCGTTCACCTGCTTAAGGCTGCTGGCAGAGGTATCCACATAGTTGGAAACATCGCTTGCGAAGGTGCCCGCAATGACGGAGACCGTGGTCTTATCATTCTTGTCGACCATCAGTTTGCCGTTGATGGTTCCGTTTTCGACCTTCAGGGTATTCTTATTCTGCGTACCGCTGTCGCGGGCGACCTCCACGGTGCCATTGATAACGGACTTACCGGTGACGGTCACGCCAACATCGCCGTAATTGCCAAAGCCGCCGTACACGTCGAAGGCCACGCCGTTCTCCTTAGCAATAATGGTAGTATCCTTGATGACCACATTGCCGCAGTTGTTGGACAAGGTGTAAGCCTGGTTTCCGGCCAAATTTGCGCCGTCCAGCACCATGTTCTCCAGCGTCAGGTTGCAGTAGTTCTGAACCAGCATCTTCACATTTTTTGTCCCTTTGGCCGCCTCGATGGTGCCGTTCTTCAGCGTCACATTGTGGTTTGCGTCACCCTTGCCGGACCACTCCAGATGGAAGCCCTGGGTTTCGGTGCCGGTGGAGCCGACCGCCGGGTCTTTCACCGTGTAGGTGAAGCCGCCGAAGTCAATGGTGAAGCTCTTGGCAGCGATCTGACCCGCCTTGGGATTGCGGAAAGTGCCGATACCGGCGCCGGTGGCGCTCTTCAGCAGCGTCACGGTGCCGCCATCCTTTACGGCTCTCACGGCCTCTTCCAGCGTTGCATAGGTCGTGCCGTCGTCAGTCTTTGCCACAGCGTCTTCTGCGAACACGGTGGCGGGCAGCAGCGCCAGTGCCAGAACCAGCGCCATCAAGATGCCAAACAGTTTTTTCTTCACTTTGATTCCCTTCTTTTTCGAAAAATTTTTGGGTGTCCTCTTTTGAGGGGCTGATATTCCGCTAATCAGCTCTTATATTGTAGCACCTTCCATTTATTTTGTCACTACATTTTTAGAATTTATAGAATTACTGTATTATTATACATATTTTTTCATTTCTATTGTGCATAATGCACAACTTTATATTGAAATCACTATCTGTGAAAGCACAAAAAACACTCTTTTCTTTTTAGAAAATACTTGCTTTTGGGGATAGGTGTGGTATACTTGCACCTGTCACACAAATATGAAAAAGATGATTTTTGTGAGGTGATCCCATGCCGCAGGGCAAGCACATATTGGGTCGCTCCCCCACGCCGCGGGTCTTCGGCACCGCCAAGGTGGGCGATCGGGGGCAGATCGTGATCCCCAAAGAGGCTCGTGACTATTTCAATATCCGCTCCGGCGACACGCTGCTGATCCTTGGCAGCGAAAGCCAGGGGCTGGTGATCTCCCGTCCGGAGGTGCTGGATCGGGTGGCACAGGAAATTCTGCAAAACACGGAGGAAAAACAGCGATGATGAACGAAATGTACCGGCAGCTGGGGGTGTCCCCTGCCGTATACGATTTTGGCGAAAAAATTCTGGGCGGGCTGCGGGAACGCTTCGCCGAAATAGACGCCGCGGCGGAATACAACCAGTGTAAGGTGCTCTCCGCCATGCAGAAGAATCGGGTCAACGCCACCCACTTCGCCGCCACCACCGGCTACGGCTACGACGACGAAGGGCGGGACAATCTGGAGCGGGTTTACGCCGACTGCTTCCACACGGAGGCGGCGCTGGTGCGCCCCCAGATCACCTGCGGCACCCACGCTCTGGCCGTGGCGCTGAGTGCCAACCTGCGCCCCGGCGATGAGCTTTTAAGCCCCGTTGGGCGTCCCTATGACACGCTGGAGGAGGTCATCGGCATCCGCCCCTCCCCCTGCTCGCTGGCGGAATACGGCGTGACCTATAACGAGGTGGCGCTGCTGCCGGACGGCGGTTTTGATTATAACGGCATCCGCAAGGCCATTAACGAAAAGACCAAGCTCATCACCATCCAGCGCTCCAAAGGCTACGCCACCCGTCCCACCTTCTCCGTGGAGCAGATCGGGCAGCTCATCGCTTTCTGCAAAGAGTGCAAGCCGGATGTGATCTGCATGGTGGACAACTGCTACGGCGAGTTCGTGGAGATGCGGGAGCCGTCGGACTGCGGCGCCGACATGATCGTGGGCAGTCTCATCAAGAACCCCGGCGGCGGCCTGGCCCCCATTGGCGGCTACATCTGCGGCACGCAGGAATGCGTCGACCGCTGCGCCTACCGCCTCAGCGCCCCGGGTCTGGGGCAGGAGGTGGGCGCAAATCTCGGCCTGATGCCCGCTTTGTATCAGGGGCTGTTTCTGGCTCCCACGGTGGTGGCCTCGGCGGTGAAAAGCGCCGTGTTTGCCGCCGCGTGCTATGAAAATCTGGGCTTCCGCGTGGTGCCCTCCTCCCGCGAGAGCCGCCACGACATCATTCAGGCCGTGGAGCTGGGCAGCAAGGAGGCTATGGTAGCCTTCTGTAAGGGCATCCAGTCCGCCGCCGCCGTGGACAGCTATGTGACGCCGGAGCCGTGGGCTATGCCCGGCTACGAGAGCGAGGTCATTATGGCGGCCGGCGCCTTCGTGCAGGGCAGCTCCATCGAGCTTTCCGCCGACGGGCCTATCCGCCCCCCCTACGCCGTCTATTTTCAAGGCGGTCTTACCTGGTATCACGGCAAGCTGGGCATCCTCTTGAGTATGCAGAAGCTGGCGGACGCCGGAATCATTAATCTTTAATAGAATAATAAGGAGTATTTTCATCTATGTGGTTTTGGTTTTCTGTGATCGCGCTTCTGTTTTGGAGCGGATCGGATCTGTTTTCTAAAATTGGCTGCCGGGATGCCGACGATAAGTACGCCCACCTGAAAATGGTCATGGCCGTGGGCGTGGTCATGGGTCTGCACGCCGCTTACGAAATTTTCATCGGCGGCACGGAGATCAATTTTTCCGTCATTCTCACCTATCTGCCCGTATCAATTTTGTATATTTTGTCCATGACGCTGGGCTATGTGGGGCTGCGGTACATTGAGCTGTCCATCTCCTCCCCCATCTGCAACGCCAGCGGTGCGCTGGTCGCCATCATTGCCATTGTCAGCGGCACCGCCGGAAAAATGGCGATTGCCCAGTACATCGCCATTTTCCTCGCCTGTGCCGGTGTCATCGGTCTTGGCTTTGTGGAGGCCAACGAGGACGATGACCTTCGCGCTGCCCGGCAGGAGGCTTCCAATTACAAGTACGCAAAATCATGGTTAGCTCTGGCGCTGCCCATTGCCTACTGCATTCTGGACGCGGCGGGAACCTTCGCCGACGATCTTGTGCTGGAAACCCTGAACGAGGATTCTGCCAACGTCGCCTACGAGCTGACCTTCCTCGCCGCGGGTCTGGTCTGCGGCGCGTATGTGCTCTTCGTCAAGCGCGAGAAGCTGACCCCGCGCACCGAAGCGCCGAAGTATATCGGCGCGGTCTGCGAGACCATCGGCCAGTTCTTCTACATCTATGCGCTGGCGGACAGCGCGCACGTCGCCATGAGCGCCCCGATCATCTCCTCCTACTGCGCCGCCTCCGTGCTTTGGAGCCGCGTTTTCCTCAAGGAGAAGCTGAGCGTCAAGCATTACATCTCCATCCTGATGGTGTTCATCGGCATCGTCATCATGGGTGTATTCGATATGTAATCTTCGTTTTTCAAAGAGCGTCGTTTCCGGCGCTCTTTTCAGCTTGTTGACATAAGCAAACTTGGCTTGAATAGCAAAATTAAGAAATTCCGCTATTCTTTCATTTGCGGAAAGGGCTATTCTCCCCCCTTCGGGGGGAGAATAGCTTTTTGTCTACAGTCTGCGTAGACTACTACGTAGTCTGCTCTGAAACTGCTTGAAAAGAAGAGCATTCATGGGGCTTTGCTCCATACCCCACTGAGGGATGATTGATATCCCGTTGAATCCCGCACAGCGGGCACGCGATATCAATCCCCATCAGACTCCCCTCCTCGCTTCGCGGCGGTTTTAAACCTTTTTTAGATACTCCTCAGCGCGTCAATCGGGTTCAGGCGGCTGGCCTTGCGCGCAGGTGCCCAGCCGAAAATGATGCCCACCGCCGCCGAAAAGCCCACGCCCAGCCCAATGGCAAAGGTGTTCAGGCTGAACGTGATATCCGTATTCATGCAGATAGCGAACGATACGCTCAGACCGACAATCACGCCGATGACGCCGCCAAGCAGCGAGAGGATGATTGCCTCGATCAAAAACTGCATTTGAATCTGCCCAGGTTCAGCGCCAAGCGCCTTGCGCAGGCCGATTTCCGTCGTGCGCTCTGTGACGGTGACGAGCATCATGTTCATGATACCGATGCCGCCGACGACCAGCGCGATGGATGCGATGCCCACCAGCAGCGACATCATCATGGAGGTCATCAGGTTCATTGCGTCCGTCATGGATTCCATGTTGATGATGGTGTAGGTGTTATCCTTATCATTGAAAATGCCGTCCAGCGCCGCTTCCAGTTCGTCCACCGCCGCATCCGTATCGTCCGGATCGGTGACATAAACCTCCACGGCGGTGACGGTGGAGGTGCCCAGCAGCTTTTTCGCCGAGCTGTACGGTACGTAGACCGTGCCGTCCGTCTTGCCGCCCATCAGAATTTGAGAGAACAGGCTGGCGTTTTCGTCCTCGTCGATCATGCCGACGACGGTATACTCAAATCCGTCGAGATAAAACGTCTGCCCGACGGGGTCTTCGCCGAAAAACAGCGTCTTGGCCGCGTCGCCGTCCACCAGGCAGACGCGCGCGTTGTTTTCCACATCCAACACGTCGATGGCGCGGCCGCGTCGGAGCAGATCCGGATTATGGCGGAAATACTCGTCGTTGTTGCCGTTGACGGAGATCGAATCGCTCCACACATTCCCGCGCTTGGCCGTCACGGTCGCATTCAGCGACGGCGAAATGCCTGCGACATGTTCGCAATCCAGAATCGTCTGCAAATCGTCGTTCGTCAGGCCATGCTTAATCGCTGTGCCCACCACGGAGACGCGCAGTGTGCCCAGACCCATTGCGTCAAACTGGGCGTTCATGGTGTCCGTCGCGCCCTGCACAACGGTCATCAGGGCGATGATCGCGCCCACGCCGATGATGATACCCAGCGTGGTCAAAAACGTGCGCATCTTGTTGCCCGCGATGTTGGAAAGCGACATGGAGACGCTCTCCGCGAACATATCCCACTTCTTTTTAATCATAGGCGCTCACCCCCTCGGAGAGCACGCCGTCCAGAATATTGACGATGCGGCTCGCGTGGCGCGCGATTTTGAGGTCGTGGGTAATCATAACGATTGTTCGTCCCTCGTCGTTCAGCTCGCGGAAAAGCGCCATCACCTGTTCGCCCGTCGCCTGATCGAGCGCGCCGGTCGGTTCGTCCGCCAGCAGCAGCGTCGGGTTGGTCGCCAGCGCGCGCGCAATCGCCACGCGCTGCTGCTGACCGCCGGAAAGCTGGTTCTGGTAGTGGTGCATCCTGTCTTTCAGGCCGACGCGCACGAGCATTTCCTCCGCGCGCCGCGTGCGCTCTCTGGGCGGAACGCCCGCGTAAATCAGCGGCAGCTCCACGTTCTTGAGCGCGTCGAGCCGCGGCAGAAGCTGAAACTGCTGAAAGATAAAGCCGATTTCCTTGCTGCGGATATGCGCCAGCTGGTTTTCATCCAAATCGCGAATCATGCGCCCATGCAGAATGTATTCGCCCGACGTCGGTGTATCCAGACAGCCGATGATATTCATCAGCGTGGATTTGCCGCTGCCCGACGGGCCGAGGATGGAGAGAAACTCGCCCTCTTCAATATCCAGATCGATTCCCTTGAGAATGGTCTGCACTTCATTTCCCATCTGATACTGCTTGACAATACCGCGCATTTTGAAAAAGTCGTTGCTCATAGCAGCCTCCGCTCATCGGCCGGTGCGCTGCTGAGCATGCATCTGCTCCATTAGCTCGGCCATCGTCACGCCGGAGGACTTGAGCACCGTGTCGCCCGCGTTCAGGCCGCTGGTGATTTCGCAGTTCATGCCGTCGCTTACGCCGACGGTCACGCTCTTCTGCTCCACGCTCTTGCCATCCGCGCTGCGCACGAGCACGTAAGGCTTGTTGTAATCGTCAAACTGCACCGCGTCCTGACGGAGGAGCACTGCGTCTTCGGCTTGCTCCTTGAGCACCTTGGCGCTCACCTGCATGCCGGGATAGACGTTCTCTGCCGCGTCAAACGCGACCGTCGCCGTGTAATACGACAGATCGCCGGAGGCCGTGCCGTTCTTATTGAGCGCCGTCACGCTGCCGGTGAAGCTCACATCCGGCGCAAGCACGTTGACCTGCACCGCCTGCCCCGGCACGACTGCCGCCACGTCGTATTCATCGACGTTCAGCTCGATTTCAAGGCTGTTCATGTCGATGATCTGCGCGGTCGTCTCGCCTGCGGTCACCACGCCGCCCGGCTCGACGTACAGCCCTGTCACTTCACCCGCGATATCGGCCTCAACGGTTTCGCCGCCCTCCAGCCGATACAGGCGCTCGCCTTTTTTGACCTGCTGGTTCTGCGTCACATACACCGTGCGCACCTTGTCGCTCTGCGCGGCGGTAATCGTCTGCACGCGCTTGGCCTTGACCAGCCCGTCAAAATTGTAATAGGTCTCGATGCTGCCCAGCGTCGCCTGCACATTGGTATAGGCCACGTCCTGCGTCTTTCGGGAAACCAGCATGAACCAACCGACCACGGCGGCCACGATCACGAGAATCACAACCCACTTGATCCATTTTTTCTTTTTCTTCACGGATTTTTCCCCTTTACTTTTCAATACGGTGTCTATTATACAACGAAACGCGCTTTTTTTCCTATCAAATGTCTTCCGTTTTCAAAGGCG
>OLPA01002467.1_pt1 | contig 13746 bp, 11 predicted proteins | sample 1672811 | NCBI WGS metagenome assembly OLPA01 (sample SAMEA3136726, study PRJEB25190) | human gut metagenome | biome: human gut; feature: human-associated habitat; material: faeces | place: Austria | collected 2013
TTCCGGGAAGGATTTGAAGCCCTGTATCTCCAATGCCTTTAAGTACAAAGTCCATTACCTCACAATAAACTGCCCCTGCAAAAAAACGCAGGCAAAATATTATATTACAGGCACCGTTTTTTTGCAATGACAAAAAGCCTGTTTTGCCGCATTTCGGCACAAAAAAGGAGCCGGCGCGTGCCGGCTCCTTTCAATCGGGTTCAAATGTCGATAGTCAGATTGTCGATGCCGTTTTCCTCAAACTCGGTGATATATTCGTCCATGCGATTCGTGAGCTCAGTGAAGTCCTCCGGGTCTGTGTCCTCAAGGTGCATATCCCGACGGGCAAGTTCCTCCGCGAGGATGTCGAAAAACACCGCGTCCTCGTAATCGGCTATGGCCTCGTGTATTCCGCCCTCCTCGAAGGCCTTTGAGGGAAAAACGTGGCCGTACCAGGTCTGGTAGAGGTCCTTCATGCCGTTTTTCGCGCAATAGGAGAACATCTTCTCCTGAAGCAGGTCGTAGTCCTCAAAGCGGTCCTCGCCCCGGGTGGAGTTGAGCACCCAGTTGCCTATATAAACCATGTCCAGCAGGCGCCGGAATTCCTTGGGTGTAAGTTCAATATTCATTCCGCTCAAACCTCCCGTCCGCAGCCCTGATAATTGCCGCTGATATATTATAGCAAGACGCGCTTGAAAATTCTACACAAAATTTTGCAGCTGCGGCGACAATTGTTGGCCATGCTGAGTAAACGCCGTCTATTTGACCTTGTAAGTGTATAAATAAAGTGTTAAAATATTTGAATGCATACCATTTGATCCGGAGATGAACACATTGCAGGAACTAGATAAAAAAACCTATCTGTTTGAGACAGCTCCCATTCCCAACGCCGTGGCCCAGCTTGCCGTGCCCACTATACTCAGTTCGCTGGTAATGGTGCTGTACAATCTGGCGGATACATATTTCGTCGGAATGCTCAACGATCCCATACAGAACGCCGCCGTCACCCTGGCTGCACCGGTGCTGCTGGCTTTTAACGCCGTAAACAATCTTTTCGGCGTCGGCTCATCGAGTCTGATGAGTCGCTCGCTGGGCTGCAAGGACTACGACATGGTGTCGCGCAGCTCCGCCTTCGGCTTTTACTGCGCGCTCTTTTCCGGCATCATTTTCTCCATAGTCTGTGCAGCTTGCAACTCCCCGCTGCTCGCACTGCTGGGCGCGGACGACACGACGCGCGACGCCACAGCGGCCTATATGCTCTGGACTGTTTATTTTGGGGCCGCGCCCTCCATACTCAACGTCGTGCTCGCCTACCTCGTGCGCGCGGAAGGCTCCTCCCTGCACGCCAGCATCGGCACCATGAGCGGCTGCCTGCTCAATATAGTGCTCGACCCCATTTTCATCATGCCCTGGGGCCTCGGCATGGGCGCTGCCGGCGCCGGCCTTGCCACTTTCATTTCGAACTGCGTAGCCTGTGCCTATTTTCTCATTCTCATCGCTGTCAAGCGCGGACGCACCTATGTCTGCGTTGACATCCGCAAGCTCAGCTTCAACCGGCGCATAGTCCGCGCGGTCTGCGGCGTCGGCATCCCCGCCGCCATACAGAACCTCCTGAACGTCACCGGCATGACCATACTCAACAACTTCACCTCAGCCTACAAAGCTGACGCCATCGCGGCCATGGGCATTGCGCAGAAGATAAACATGCTGCCCATGTACGTCGCACTCGGCCTCTCCCAGGGCGTCATGCCGCTCATTAGCTACAACTACTCCTCCGGAAACAGCAAGCGCATGAAGGACGCCATACGTTTCGCAGGCGTGGCCTCCGTCATCATTATAACTGTTGTCTCCGCTCTGTACTTCATCTGCCCCGGCTTCTTCATAAGCCTGTTTATGGACAGTGAGATAATCATCGGCTATGGCTCGCGCTTCCTGCGCGGCATGAGCATAGCAGGGCCCTTCATGTGCATTGACTTCCTCGCCGTCGGTGTGTTCCAGGCCGTCGGTATGGGACGCAACGCGCTTGTATTTGCCATTCTGCGCAAAATTGTGCTCGAGATACCCGCGCTGTGGCTTCTCAACAAGCTCTTCCCGCTCTACGGTCTGGCTTATGCCCAGCCCTTTGCTGAGATAGTCCTCGCTGTTGTGGCGCTGATAGTCCTCGCCCGCCTCTTCAAAAAGCTTGAGCAGCAGAACGAATTGAAACACGACTGAACCTTACCGCAGAAAAAAACCACGGCTCTTGGAGCCGTGGTTTTTTTCATACTTGAATCTCAGGATTTCTTCTTTTCCTTCACGGGCTTCATGCCGGTCTTTTTCAGCACGTGCTGAAGCAGCGGCACACAGACAAAAATGGAGGTAACCTCAGCTATCGGGAAGGAGAGCCACACGTTGTCCAGCACACCGCTCAGGGACAGCAGATATGCCGCGGGGACCAAAACCACCAGCTGACGCGCCACTGAAATATACAGGCTGTACATTCCGAAGCCGAAAGCCTGACAGGCTGAGCTGGCTATCACATTCACACCCGCGAGCAGGAAGCTGTAGCTGATTATTCTCAGCGCAGGACTTCCGATGCGCAGCATATCCTCCGAGGCGTCGAAAAGCAGCAGCAGCTCATCCGGCCAGAGATGAAACACGGCAAAGCCAATCACCATAAGCAGCGTCGCATACAGCATGCTGAGTTTTATCGTCTTGTGGATACGCTCCGGCTTGTTTGCGCCGTAGTTGTAGCCGATTATAGGCACCATTCCGTTGTTGAGGCCGAACACGGGCATGAACACGAAGCTCTGGAGCTTGAAGTAAACACCGAATACGGCGGCCGCAGTAGCGGTGAATGTAGTGAGGATGAGGTTCATGAAGAAGGTCATCACCGAGGAAATGGAACTCATCACGATGCTCGGTATGCTTATTTTGGAGATGGCAAGCATCGAGACCTTTGCAGGCCTTGCCCCGGCGAGGCTTATCTCATGGTTCCAGTGCTTGTTTATGAAGAAAGCCACGATTGCCGCAATAATCTGACCACCGACGGTGGCAACCGCCGCTCCGGCAATACCCATTGCCGGGAAACCCAGCAGGCCGAAAATGAGTATGGGGTCGAAAATGATGTTAAGCACAGCACCAATAAGCTGTGTAATCATCGAGAGAGTGGTTCTGCCCGTTGACTGAAGGATGCGTTCATAAGTGATCTCCGCAAACACGCCGAAGGAGAAAATCAGCACTATGCACAGGTAAGACACACCGTGTTCGATTATCTCAGCGGCATCCTCCGCCGGGACTTCCGCGCTTATCTGAGCTCGCATAAAGGTCTCAGTAAAGAAAAGACCGAGTATCAGGAATATCACATAACTTGCAGCCTCGAGGACCATACCGCTGACCGCGATACGGCTGGCGTGGGCCGGGTCCTTTTCGCCCAGCGCTCGGCTCATAAGCGCATTGATGCCGACGCCGAAACCTACTGCGAAGGAGATAAGCAGGTTCTGCATCGGGAAGGCCAGCGAAACTGCCGTCAGCGCATTCTCGCTTATCCTTGACACAAATACGCTGTCCACGACATTGTACAGCGCCTGGACCAGCATTGAGATCATCATCGGCACCGCCATGGACAGCAGCAGCTTATTCACGGGCATTACGCCCATTTTGTTTTCTTTCTGGAGTGTTTCTTCCAAAGTCTCAACTTCCTTTTGTGTAAGCTAAGACATAGAGTAACGCACATATTTTATATTGTCAATCCCCCATATCACACAGAAAATGCGATAATTCGATACTTCTTTGTTTGCTATCAACAAATCATGGCTTTGGCACCAAAAGCAGCCCGACAAGCAACGTCCAAGAAAGTTGCTTGTCGGGCCTATGAACCCAATGGTATGTTTAGATATTCTCATTATTGCCCGGGTATCTGCATCACGCCTCCCGAAGCTTTTCGCGGCGCAGGATGGGTGGGCGGAATTTCAGGAAGATAATGAGTTAGAAGACGACATTCAGACTATCCGCAGTCACCTGGGACCAGACCAGGCCGTACATGCCAACGATATAGTTCAATATGTACAGCATTGGTATGTTAAACCCCAGCCAACGCACCACGCCAAGCAGCAAGGATATTCTCCCCTTGCCGAAAGCCTGGAACAGATACACCGTAAAGAAGCTTATGAACATGAGCGGAGTGGCAAGCACTCGCGCGCGTAGGAAAGCTGCAGCCAGTTCCACGGTCTGCGCATCATCCAGGAACAGCCGTGTGAGCGGCGCCGCGAAAAGCTCATAGAGCAGTATGCTGATCGCAGCTATCACGAGACCGATGCCGAGCGAAAGGATTATCGTGTCCTTCAGGCGCTTGCGGTTTCCTGCCGAGTAATTATAGCCTACCAGCGGCATCATTCCCTGGCAGATGCCGACGCCCACGTTGAGCGGGAAGCGCTCAACCTTCAGCACTATGCCTATGGCCGCAAGTGCCAGGTCGTTATAAGAGGTCATAAGCCTGTCGAGTATGACGTAATCCAAATCAAACAGGAAGCTCGTCACTGCCGACGGGACACCAACAGCAAACACAGCGGCGATACTGCTCCGCTCCGCTAAGCCCACGCGCGGGTTGAAGGTGATGACCGCGCCCTTCCCGCTCAACAGAAGTACTACGATGAAATACCCGCAGGCGATGCAGTTAGAAAGGCAGGTAGCCACACCCGCTCCAAACACCTCCTGCCCATCCGGCAGCAGCACAAACATGAAAAGAGGGTCAAGCGCTATGTTCAGCACGCCGCCGAGCACTATGCCGAATCCAGCTGCCGTGGAGCGGCCGATGCTGCGCAAAAGGTTTGACAGGACATTGGAAAGCACGGTAGGTATGCCGCCCGCAACAATGACGCAGAAAGCGTACTGCCTAGCGTAGTCGTAAGTATTATCTCCGGCGCCGAGCAGCTCCAGGATGGGACGCATGAAGAGTCCCATAACCAGGGCAAAAAGGGCCGAGATAGAGAGGCCCAGATACAGTGAAAAGGTGCCGACGCGCCGGGCCTCGTCCTCCCTGCCCTGTCCGAGCAGCCTTGACACAAGCGAGCCGCCTCCAACGCCAGCCAGGCCAGCTATACAGATGCTAATGTTGAACACCGGCAATATTAGCGACGTGGCTGCAACCATGTATGGGTTATGTGTCTGACCTACGTAAAAAGTGTCTGCCATATTGTAGATAAGTACGATTATCTGACTGACTATCGAAGGCAGAATCATCATTCTCAGCGCCGACGGCACCGGTAGAGTACGGAAAATATCCTCGCGCGAGGGTTTGGGTCTGTGGCTGAACAAGTGTATCACCGGGTTTCATAGAATCTAACCATGCAATTATGGCACCACTTTCATATCAATGCAAGCGTTTTTAAAGAGCAGGCGCTCAAGCATTTCTTGGTTCTCGGCAAATCTCCCTGGGCAAAAGCTTAACCAGGCTCATTTTATGGTGCTTCATACTTTGGAGTGCCCTATTCTTATGCTCAGGAGGTAATGTCAGAGCTCGCCGCCGGCGCGCGCCTGACCCTGTTGGGCCTGCACAGTCCACGCGTGAACTTCAGCGCTAAGCCTGTGTTTGCCAGGGAAATCGACCTCATTCCGGGCTGGTTCTACGCTCCATACGGGTACGCCGTGCAGGCATGTTTGAAAAGCTTTTTCTCTCCGGCCGCAACGACTAGATGAAGATTCTCGTCGTATCCGGCATGTGATTGTGGCAGAGAGCACAGCGGATATTACTCGCACAAATACAAAAAGCGGGCAGAAAACTGCCCGCTTTTTGCTTGGAATATGTCCTGTTTATTCGTTCACCTTGAGCACGGCTTTGATGACGCGCTGGTGTGCGAGGTCGTCCATGGCCTTGTCCATGTCGTCGAAGTCGTAATAGGTTATCAGCTTATCGACGGGCAACTTTCCGTCGACGGTGAGCTGCATCAGCTTCTCGATGTTGGGAACAGAATCCCAGTCACCCATGCCGCCATGCTTGTAAGTACCGTTGACGGCCATGTTCGGGAAGAACGGGAAGGGCTCGTGATACACGGCCGCAAAATACAGCGTGCCCATCTTTCCGAGCACCTTGACAGCCTGGGTGCACATCTCGGAGTGGCCGGTGGCCTCCACGATGCACTTGCCGCCCTCGGGAGCAATGGCCTTGATGGCTGCCTCCAAATCCTCTGCCTCGCGGCGGTTGACGGTGTGCGTCGCGCCAAGTTCGCGGGCGAGGTCGAGCTTCCACTGGGTGCCGCCAACGGCGATTATCTTCTCGCAGCCGGCCAGCTTGGCGCCCATGAGCGCCGACATGCCAACGGTGCCGAGGCCGAAGACTATGGCCGTGTCGCCCGGCTGTGGATTGCAGGCCATCATGCTGCCCACGCCGGTCATTATGCCGCAGCCGTAGGGTCCGGCCATGTCCGGATTGAGACCTTCGGGGACGTGGGTAAGGTTGCCCTCAGCGGTGAGGGTAGTAGTTGCAAAGGAGTTCTGGCCGAACCAGCTGGGCAGAGGCTTGTGCTTGTATTCAAGACGACCGGGGGCGTAAAAATTGGTCATATACTGGTCGCAGAGGCTGGGCTTGCCGAGCTTGCACCATTTGCAGCCGCCGCAGGAGGTGAAGGTTATGCCGACCCTGTCGCCGACCTTGAACTTTTTAACGTCGGGGCCTACGGCCTCGACTATTCCGGCGCCCTCGTGGCCAAGCACCGTCGGGAACATGCCGATAGCGCCGTGGGCAGCCGTTATGTCGGTGCCGCAGATGCCGACTGCGGTTATCTTCACGCGAACCTCGTTGCCTACAGGCTCGCGGACTTCCACATCGTCAAAAACAATGACATTCTGAGATGTCGCTATAGCAGCTTTTGCTTTCATTGTCATGCTCCTTTCCTGTTCAGTCCAGGCTGTAGACCGCCTCGTAGGCGTCGTGTGTGGCGTTAATAACGTTTCCAGCCCTTATCGCGCTGCCGACCTCGATAACCTTGACGCCCTTCTCGGTCAGCTCCTTGGTGATGTTCTGGTTAGGCTTGAGGCCGATGGAGAGTACGACCTTGTCTGCGTCCAGCGTCAGCCTGTCGCCTTTCTTCTTGGAGCTGACGACCTCGCCTATGCTGCCCAGCGTGAACATCTTGTTCGCGACCTCGATGACCGCACCGGTGTCGGTCACCTCGACAAGCTTGTAGTCTTCGTAGACCTCAACACCATAGGCCTCGATCATGTCCTTGAGCATGCCCTTGTGCTGCTGCGGCACGAACTCGGAGGAGAGTATGGCGGGCAGCTGCTCGACGAGGGAAACCTTCTTGCCCTTCTTGGCGAGGTCAACAGCGGTCTCGCAGCCCACCATGCCGCCGCCGACCACGATGACGCGCTCGCCGACATCCATGCCGGTCTCGAGCATCTCAACGGCGGATACAGCCTTCTCTATGCCCTTTATGGACGCGGGCATGATGGAAGAAGCACCGGTAGCCATGATGACAACGTCATACTTGCCGCCGTCGCACATGTCGGAGGTAAACTCGGTGCTCAGGTGGATGGGCACATTTTTGTCCTTGAGCTCGCGGATGTACCAGTCGCGCAGATCATGCAGATCCTGCTTGTCCTTGTGCGCGCCGGCAGCATTGAGCTCACCGCCCAGGTGATCCGCCTTTTCAAAGAGCTCGACCTTGTGCCCGCACTCAACGGCAGTGAGGCAGGCCTGCATACCGGCAGCGCCGCCGCCGACAACGGCGATGGACTTCGGAGAGGCACTATGCTTTTCGGGATGATCGATCTCGTAGCAGGCGCGGGGGTTTACAGCACAAGCGACATGCTCGGTGCCCTCGAGGAGGCGTCCTATGCAGCCCATGTTGCAGCCGATGCAGGGGCGGATCTTCTCCGGTGTGCCGGCCATGACCTTGGCCGGAAACTCGGGATCGGCCAGAGACGGCCTGGAGAGCATGACCGCGTCGGCATAGCCGTCCTCAACCGCGTGCTGGCAGATTTCGGCGTCGCCCATGCGGGAGCGGGCAATGACCGGGATGCTCACAGCCTCCTTGATGGGCTTGTAGAGCTCCAGACCGTGGCCCTTGGGCATGTAACTCGTCGGGCAGGCATAATAGAAGGAATCGTAGACACCGGTGTCGCACATGATGGCGGCAATGCCCATTTCCTCAAGCTTCTTTGCTATCTCAATGGACTCCTCAACAGTGCGACCGGCCTCGTCCTCGCCGAAGAGGGAGGCCTTGTTGAGAGCCTTTATGAAGCTCTTTACACCGAGGCCAACGGTTACAGGGTAATCGTCGCCGCGCTCCCTGTGGATGCCCTCAACAGTCTCGCGCAGCAGGCGCAGACGGTTGTCGAGGCAGCCGCCGTACTCGTCCGTCCTGTCGTTGGTTATGGAGAGCACGAACTGGTCGAGCAGATAGCCCCAGTGCAGCGCGTGGATATCTACACCGTCGAAACCAGCTTCGCGGCCCATTGCTGCAGCAGCTATCACGCTGTCACGCTTGATGGCTATCTCTTTCCTGGTAATGACGGGGCTGGTCATGTTGGGATAGTTATAAACCTGCTTTGCGGAGGGCGCTTTGAACGTGGGGTAGTTGCGTCCGGCGCCAAATGTCAACTCCAGGAACATCTTCGTATCATAGTTGTGAACCGCGTCAAGCACCTTGCGGGAGGTTTCAATGAAGTGGTCCTTGTAGGTAAGGATAGTGGCCTGCGGGGACATATCCACGCCCACGTCTGTGGACTGGCATCCGGTGTAAATTGCGCCGAAGCCGCCCTTGGCTCGTTCCTCAAAGAACGCTACGGCACCGTCCGTCCAGCCACACTGTTCGTCCTTCTGCCAGACCTCCATGCCCATGGGACCCATGACAAACCTGTTCTTGATCTGAACATTGCCGATGTTGAATGGTGTCATTAGGATGTTGCTTTTTTGCTCTTGACTGCTCATGCCACATTTTCCTTTCGAATAGTTTTGCTGTTGACCGGGCCGACTATATAGCGCTATCCGCCGCACCCACGCTGACAAAAGCTTAACATTTTGCCGTGCTGTCATCAAACGCAACCAAAGCATGGAAAACGCCCCGCATCTATGCGTCAAGTGCATATAAAGACCGCCGCGGAGTTCATCCGCGGCGGTCTTTATATTGGTTACCAGCACTGTTTAAGTATCTCGACGAAGCGGGCAGCCATATCGTTTTCCACGTCGTATACGGCCACCGTGTATCCCTGTTTCAGAGCCGTGTTCTCAAGCGGCACAACGTCCACAACATCCCTTACGGACTCAAAGAGCTCGTTAGCGATGACGCCAACAAAGGCCACACCCTTGCCAGACGCCATATAGAGAAGCAGCTCCTGACTTGACCTGCATGGGATACGGTCACCAAAGCTGATGTTCTGATTCTTGACATACTGGCCCACGGATGCGAGGGTCTGTTCCGCGACCCCCGTGGTGTAGTACAGCGTCTCGCCGCTGAGATCTTCAAGGTATAGAGGTCGCTTCTTCCAAAGTCTGTGGTTCCTGCCCACCAGTACAGCCAGGGTGTTCTGGCCGAGTATCTCGTATTTCAGGCCCTCAATCCCGCTAATCTCGCCGTAAACCGTAACGCCGACGTCTATCTGCTTACGTATAAGGCTGTATGATACATTGGTATTTTGGTCGCAGTCGAATGTCATCTCGATATCCGGATAGTTGCTCTGCATCCTCGATATTGCGTGGAGCGTAGGGCTCATGAGCATGGAGTCCAGAATGCCTATGTGCAGAACTCCAGCCTCACCATTTTTAAGCTGGCTCATCTTAATCTTCGTGGCCGTATACTGGCGGAGCAGTTTGTTTGCCTCCTTGTACAGCACCTCTGCTCCCTCAGTAGGCGTTAGAGCGGAGCTATCTCTTGTAAAGAGCTCGAGCTTAAGCTCCGACTCAAGCGACTGAATGCGTCTGCTCAGCGCCGACTGAGATATATACAGGTTTTCCGCCGCCTTTGATATGCTGCGGCAGTTGTATACCTCCATGAAGGACCGCAGTTTTTCTATCTCCAATGTTGCCACGCCCCCTAAAACGACTGATGATATATATCCTAACATTTTGAAGCTGGGATATCAATCAGTGTCCATGCAAGTGTTGCATTAAAGCAGTGCCGAGTCTATGCGCAGGACGCATACGCCCAACATAAAGCCGCTGACTTGCAGTAGAGAAAAAACAACTTCAAAACCGTAGGCTTTTGAAGTCAAATGGAGGGACAGCAAAGCGAGCCAGACCTGGCTTTTTCTTCAAAAACAAACGTCAGGGCAAGCGACGCAACGCTTGCCCTGACGTTGGAGCGGGTGAAGGGAATCGAACCCTCGTATTCAGCTTGGGAAGCTGATGTTCTGCCATTGAACTACACCCGCAATGCCTGAATAGTATAGCACACCTGTTCAGGCCTTGCAAGACATTTTTGCGATGACGGCGTCGGCGAATTCGTCCGTGCCGAGGCTGCCGCCGAGGTCGCGAGTGGTGGTCCCCTCCTCTATCAGAGCCAGGACGGCGTTCTCTATTCTGTCCGCCGCCTCCGTCTCGCCGATGTGGCGCAGCAACATGACAGCCGAAAGGATGAGTGCCGTCGGGTTCGCGTCGTTGAGGCCCGCGTGCTTCGGTGCGCTGCCGTGTACGGCCTCGAATATGGCACAGTCCCTGCCTATATTCGCACTCGGCGCAAGGCCCAGGCCGCCCACGAGGCCCGCGCAAAGGTCGGACACGATATCGCCGTAGAGGTTGGGCAGTACCATGACGTCGAAGCTTTCCGGCTTCTGGACAAGCTGCATGCATGTGGCGTCCACTATCTTGTCCTCGAACTCGATCTGCGGATACTCCTCCGCAATCTGGCGCGCCACGTCGAGAAACAGGCCGTCCGTGCATTTCATGATATTCGCTTTATGGACGCAGGTGACCTTTTTGCGACCGTTCTTCACGGCGTAGTCGAAGGCATAGCGCACGATGCGCTCAGAGCCCTTGCGGGTGATGAGCTTGATGCTCTCCGCCGCGTCCTCGCCTACCATATGCTCAATGCCGGCGTAGAGGTCCTCCGTATTCTCGCGCACGGTGACGATGTCCACGTTCTCATAACGACCATGTACGCCCTTGAAGGTGCGCGCGGGGCGGACGTTGGCGTAGAGGTCGAACTCCTTGCGCAGCGCGACGTTAACACTGCGGAAGCCCGAGCCCACCGGCGTGGTGATGGGACCCTTGAGCGCGAGGCCGTCGGCCCTCACGGAATCTATCGTGGACTGCGGCAGAGGCGTACCGCATATCTCCATCTGAGCCGCTCCCGCCTCGGCAACGTGCCACTCTATCTTTGCACCCGAGGCGTCCACCACCTTCCTGGCAGCCGCAGCGACCTCCGGACCTATGCCGTCTCCCGGTATAAGCGTTACTCCGCGCATCATTTGTCCTCCTTCCCCGCCTGTTCGCGGGTGTAATTGAGCAATCCGCCGGCGAGCAGGATATCTCGCTGCCTCGGCGTTATTGTCATTCTGACCTTTATCTCACGGCCACCGCACTTGAGCACCACGCCCTCACCTTCCGCGGCCGCGGCGATCTGCTCATGCACGTTCTCTATCACAATGTCGTCGCCCTGGCTGAGTGCAGCGTAGTCCGCCTCGTCCTCGAGACAGAGCGGCAGGATGCCGTTATTGATGAGGTTTGCCCTGTGTATTCTGGCAAAACCCAGCGCGATGACGCCCTTTACGCCCAGGAACAAAGGCGCAAGCGCCGCGTGCTCACGGCTGGAGCCCTGGCCGTAGTTCTGGCCCGCGACTATGAAGCCTCCGCCGTTGGCCTTTGCCCGAGCGGGAAACTCCGCGTCACAGGGGGCGAGGCAGAACTCCGCGAGATAGGGCACATTGGAGCGGTAAGGCAGCAGCTTGGCATTCGAGGGCATGATGTGGTCTGTTGTGATGTTGTCGCCGAGCTTGATGAGGACCTTGCCCTCGATGGTCTCCCCCGGCTTGCTCGCCTTCGGGAAGGGCTTTATGTTCGGGCCGCGCACGACCTCTACGCTCTCGGGGTCGGCGGCAGGGGCTAGAACCATGCTGTCGTCGGCCGCGAAGCGTTCGGGCTGCTCCGGCTTGTGTACGGGCGTCCAGGTCTCAGGGTCGGTGAGTACGCCGGTGATAGCGGAGACAGCGGCGGTCTCCGGGCTCACGAGCCAGACGCTGGCCGAGGCAGTGCCGCTCCGGCCGCAGAAGTTGCGGTTGAAGGTTCTGAGGCTCACCGCATCCGTCGCCGGGGCCTGGCCCATACCTATGCAGGGACCGCAGGCGCACTCGAGCACTCTTGCGCCAGCTGCAACCATCTTGGCCAGCGCGCCGTTCGAGGCCAGCATGGTCAGCACCTGCCTCGAGCCCGGGGAAATGACGAGGCTGACGTTCGGAGCTACGGTGTGGCCGTCAAGTATCTCCGCGACCTTCATCATGTCGGCGTAGGAGGAGTTGGTGCAGCTGCCGATGGCGACCTGGTCGATCTTGATGCCGGCCTTCTCGCTCACGGCGGCGACGTTGTCCGGGCTGTGCGGCATGGCGGCAAGGGGGTGCAGCTTGTCGAGGTCGATGACGAGCTCCTCGTCGTACTCGGCGTCGGCGTCAGGCAGAAGCTCCGACCAATCGTCCTCCCTGCCCTGGGCCTTGAAGAAGGCGCGGGTCACCTCGTCGCTGGGGAACACGGTGGTCGTCGCGCCCAGCTCGGCGCCCATGTTGGCGATGGTGGCGCGCTCGGGGACGGAGAGAGTCTTGAGGCCCTCGCCGGTGTATTCCATTATCTTGCCTACGCCGCCCTTGACGCTCAGCCGACGCAGGACCTCAAGTATGACGTCCTTTGCCGTGACCATGGGCCTCAGCGCGCCCCGGAGCTCCACCTTGCAGACCTTGGGCATCGCAAGGTAATACGCCCCGCCGCCCATGGCGACCGCGACATCGAGGCCGCCCGCGCCGATGGCTAGCATGCCCGCCGCACCGCAGGTGGGCGTGTGGCTGTCCGAGCCGAGCAGGGTCTGGCCGGGCACTGAGAAGCGCTCTAGCTGGACCTGGTGGCAGATGCCGTTGCCGGGTCGGGAGAACCATATGCCGTGCTTTGCCGCGACGGTCTGGATGTACTTGTGGTCGTCCGCGTTCTCAAAGCCGGACTGGAGCATATTGTGGTCCACATAGGCCACCGAGCGCTTGGTGCGGACCCTGTCTATGCCCATGGCCTCCAGCTGGAGGTATGCCATGGTTCCGGTGGAATCCTGGGTCAGGGTCTGATCTATCCTTATCGCTATCTCGCCCCCCGGGGTGAGATCCCCGGACACAAGGTGTGAAGCTATCAGTTTCTGTGCTGCGTTCATACGGTTTACGCCTCCATCTGCTTTTGATATACGTCCCAAAGCTCGCTGTCGCCAATATTGGTGACGCGTCCGGATTCATACTGGGAGTCCACCCAGTCTTTCAGCGCGTGGACAACGGGCTCAGTCTTGGCCACGTTTCTTCCCAGCTTCTGCGAGAGCCACACGGCTATTCCCGCCGCGCCGGAGTTGCGCGAGATGCCTACCCTCGGCGGGCTCTTGAGGATCTTGCGGGTGTCGAAGATGCTGTATATCTCCTCGTCCTTCAAGAGGCCATCCGCGTGGATACCGGCCTGTGTGGTATTGAAGTTCGCACCGACGAAGGGAGTGTTCTCGGGAATGTGATAGCCAAGCTCACGCTCATAGTAGTCGGCTATCTCCCGGATGACGGTCGGGTCCATACCGTCCATCGTGCCGCGGAGCTGGGCATATTCGATGACCATGGCCTCGA
>OLPA01002471.1_pt1 | contig 13727 bp, 15 predicted proteins | sample 1672811 | NCBI WGS metagenome assembly OLPA01 (sample SAMEA3136726, study PRJEB25190) | human gut metagenome | biome: human gut; feature: human-associated habitat; material: faeces | place: Austria | collected 2013
GCCTTTTGTGAGAGCTTTCTGTGCGGCGAATCTACATCGCCCACAGGCGATGTAAGCAGGGATTCCAAAGGGGCGCAGCACCCTTGGCACACGACTTTGGTACAAAGTCTAGTGTGTTACACCTTTCCAGAGGTGTATACGTTCCTGAAATGCAAAAAGCCCCATACCCAACACCTTAACGGTGCGGACATGGGACTTGATGCTTCCTCGGCCTAGCCGGGTACTCCGTAACCAATCCTGACAGGCAGTTGCCGTGTCATTTCTCGAAAACTATTTTACGAGCACCTAGCTATCGTGCGGCGGGATTTTTTATGTCTCAGTTATCAATAATGCAACTGGTCAGCATCCAGTTTTTCCAGCACCGGCAGCATAGCGGCGGCCTCGGCTTTGGCGGCAATGGGGTCCATCATCAGATAGTTGCCACATTCCACTTCCGAAGCGCCGGGGATCTCGCCCTCGTACTCAGCCATCCAGGCAAAAGCGCTGCGGGTCAGGTCCAGGGCCTTGGCCGGGGTCAGGCCGGTCGTCAGCAGGTAAAAGCCGGTCAGGCAGCCCATCGGGCCGACATAGACCACGCCGCTGCTGTACTTGCTGTTGCGGGCATAAGTCGCAAACAGGTGTTCCAGCGTGTGGGCGGCAGCGGGGGAAAGATAACTGCCCTTATTGGGCTGCTTCATGCGGATATCCCAGGTCAAAATCTCACCGTTTACGCCGTCCTGACGGGAAAGGTACATACCCGGCTGCAATTTGGTGTGATCCACGCAGAAACTTGCAATGCGTTCCATCATCTGCTCCTTAGTTAGCCATCAGCTGGACAGTGCCGCGGATGCAGTCCATCGAGATAACCATACCGTCTTTCAGGGTGCGGGTAGCGTTGGTAGCGCCCACGATAACGGCCTTGTTCAAGGTCAGGCCAACGATAGCGGAGTGGCTGTTGGCACCGGCTTCCTCGGTGATGACACCGGCGGCCTCGCGGATGAACGGCAGCTCATCGTTGGTGGTGAAAGGCACGACCAGGATCTGACCGGGCTTGAACTTCTTGGCAGCCTCGGCTGCGCTGCGGCAGACGCAGACTTCGCCCTTAGCGTTGCGGCTGCCGATACCGACACCAGCCAGCAGGCTGTCACCGACCATGTGGACCTTAATCATGTTGGTAGTACCGGAAACACCAACCGGAACACCGGCGGTGACAACGACCAGATCGCCGTCCTGGATCAAACCAGCGCCCTTGGCATTTTCAACCGACATGCTGATCAGCTCGTCGGTAGAGTGGGCATAGTCCATCAGCAAGGGGGTCACGCCGCGGTAGACGTTCAGCTGGCGGCGAGTGGTCTCATCCAGCACGCAGGCGATGATCTGAGCATCCGGGCGGAAGCGGCTCAGCAGGCGGGCGGTCTCGCCGCTCTTGGAGGCAGTGATAATAGCGGTGGCCCCAATATCGTTGGCAGTGGTGCAGGCAGCGTGGCCCACAGCAGCGCTGACGGACAGGCGGCTGTTCTCACCGCGGGTGTGGTGAACCAGGGAATCAAAGTTGGAGTCGGACTCGGTAGCCTCGGCGATGGTGGCCATAGCCTTCAGGGCCTCGACGGGATACTTGCCTGCAGCGGTCTCGCCAGACAGCATGACCGCGCCGGTGCCGTCATAAATAGCGTTGGCAACGTCGGTGATCTCGGCACGGGTGGGGCGCGGGTTCACGATCATGGAATCCAGCATCTGGGTAGCGGTAATGCAGATCTTACCGGCGCTCATGGCACGGTCGATCAGGTTCTTCTGGATGGAGGGGATCTCGGCAAAGTCGATCTCAACGCCCATATCGCCGCGGGCAACCATGATGCCGTCAGCCACAGTCAGGATCTCGTCGATGTTATCGATGCCCTCCTGGTTCTCGATCTTGGCGATGATGCGGATGTTGCTGTTGTGCTCGTCCAGCAGGTGGCGAATTTCCATGATGTCCTGGGCGTTGCGCACGAAGCTGGCAGAAATCAGATCGAAGCCCTGCTCGATACCGAACAGAATATCGTTGCGGTCGCGGTTGCTCATGTAGGGCATGGACAGGTGCACACCGGGGACGTTGACACCCTTCTTAGTCTTGATGGTGCCATCGTTCTTGACGGTGCAGACGATGTCGGTGTCGCTCACTTCGTCGATACCCAGCTCGATCAGACCGTCGTCCAGCATGATACGGCCGCCAGCGGCAACGTCGCGGGGCAGCTCTTTGTAGGAGACAGAGCAGATCTCGTTGGTGCCCTCGACCTCCCGGGAAGTCAGGGTGAACTTCTGGCCGGTGACCAACTTCTCCACGCCGTTCTTGAAGGTGCCCAAGCGGATTTCAGGGCCTTTGGTATCCAGCATGGCAGCAACTGGCAGGTCCAGCTCTTTGCTCAGGGCGCGCAGGGCGTTAAAGCGACCCTTGTGCTCCTCGTAATCACCGTGGGAAAAGTTGAAACGGGCAACGTTCATGCCGTTCTCCATCAGCTGGCGCAGAATACCCGGCTTTTCGGTAGAAGGGCCCATCGTACAGACAATTTTTGTTTTACGCATATATCATGACCTCCATTGAAGAAATCTGAACATTAAACGAAGCTATTATACTACACATTCCCGCTTTTGTACAAGTGCGCAAATCCACTTTACACATATTTTACTGTGCAAATATTGCTCACGTTTCCGCTGCGCAGGGCGGGCTTTCTGTTTACAATCCTCCCCAAATAGGGTATAATCTTAAATAGGTATATTCTACGTATTCAACGCACACAATGTTTATGATACAGACAGGAGACAAACCTATGGCAAAACGCGTTTTTTTGATTGTTCTCGATAGCTTCGGCGTCGGCGCTGAGCCGGACGCCCCACAGTTTGGCGATGCAGGCACCGACACCCTTGGCGCCATTGCCGGCCACCCCAATTTTAAGGGCGATAATCTGGCCAAGCTGGGCATGTTCAACCTGGACGGCGTGACCTGTGGCACCCCCGTGGCCGAGCCTATCGGCAGCTTTGCCCGCCTCCGTGAGGCCAGCGCCGGCAAGGATACCACCATCGGCCACTGGGAGATTGCCGGTCTGCTGAGTGCCGACCCGCTGCCCACCTTCCCGAACGGCTTCCCGAAAGACCTGCTGGACGCTTTCACTGCCAAGACCGGCTTTCAGGTGCTGTGCAACAAGCCTTATTCCGGCACTGAGGTCATCCGCGATTACGGCGAGGAGCACATGAAGACCGGTGCGCTAATCGTCTACACCTCCGCCGACAGCGTGTTCCAGATTGCCGCCAACGAGGCCATCGTCCCCGTTGAAAAGCTCTATGAAATTTGTGCCCAGGCCCGTGAGCTGCTGGTGGGCAAATACGGCGTAGGCCGCGTCATCGCCCGCCCGTTTGTGGGCGATTGCTCCGCCAACTTCACCCGCACCCCGCGTCGCCACGACTACAGCCTGGTGCCGCCGCGTGATACGATGCTGGACGCTATCCAGGCTGCCGGCAAGTCCACCATTGGTGTGGGCAAGATCCACGACATTTTTGCCGGGAAGGGCATCGGCGAGACCATCCGCACCAGCGGAAACACTGAGGGCCTGCAGGTCACGCTGGATCTGGCCGACCGCGACTTTGAGGGCCTGGCCTTCGTCAACCTCGTCGACTTCGACATGCTGTACGGCCACCGCCGCGATGTAGCCGGTTATGCTGCCGCTGCCGCCGAGTTCAACGATTGGCTGCCCCAGTTCATGGCCAAGATGCGTCCTGAGGACATCCTGATGGTCACGGCAGATCACGGCTGCGACCCCAGCTACACTAAGACCACCGACCACACCCGCGAGCATGTGCCGTTCCTGGTGTATGGCAGTGAGATCAAGCCAGGCGTGAACCTGCACACCCGCTACAGCTTTGCCACCATCGCCGATACCGTCTGCAAGGCGCTGGATGTTGACTACTGCGCAGACGGCTGCGGCGTGTACGATGAGATCTGCAAGTAAGATGGGCATCCTTCTCTTATGGATTCTGGCCGCAGCGCTGGTCGCCTATTCGCTCATGCTGGTGTTTTTAAGCAACTTCAACATGGGCAACCTGATGGTCTGGGTGCTGACGGCTGCCATCACGGCCTGCGCCATCTGGCATAAACCACTGGCGGGTTGGCTCCACACCGGGGCCGGGCGCGTTGTAGGCATCGTGCTGGGCGTTTTGCTGGTTGTATATCTGGCCTTAATTGGCTTTGTGGCCGTCAGCGGTTACGCCAACCCGCCCACCGGGCAGGAGCAGGTCATGATCGTGCTGGGCGCGGGCCTGCGCAAGGATAAGCCCAGCATGCTGCTTCGCTACCGGCTGGATAAAGCCTATGAGTACGCGGCGGAACACCCCGACCTGCTCATCGTCACCAGCGGCGGGCAGGGTAGGGACGAATGGATTCCCGAAGGCCAGGCCATGCGGGATTACCTGATTGAAAAAGGTCTGCCCGCTGACCGCGTTTTGGCCGAAAACAAGTCCACCTCCACCGAGGAGAACTTTGCTTTCTCGCTGGATATTTTAAAAGAGCGCGGCTACAGCGCCGATACCCCCATCGTTTACGTTTCCAACGCATTTCACTGCTACCGCGCCGGGCGGTATGCGGCGCGGGCCGGTTTTACCACGGTCGCTGCGCTGCCTGCCCACACGCCGTGGCGCAGCGTGCTGCCCTGTTACCTGCGCGAGGCCTTGGCCCTGGCGTACTACTGGGTATTTAAAACTTCCACGTCCGGCCCCATGCACGCTATGGTTGGGCTGCTGGATCTGAACAAGAGATTTTTTTACAAATAAAATCAGGAGGGAACTGCCATGCAGATCCGTTATTATAAGGAATACAGCCGGTATCTTGACCGCTTTATGGAGTTCAAAGTCTACGGTCACGCCGGCCGCCCCATTATCATTTTCCCGTGCCAGAGCGGCCGCTTTTATGATTGGGAAGACCGAAACATGTGCAACCTGGCCGCGCCCTGGATTGACAGCGGCAAGCTGCAGATCTTCACGGCTGACAGCATCGATCCCGAAAGCTGGGACAACCACGGCCCCGAGCGTCCACGCATCGAGATGCAGGAGCGTTGGTACAACTATATCTGTGAGGAGCTGACCCCGCGCCTGCTGGAGATCAACCGCGAACAGGGCGGCGAGGATCACACCGGCAAGATCCTGGTGGGCGGTGCCAGCATGGGCGGCGGCCATGCCGTCAACTTCTTCCTGCGCCGTCCCGACCTGTATAATGGCACCATTGCCTTGAGCGGCCTGTATTCTTCCCGCATGTTCTTCGGCGATTACATGGATGACCTCGTCTACCGCAACTCTCCCTGCGATTACATGCGCAACTTCCCGACTGTCCATCCCTACATGGAGCTGTTCAATAAAGCCGATAAGTTCATTATGTGCTGCGGCCAGGGTGCCTGGGAGGGCGACCTGCTGGCCTCCACGCTGGAACTGCAGGGCATCCTGGAAAGTAAGGGCATCCACCCCATCGTGGACATTTGGGGCTATGATGTCGCCCATGATTGGGTCTGGTGGGAGAAGCAGTGGACCTACTTCCTGCAGATGACGCTGGGCAACCCGTAACGGGGTGCGCGTGTATGGATTTTTGGCATGATTCTGCGGTGCAAAAACGCTGGCTGCTTCGGCTGACCCTGTTCATTGGGCTGCTGCTGGTCCCGGTTTTTGTGCTGGCCGTGTTTGCGCGGCCCTCGGCAGACGATTACATTTACGCGGCCCGCACCCACGCGGTGATGCAGCAGTATGGCTTTGACCTGCCACGCCTGCTGAAAGCTGCCTGGGACACCAATGTCTATTACTTTGAGAATTGGCAGGGGCTGTATGTTTCCGGCTTTCTGCTGGCCTGGCAGCCCGCCATTTTCGGCAACGCCTGGTATGGGGTCACGCTGCTTTGCGTTCTTGTACCGTTGTTTTTCTGCCTGTATGGGGCATGCCGCTGTGTGGTGCGCCGTTTGGACCAGGCGCAAAAGCTGCTGCCCTGGGCGCTGGCGCTGCTGGTCTGCTTTGCCTTTATCGAGGGCATGCCCGCCCCGGTGGAAGGGCTGTACTGGTTCAACGGCGCAATGAACTACCTGCCGTATTTCTCGCTGGCCGTGCTCAATGCCGGGCTGACGTTTGGGCTGTGCTTTGCGCCGCAGTTGACCCGTAAGCAGCGCACTTTGTACTGCGCCGCCGGGGTCATGATTGGCTTTATCATCGGCGGTGGGCACCAGGTGGCCGGGCTTTTGAATGTGCTGGTCCTGTTGTTGGCCGTTGTACTGTGCGCACGGCAGCGCAGGTTTTACCATTTGCCGGCATTTCTTGCTGCCGTGGCGGGGCTGCTTATCAACGTAACAGCCCCCGGCACGCGGGTACGCGCTACCGGGTTTGCGGGGGCAGGCTTTGTTGAGGCCGTGCTGAAAAGCTTTGTGCTGGCCGCGCTGGAATGGGTCCGCTGGCTGGATGTACCGCTGCTCTGCCTGCTGGTGCTGCTGGCGTTACCGCTGCGGTACCTTGCCCAAAGCAGCAGCCTGTCGGACCGGGTGTTCCGCCATCCGCTGGCAGGTGCGGCCGTCACCTTTATTTTAATGTGGGCCATGATTTTCCTGCCATCCTACACGATGGGCGGCATCGGTGCCGGACGGCTGCTAAATGTGGTCTGGATGACCTTCATCCTCGGCTTGTCCGTTACCGAGTTTCTGCTCTTTGGCTGGCTGGAGCGTATCCGCGGCGTCTGTCTGACGCCTGCCATCCGCCAGCTTGGCAAAGCAGGGAAGTGCCTGCCGCTGGTTTGCGCTGCGATGCTGGTCTGCATGGCCTGCATCGGCAGCCATACGGTAAAAGAGGGGCAGGATAACCACTTTGCCACCACGCTGGAGGCCGCCTATGAACTAGCCGACGGCGAAGCCGCCCGCTTTGCTAAAGTGCTGGACGAACGTGAAGCCATTTTGACCGATACCGACCAGCCCGACGTCGTGATCCGACCCTTGACCGAGGAAGAGCGCCCCTGGCTGCTGTTTTACACAGACGTTGCCCCCGGCCCGGACCTGTGGGGCCTGACGCCGTACTACAGCAAAAACTCTGTGACCATCGCAGATTATAACAACTAAATACTAAACAAAACCGGGTATCCGACTTTTGCATCGGATACCCGGTTTGCTTATGTTTATAAAAATCAGGCTTTCTCCTGCACGTAGCGGATGAAAGCATCCCGCTCGGCGCTGGAACGCACAGTGACGGTGTACATCTCGTCACCCATGTCCAGGCGCAGGGCCTCGGGGATGCGCTCGTGCATCTTCATGCGGTTGCCGTAGCGCGCCATGATCTGCTCGTTGCTGTGCTTGTAGGTGTGGCAGTCACGGCGGCCTGCGTAAACGCAGTAGTACTTGGGGCCATCCAGCTCCAGGTTTCGCACTTCGTCATAGCAGACCATATCCGCCCAGATCTGGTAGCAATCCGCTGAGTTGGCGTAGTTGATCATATCCGGCGTGTAGCCGCCCGCCGGGCGCATGTTGACTTCCAGAGCCACATAGTCGCCCTTTTTGCCCAGACCCGGCTTGTCCTCGTTCAGCTGGAAGAACTCGCAGTGGAAGAACCGGCTCTTGGCGCCAAAGGCCTTGATGGTGCGGAAGCCCACGTCTTTCAGCGCGGCAGGCACGGTCTTCTGGGTCCAGTAGCTCAAATCGCCCTGCTCGCTCACGATGTCCAGCATTGGGGTGGGGAAGATGTTGGAGGTGTAGAACAGCGGCACGCAATGGCTGTCGGCCACTCCGTCAAAGCTGACGATGGTGCCGTTGATGAATTCTTCCATAATATAAGGTACGGCGTGGGGCTCAGCGTAGAAAGCCTTCAGTTCCTTCAGGTTCCGCAGCTTATAGGTTGCCTCGGCGCCGCAGCCGTTATCGGGCTTGACGATGACAGGGTAGCCCACCTCTTTGATGAAGGCCTTGGCCGCCGTCAGCGTGCTGACCATATGGTGGCGCGCCACCGGCACACCGGCTGCAATGTAGCTTTCCTTCATCTTGCTCTTGTATTTGATGCGCTCGATGAAGTCGTTCTGTGCGCCGGTGGTGATGTTAAAGTCGGTGCGCATTTGGGCATCCATTTCCAGCCAATACTCGTTGTTGGATTCCAGCCAGTCGATTTTACCGTAATGGAAGGTAAAATAGGCCACAGCCCGCAGCATCTCATCGTAATTGCCCAGGTCGTTCACGCGGTAATACTCGGTCAGGCAATGCTTGAGCTGCCAGGGGATCTCGTCAAACGGTGCATCGCCGATGCCCAGCACATTGACGCCGTTGCGATGCAGGCGTTCGCAGAAATTCCAGTAGGTTTTGGGGAAATGCGGGCTGACAAACACAAAATTCATAGCGGGTATAACTTCCTCTCCTCTATAACGCCGGGGTGCATCCTGCTACAAAATCAGACGAAACGGTTCGCCTGGGCATCGTAAATATAACCCACTTCCTGCAGACGGGCACGCAGGTCGGCTTCGTCTGCATTTTCCCGGTCGCAGAATGCAGCAAGGCTGGCATCCCGGTCACGCAGCTGGGTATTGACGTAGCTTAACAAAATGATAGGGTCTTGGGGCAGCATAATAGGCTCCTTTTTAAGGCAGCACAGCGCAATTCACGCCTAACGGCTTAAACACCGTTCCAGCGGCTGCGGCACACCGTCTGCGTTGCAAAAATGCTCGATAATACACAACGTATTACCTGTGCTTTTTGCTTAGCAGCCGTTGCGCCTCGCTCGCCGTATCGGCACTTAGAATTGTGCTGTGCTGCCTTTAACTGGTAAAATAAAAGAGAAAAAGCCGGTCACGCAATGTGACCGGCATTTTTTCCGTCCAATCAGACCGCGCGGGTAACTTTACCAGAGCGCAGGCAGCGGGTGCAGGCGTAGATATACTTCGGGGAACCGTCCACGATCGCCTTCACGCGCTTGACATTGGGGTTCCAGGTACGGTTGCTCCGACGATGAGAGTGGGAGACCTTGATACCGAACGTGACACCCTTGCCACAGCAAGAACATTTGGCCATAATTGCTTGCACCTCCTTTTCAATAGCTTAAATATTATAGCGTGGATTTTTGCAAATTGCAAGGGTTTTGTGCAAAAAAGTTTGAAAAATATTATATTTTCTTATCGTTGTGCAAAATCGAAGCGAAAATCCGCCATCCATCCCGGTGCAGGGCTTGTTTTGGGGGCATTTGTACGGTATAATAAGATGAGATTTTAATGGGGTGGTGTTTGCCTTTGAACGGTCTGCTGTCAGCAACACAGATCATGATGTACATTTGCCGGGCGCTGGTCGTCCTGCTTACCATCCCATTTCATGAGTCTGCCCACGCCCTGGTCAGCCATTGGCTGGGGGATGATACCGCCGTGCGGGCGGGCCGCCTTTCGCTGAACCCTATGCGCCACTTTGACCCGCTGGGTGCGCTGTGCATGCTGGTAGGCGGTGTTGGCTGGGCCAAGCCGGTCAGCATCAATCCGTACAATTATAAAAATCCGAAAGTCGGCATGGCGGTCTCTGCCGCGGCCGGTCCTATCAGCAACCTGCTGCTGGCCTGGGTGTCTATGATCTTGTACAAGATCTGCTACTACAGCGGCGCGGGGGACGCGGTGCCCTTTATTGAGATGTTCTTCTATTATATGATCACGATGAACCTGAGCCTGGCTGTGTTCAACCTGATACCGGTGCCACCCTTTGACGGCAGCCGTATCTTTCTTTTGTTTTTGCCGGAAAAGCTGTATTTTAAACTGATGAAGTACGAGCGCTATATCATGCTGGCCGTGCTGGCACTCACGTTCCTGGGGCTGTTGAATCGGCCGCTGTCTGCGATTGTCAATCAGCTGTGGTCTTTCCTTATTAAAGGAACAGGCTTTGTAGAGTTACTGTGGGGGTATTGATTTTTTGCCGGAAGTTCTTACTTTTAAAATAGAAGATTTTGAAGGCCCGCTTGATTTGCTGCTGTACCTGGTGGGCAAAAATAAGATGAACCTCTATGATATCAACATCATGGAACTCATCGACCAGTACACGGCCACCATCCGCAACCTGCAGGATAACCGCATGGAGGTTGCCAGCGAGTTCATTGACATGGCCGCCCATCTGGTGCAGATGAAAAGTGCCCTGCTGCTGCCCCGCAGCCCCGAGGCCGAGCGTATGAAGGCCGAACTGACCGGCCGCCTGATTGAGTACAGCGCTTGCAAGGAGGTGGCCGCCAAGCTGGGCAGCCGCGCCAGCGACCTGTACACCGCCGTGCGCCAGCCCATGCCGCTGGTGGGCGCAGCCGAGTACACCCGCCGCCACGACCCCAACCTGCTGGTCACCGCCTGGTTCAACCTGATGGGCCGCAACCTGCGCAAGCGCAAACCCACACAGGAGCGTTTTGAGCCGCTGGTCACCGCGCCGTTTGTCTCGGTATCCAGCCGCGTTTCCCACATGCTGCGCGGGCTGCTGAAAGGCACCCTGCAAAAGATGAACCAGCTTTTCAACCCGGAGGACAGCCGCAGCACCCATGTAGCCACCTTTCTGGCACTGCTGGAGCTTATCCGTGCCGGGCGCATCAAGGTAGAAGACGAGGGCCAGCTGAACCTGGACCGCACCCACCGCAGAAACAAGGAGGCTTCCGCCCATGAATGAACAACAGAAGATTGGCGCGTTGGAAGCCATGTTGTTTGCCCATGCCGACCCCGTCGAGGCCGCGCGCCTGGCCGACGCCCTGCGTGTTGAGCCGGAGGAAGCTGTGCGCCTTTTGAAAAAGTTGCAAAGAAAGCTGGACGAAGAGGAAAGCGGCATGGCGATTCTTTACTTCGACCCCGACCGCTGGCAGATGGCCACCCGCCCGTATTACGGCGAGATGGTCAAGCGCATCCTGGACACCCGCCGCAATGCACCGCTTTCGCCCGCCGCGCTGGAGGTGTTGTCAGTCATTGCCTACAACCAGCCTGTCTCCCGCAGCTTTATTGAGCAGGTCCGCGGCGTGGATTCCTCGTCCATCGTAGCCAAGCTGCTGGAAAAAGGACTGATCGAGGAAGCCGGGCGTCTGGACCTGCCCGGCAAGCCCATCGCGTTCCAGGTCACCGACAGTTTCCTACGTGTGTTCGGCCTGGGCTCGCTGGCTGACCTGCCGCCGCTGCATGGCGAAGCAGGGGACAACGAACCCTCGGAAGCTGAATCTGATCCTGCCATCGATACCGCCGAGGACGGCGAACAGCTGGAATGGAAGTGATTGCCTATGACCATTGTGCTCACCGTCCTGCTGGCGGTGCTCAAATTCGTAGGCTGGCTGCTTCTTTTTCTGTTGGCGTTGCTGGTAGTCCTGCTAATTTTGCCGGTGGAGCTGCGGTTTGCCTATCAGGCTGGCAAACCATCGCTGACCGCCTGGTACGGCCCGCTGCATTTTACGCTTTGGCCACGGGCCGCTGCCAAAGATACGGCTGCACAGCATCCCGCCGCGCCGCAACCAGCGCCCGCAGCACAACCAAGCGCTGAACCAGCGCTGTCTAAAACACAGCCTGCACCAGCCGCAGCCCCTGCTGCGCAATCCCCGCAAGCTTCCGTTGCGGCAAAGGCCGCTCCTACGCCAGCCCCCGCTACTGAATTTACCGGAGAGCATCCAAAATCCAGCGCTCTGCCGTTCCATATTTCGGAGCGTATCGAGACCGCCCTCAACCTGCTCGCTCATGATCCTGCCGCCTTTGTCCGCTGTATGTTCGGGCACCTGCGCTGGGTCGGGCGGTTCCTGGCACGGCACATCAAAGTGCAGCACCTTACCGTATTCTGGACCGTCACCGGCGAGGATGCGGCCCAGACCGCCGAACTTTATGGCGCTGCCATGGCCGCCGCCAACAATCTGCTGGCGTTTTTGCAGCAGGTCGTCTGTCTGCAATGCGACCATTTGCAGCTGGAGTCGGATTTCACCGGCCAACGCAGGGGAGAGCGTCACATTTCCGGCAGACTGCACACCCACACGTTTCTGCTTCTCTGGCTGCTGATCCGGCTTTTGTTCCGTCTGGGCAAAGACCCGCAGCTACAGCCTGCACATACCAACTGAACCAAATTGCATTTTGCTTTTATAAAAGGAGGAGTTTCCCATGGCAGAGCATCCGATCCAAGGTCTGATGGGCGTCACCATTGAAAAGATCCGCGATATGGTGGATACCAGCACTATCATCGGTGATCCCATCCACGTAGATGACACTACCACCATCATCCCGGTCTCCCGCGTTACCTTCGGTTTTGCATCGGGCGGTTCCGATGTGGCGCCCCAGTCGTCCAAGCAGATGTTCGGCGGCGGCACCGGTGCCGGTGTGTCGGTCACGCCCGTTGCGTTCCTGGTGGTTTCCGGCGGCAACGTCCGCACGGTACAACTGGTGGAAAAAGTCACCGCCGTGGATAATGCCATTGCCGCTTTGCCGGAACTGGTGGACAAAATCACCGCAATGATTAAAAAAGAAAAGCCCGCTGAAACGGGCAACGCATAAGCACAAGAAATAAGGAGTAAGCATGGCAGAACAACGCGTTCAAAAAGTGCTGGCCGATCAGGGTATCTGCTCCCGCCGTGAGGCGGAGCGCCTGATCGCCGCCGGCAAAGTAAAAGTTAACGGTCACCCGGTAGGCCTGGGTGACAAGATGGACCCCGATTACGATAAGGTCGCTATCGACGGCCAGACCGTCCGCATCGTGCGCAAGCGGCAGTATACCTATATCATGCTGCACAAACCACGCGGCTTTTTGACCACCCGGTCCGACGACCGCGGCCGCAAGACCGTTATGGACCTTGTCTCCGATGTTCCGGCCATGCTACGCCCGGTGGGCCGCCTGGATAAGGACAGCGAGGGCCTGCTGCTGATGACCGATGACGGTGCCTTCATCAACCTGCTGACCCACCCGTCCGGCGGGGTAGGCAAGCTCTACCGCGTCACCGTCAATCCCCGCGCCACCGAGGAGCAGATCATCCAGATGTCCTCCGGCGTGGTACTGGACGACGGCGTCAAGACCCAGCCCTGCGTGATCCATGTTGTCGTGGACGAGCCGGGCCGCACCGTGCTGGAGATCACCCTGCACGAGGGCCGCAACCGCCAGATCCGCCGTATGTGCTCGGCCGTCGGCCTGCAGGTCGTCCGCCTGCGCCGTACTGCCGAAGGCCCGGTCAAGCTGGGCATGCTGCAGCCGGGCGAATACCGTGAGCTGAAAAAGAGCGAGATCAACGCCCTGCGCAACGCCGCCCAGCATAAAAGCCGCAGCTCCGAGGCCCCGACCCGCACTGCCCCCCGCCGTCCCGGCCCGCTGCGTCCCCGCAAAGAGCAGGGCTGAACCCATATTTAGGGTGTAAAGTTGCTCGAAAGCAATTTTTTGTACAAAAAATTGTGTATTTTTTCAAAAAGTACTGCAATTTCTACTTGTAGATTTTTCCACAAAGTAGTATAATTAATTTAAATCGTGGATTTTTTTGTGAATTCTTCACTAAAAAACTTTCAGTTTTACAAATAGGGAGGAAGCTGTATGGCAGCAAACAAACCCGGCAAGGCAACGATCCTTGCAGCATTTTTTGATGACGGCGCATATTCTCCGCTGTTTACCGATGGCGCTGTAAGCGCCGCTTACGGCAACGCAAACGGTCAAAGCGTCTACGTCGTATTTGAGGACGGCACCCCCGTTGGCGTGCAGGATATCGAAAAGAATATCCGCGTGCTGGAGATGGCCGCCGAGACCGGCGCCCCGGTCGTCACCTTCTACGACTCC
>OLPA01002476.1_pt1 | contig 13711 bp, 14 predicted proteins | sample 1672811 | NCBI WGS metagenome assembly OLPA01 (sample SAMEA3136726, study PRJEB25190) | human gut metagenome | biome: human gut; feature: human-associated habitat; material: faeces | place: Austria | collected 2013
TGGCCCGTAAGGGCCTTGTCGAGGTGGTCGATCACGACGTTCGCTTGACCGCAGCTGGAAAGCACCTTGCCGAGGAGACGCTATCTAAACACCGCTTCTTCGAGCGTCTGCTCGCCAACGCCGGGGTGAATGCGGAAGTTGCCTCCAAAGAGGCATGCCGCATGGAGCACTGCATTTCCACGGATTCTTTCGAGAAGCTCTCCTCCCACCTAGGGCGGATTCAGGATTCCCTTCGATAAGGGATCAGCATCACCAAGCGACCGGCCTCATCGCCTTTGACAATGCTGTGCCGGCTCATATTCCAAAATAGCCACGATTCGTCTGGCGAGTTCCCCTACCAGCAAAGCGGCCCTCCGAATTGGAAGGGGCCGCTTTGCTATGCCGTTCTCTTCTTCCTTGTCAGGTCCCCACCTCATCATCTCGATTATCTGCGGCCAAGGCCTTCAAGTTGCAGGACGCATCCCGAAAATCAAGGCACATAAAGCAAAACTACTACCTGGGTGGCGCTTGCGGCGGATTGCGCAGATTTCGTCAACGAATGACATGCAGGGACTTAGCGGGACAAGCCCGCTTTTCCCGTTTTGACCCCATTCGACTCCGGCTCGAACATGACCGAAAGGACTTCATTGGACCTATCGGCGCTCGAAACGCTTTAAGAGCGCCTTGTGGAGACGAAAGGAAACCCATGGACGTATCGGAAGACGACATCAGGGGCCTTCGGCGATTCGGGGGATCGAGCCAATCGCTGTCCGACCTCGTTGATGCGGAGGAAGTGTCCCGGCATCTCGGAATAACGCCCAGAAGGGTGCTGTCGATGGCCCGCAAGGGCTCGATTCCCTGCGTAAGGCTCAGCGCGAAGACCATTCGCTTCGATATCGAAGCTGTCGACCGGGCCCTTGGAAGGCGGTAGGCATGCTGACGGCGCTCTTGCGCGCGCTGCCGCGTTCCGCCGCCTTCGGAAGGAGCACTCGATATGATTTCTGATAGAAAAACATCTGGCGTCTTCGTCAAGACGCCCGTCCTTGTCCAGGACACGTATTCGGTCGAGGAGATTGCAATTCTGTTCCGCGTAAGCCGAAACAGCGTCTACGAGTGGCACAAGCGCGAGGACGACCCCCTGCCTTTGAGGCGCATGAACGGCAAGAAGCGCGGGTTCTTCGCCTATCGCGACGAGCTCCTCGAGTGGAGCAAGCGCAATGCGGTCTAGGGACGCGGGGAACGACCGGCATGGCGGAGCGTAGCGACGAGGCTTTCATCATCGTAAGGGAGTTCATGACGAGGGGGCTCGGCCTCACAGGCCTCCCCCTCCTTGTGTACGCCCGGATCTACGGCTTCTGCGAAAGCGGATCCCCCTACTTCGAGAGCAAGGCGCATCTGGGCAAGATTCTCGGAGTCGACACGCGAAGCGTTGTCCGAGCGGTGAGGAAGCTCGAGGAGGCGGGCCTTGTGTTCGAGGTAGGCCGCCAAGAGCTTTCCAAAGGGAGGGAGACGAAGGTCTACCGCATAGACTTCGAGGCGGCCCGAAGGGCGAAGGGGGCAATCGAGGGGGCCGGCCAGTCGACGCATGGCGAAATGCCATCGGATGACCGCGGGCCGCGCCCGTGCCGCCTTCTGCATGACCAGACGCCATGCCGACCCCTGACGCCTTGCCAGCTAATAACAAAGACGGAAAACAAAGATTACAGATAGGACGTGCCATGGGCGAATCGAAGCCGACGCATTCGGAGGCTTGCTGCGAATACTGCGGGCGCCCCCTCGCTCCATGCGTGGTCGAGTTCGGCGCCAGGCGGATCGTCGCGGGGTTCCGCGAATGCGACTGCGAGGGCGCACGCGGGCAAAGGGCGCGAGCCGAGAGGATGGAAGCCGCGAAGAGGGAAGCGCGCCTGGCCGAGCGCCGCAAGCGCGCGGGGATCCCGAAGCGGTTCCTCGGCGCGACCGTCCAGCACCAGGACCTCATCGACTACCTCGAGTCGTTCGAGGGCAGCGCAGGGCGAGGCCTCTACATATACGGCTCGGTCGGAAGGGGGAAAAGCTATTCAGCCGCAGCCTTGGCGAACGCCTTCGTGGACGCCGGCTACCGCACGGTGTTCACAACGGCATCGGCGATGCTCGAGAGGATCAAGGCGAGCTTCTCGGGGAACGGGGAGACCGATTCGGTCATTTCCAGATACGCTGCATGCGACGTCCTCGTCCTCGACGACCTCGGCAAAGAGGATGCCAAGGAGTGGTCCTCGAACATGATGTTCCTTGTGATAAACGCCCGATACGAAAACATGAGGCCGACCATCTTCACCTCGAACTACTCGCCCCAGGCGCTATCGAAAAGGCTTGGAAGGAAGGGAGAGACGGAGACCGCCGAGGCTATCGCGAGCCGGCTCTCGGAGACCACCATCCCCATCCACCTCACGGGGCCGGATATGAGGATTGCGTCAAGGATGTGACCGACGGGACTTGCCGGGACGACGGCGCCTTCTCCCGCCGACGCCATCGGCGAGTCTGTGAGTAAATCGCGACAAGAATCGAGGGCAGTCGGCGTGCGGATGGCAGCCGACTCCGGAAGGCGATGGAGGAACGATGACGGGCAGGTTGAAGGAAGCCGACGAGAGAACCAAGCGGGAGCTCGCCGACAAATGCCAGGAGAACGGCTGGCTCAGGCGGGGCGGATACCCCTGGCAAGACGACCCCTACCTCGAGGAATACCCCTACGAGTTCGCGAAGGCCGGCAGCGTGGAAGAGCTGCGCGGCTTCTTCGCGCACGGAAACTGGGCGCTGCGCCAGGGGATCGTGTACGAGGATCTCGCCTTCGTGCAGCAGGTCGACGGCGGCGACGAGTGGTGGACGCTGAAGCGCACCGACTCCGGCTGGCTCGCCTTCGAGAGTTGGTCCTTCGGCCGCATCGTGCAGGAGCCCGAGAGGTTCTCACATGCGATAGAGTGCATGCATCGCGCAACTCCAGAGCAGTGCAAGCGCCTCGAGTATATGGAGGCGGTTCCGAGCATCGAGGATGCCGCCAGACGCGCACGCGATTCCATCCAGCAACTGAACAAAACGGCGATGACGCCCACGCGCGGCGCGCGGGCGGAGCTTCGCTGAACACACTTACGAAGGCGGGTTCACCCCGCCTTCTCTGTTTTCGGAAAGCGACTGGGACAGTCTGTCCCACCAAGAGGAAGGGACAAGAAGCATGACAAACGACTTCGGCGACGACTCCGGAGAGAAACTCGTCGACTGGATGATCCGCATAGGCCAGGATGCCGGCGAGGCGGCCATGATGGCCAGCGGCGAGCGGCTCGCATCGGCGTTCAGGCGCGCCCGCGGCGAAGACGCAATCGAAGGCGGGGCCGAACCTGGCCGCAGCGTGGCCGAGTGGGCAAAGCTCGACCTGTCCGAATTCACAGCGCTTCCCGAGTACGAGACCATCCGCCAGGTCATCGACGAGAAACTCTCGCGCGAGGGCATCCGACACGAGTTCGCGCCCATGCCGGAGGGCGAGCATCTCGTCTTCATGGTCGAGGATGCGCCCGCAGTGAACGAGGCTTTCAAGGACCTCGAGAAGACCACGCGCGCATCCGCCCAGCGCGTGGGAAAGGAACTCTCGCAGATGCGCGAGCGTATCAAGGGCGAACCCATCGCGGAGAAGGCGGCGCGCGCCAGGGAGGCGTCATCCCGACTGGAGGCCGCCAAGGGAAAGTCGCGCGAGATGTCGCGCGGCGTCGAGACGAGGGCGAAATGAGGCCGCTTGCGCAGGCGCTCGCGGCGGGTGCCGCAAGCGCCGCCTGCTTCTGCGCCGGAGACGCGCTCGCGGCTGCGGCCGCCGCGTCGGGGTTCCCCGCATGCGACGCCCCAGTCCTGCTGTCGGCGATTCCCGAAACGGGGCTCGCGGCGGAGCCCATGGCGCTTGCCGTGGGCCTCATGGCCGCATGCATACCCTGGGCGGTCTGGGCGCGCAGCCTCGTGCGCGCGGGCACGTACCGCCAGGGCGAGGAGCACGGGTCCGCCCGCTGGGGGACCCTCAAGGAGGGGCGCGCGTTCATGGATTCGAAGGATCCCTCGAACAACATCCTGCTCTCGAGGGACTTCGCGCTCGCGCTCAAGCCGCGGCGCTTCGACCTCAAGCACGACCGCAACCGAAACGTGTGCGTGCTGGGCGGGCCCGGCTCCGGCAAGACGCGCTACTACGTCAAGCCCAACCTCATGCAGGCAAACGCCGACTTCCTCGTGACCGACCCCAAGGGGACTCTTCTCGGCGAGGTCGGCTGGATGCTCGAGGACGCCGGCTACGACATACGGACCTTCGACACGACCGACTTCTCCCGTTCGATGCACTACAACCCGCTTTCATACGTGAAGGACCAGGCCGACATCCTCGTCTTCGTGGAGTGTCTGATCAAGAACACCACGCCCGACGACCGCAAGGGGTCGGACCCCTTCTGGGAGAACTCCGAGCGCCTGCTCTACACGGCGCTGGTGGCCTACCTCGTCTACCACGCGCGACCCGAGGAGCGAAACCTCAACTCCCTCATGCTGCTACTGAGCCTCGCGGAGGCGCGCGAGGAGGACGAGTCCTACATGAGCCCGCTCGACCTCATATTCGAGGAGCTCGAGACGGGCATGCGCTTCATGGAGCGCGGGCGCGGGCGCGAGGCGCGGGAAGAGCGCCCCTTCGACGACGGGGGCGACTGGGGCTGGGTCCGCATCGCCGAGCCCCGCGACCCGGAGGAGGACTTCGCGCTGTCGAACTACCGCGCCTTCAAGGTGGCGGCCGGGAAGACCCTGAAGTCGATCATCATTAGCTGCAACGTGCGCTTGAAGCCCCTTTCGGTCGATGCGGTCTCCGATCTCGTCGCATACGACGAGATGGCGCTCGACTCTCTCGGCTCGGGAGAGGGCAGCCACGCCATCTTCGCGAGCATGTCGGACTCGGACTCGACTTTCGACTTCCTCTTCGCGCTGCTCATGTGGCAGGCCACGAGCGTGCTCTACAAGACGGCGCTCGATCGCTTCGGAGGGGCGCTCAAGCGCCCCGTGCACTTCCTGCTCGACGAGTTCGGCAACCTCGGCACGGTTCCCGACTTCGAGCGCGTCATCGCCACGGCCCGCTCGCGCAACGTGAGCTTCAGCATCATCCTGCAGTCGGCCAGCCAGCTCGAGCGCGCCTACAAGAAGGAGGGGGCGAAGACCATCCTGGACTGCTGCGACACCGTGGTGTTTTTGGGCGGCAAGTCGACCGAGACCAACGAGATGGTCTCCAAGATGATCGGCAAGCAGACCGTGAAGGTGCTCACGGAAAGCGATTCGAGGGGAGCGAACCGTTCCACGACCCAGAACTACAACGTGATCGAACGCGACCTCATGACGCCCGACGAGGTGGGCAGGCTCCCGCGCGACGAGTCGATAGTGCTCATCAGCGGGACCTACCCCCTGAAGGGCGCGAAGTACCGCATCGAGGAGCACCCCTCCTATCCCGAGGTCGACCCCGGGCGCGCGGGCGCGAAGCACGAGGCGCGCTTCGACTTCCTGGAATATCGGAAGAGGAAAGGCGGTGATGGCCCCATGAGATGAGAGACGGGACGGCGGGATCCGACGCTCCCTGGATAAGCGCGGCGAGGCCAGCTTCCACACAGGCCAGCCGCGCGCCGTCCCGGATGCAAAGGGGCGCGCGATGCGCTCCAAGACCAATTGTACCAACCGGGGCGGCCGCCTCAAACCCACCGGGCGCGGCCGTCCCACAGCAAGAAACGCAAAGGAGCCAAGATGCTCTCAAACATCATCGGACTCGTCTCCGGCTGCGTCACGTTCCTCGGCGGCTTCCTGGTCGTCTGGGGCGCGGTCTCTCTCGGACTCGCCATCCGGGAGCAGCAGGGCGGAGCCCAGATCGCAAGCGCGATCTCGACCATCGCGGGCGGGGCGATCATCATCGCCGCCGCCATCTACTTCGGGCAGCTCGACACGTCGTGGCTCCCCGCTTAGGAAGGGCCTGGCAATGCTGTCAGTCAGGGTCCAGAAGGACATCGGTGAATACACCGAAAAAATCGTCGGCAAGCTCTCGGCCCGCACGCTCGCGTGCCTCGTCGGGGGCCTCGCCTCCGCCGTCGGCGTCGCAGCCATCTGCCGACTCGTGTTCGGGATAGAGGTGCGCGATGCGGCGCTGCCCGTCATGTGCGCGTCCATGCCGTTCTGGCTCGCGGGGTTCTGGAGGCCCCATCACTTGAAATTCGAGAAGTTCGTCCCGCTCTGGCTCGACTTCCGGCTCGAGGACCAGAGGATACTCTACCGCTCCACCCCCGCGCTCGAGGGCGCGCAGGCATCGCCTGCGCCGGGACGCCCGACGCGCAAGGCAAAACGCAAGGCGAAGAGGAAGGGGGCGGAACTGCATGCTCCGGCTTGGTAAGAACAGAGAAAAGGCGAAGAGCACGAAGCGGAATGCCGTTCGACCCAAGGGCGGCCCGCCCGTGCGCGGCGCGCATATCCGAACCGCAGGGCTCGAGAAAGAGGAGAAGAAGGTCGAGCAGGCGGCACGCCGCAAGAGGCGCGCACGCGCCGAGGCAAAAGACGTCCTCTCCGCGATCGGCTACGACGCCTTGTACGCCGACGGGACCGCCCAAGTCGAGGAGGGGCTGTTCAGCCAGACCATCGAGTTCGGCGACATCAGCTACCAGTCGGCGCGCGAGGAGAACCAGCAGTCGGTGTTCGCGGCGATGAGCGAGCTCTACGACTACTTCGGCGCGGAAACCTCCGTGCAGCTCACCATCACCAACACGCCCATCCCGGAGCGCGAGATCGGGCGCAAGCGTTTCTTCGAGAAGAGCGACCCGCGCGTCGACGGATACGTCGAGGAGTACAACCGCATCCTCAACGACAAGATGCGCGAGGGGGTTTCGAATCTCGTGCGCCACCGCTACCTCACCTTCCTCGTGGGGGCGGACGACATCGACGCAGCTGCGCCCAGGCTCGCGCGCGCACGGGGCGACGTGCAGCAGACGCTCACGCGCATCCGCTGCGAGGCGCGCATGCTCGACGGGGCCGAGCGTCTCGAGCTCATCCAGTCGCAGCTGCGCCCGGGCATTGAGCCGGCGTTCTCGTGGGACAAACTGTCCCACGAAAGCGGCCTGCGCACCAAGGATCTCATCGCGCCGTCCGTCCTTGACTTCAAGCCGGAGGGGCGCGCTGACTGCTACCGCGCAGACGGAACCTGGTGCCGCGTGATGGTGTTCCGTGCGTTCGGCAGCGACCTGGAAGACGACTGCATCGCGAACATCGTCGACCTTCCCATGCCCTTGAACGTCACGCTGCACGTCCACCCCATGGGCAAGGCGGCAGCCGTTGCCTACGTGAAGAAGCGCATCGCCTGGATGGACAAGGAGGTCATCGACGAGCAGATGAGCGCGGTGAAGAAGGGCTACGACTTCTCCATCCTGCCGCCCGAGCTCTCGCACTCCAAGGAGGAGGCCGAAGAGCTCCTCGACCAGCTCCAGAACAAGAACCAGCGCCTGTTCACCTACACGGGGCTGGTGTTCACCTACGCGGATGCGGCCGATTCCCTCGACCACCAGACCCGCCAGATCATGGCGGCGGCACGCCAGCGCTCCATCGAGGTGGAGCCGCTCGCGTACCGCCAGCGCCAGGGCATGAACTCGATCCTGCCGCTGGGCCTGAACCACGTGGAGGTGTCGCGCTACATGACGACCGCGCAGATCGCCATACAGATGCCCTTCGCCTCCCAGGAGCTCAACCAGGAAGGCGGCGGATACTACGGCCAGTCCAAGCAGTCGGGCAACCTCGTAATCTGCAACCGCAAGAAGCTCGCGAGCCCCATGGGGTTCGTCTGCGGCAAGCCGGGCTCCGGCAAGAGCTTCAGCGTCAAGCGCGAGATCATGAACACGATACTCGCGTATCCCGACGACGAGGTGATCGTCTTCGACCCGGCCGGGGAATACGCGCCTGTGGTGGAGCCTGCGGGCGGGACCTGCATACGCTTCTCGCCGGACACCGACACGTTCATGAACCCCTTCGACCTCTCCGACGTCGCCGACAAGGCCAACCAGGCGCAGCTCGCCTTCAAGATCGACGCGATACTGGCGCTCTCGAGCGCGACCATGGCCGAGGGGCGCGAGGGGCTGCCCGAGGCGGACAAGTCGATCATCAGCCGCTGCGTGGAGCTTGCCTACATGCGCTGTGAGGGCAAGGGGCGCCTGCCCGTCCTCGGCGACTTCTACGAGCTGCTTCTCGAGCAGGAGGAGCCCGAGGCGCGCGACATCGCGCTGCGCTACGAGCGCTACGTGAAGGGCGCGCTGTCGTTCTTCAACCACCAGAGCAACGTGGGTTTCACCAACCGCATCACCAACGTCGACTTCAAGGACCTCTCGCAGAACATGAGGGTCTTCGGCATGCTCACGGCGCTGGAGGCGGTGCGTAACCGCATGTACGCGAACTTCGAGCGCGGCGTGACCACCTGGCTTTACATCGACGAGGTGCAGAGCCTCTTCGGGCACCCTGCGATCATCAGCTACTTCTCTAAGTTCTGGGCGGAGGGCCGCAAGTTCAACCTCATCTGCACGGGCATCACGCAGAACTCGACCTACATGCTCGAGCACGAGGACGCCCGCAACATGGTGCTCAACTCCGACTTCGTGCTCCTGCACAAGCAGAGCCACCTCGACCGCAAGAGCTGGGTGGACCTGCTGGCCCTCTCGGCCCAGGAGGAGGGCTACATCGACGACTCGATCAAGGCCGGCGAGGGCCTCCTGGTGGCGGGAGGCGTGCGCGTGCCGCTCAAGGACGACTTCCCGAAGGGCGCGCTCTACGACCTGTTCAACACCAAGCCCGAGGAGATCGCCCAGATAAAGCGCGCCCAGGCGTTCGCGCGGGCCCAGGAGGGCGGCGATGCCTGAGAGCGCGGCGACATACTCGGACGGATCGGCACGGCTCGAGGCGGCAAGCCGCGAGCAGGCGCGTGCGCTCGGGATGGACGACCGGCCAGACGCCATCTCGGCAGGGATCGTGAAAGGATCGACCGAGCGCGCGGGCGAGGTGCTCTCATCTAAGGGCGAATCTCCGGGGCGGGGCAGGGCGGACTTCGCCGAACCCTCCCCTGCCGCTGCGGGCAGGCCGAAGGTGAAATCCCGTCTCGCCGCCCAGGCCAAGGGGAACCTCAAGCGCGCGATCGCCGATGCCGCCGCGTCCGAGGCGGACGACTCCGAGGAGCTCTCCGGCATCGGACAGGCGAGCAACACCTTCCGCGGCGCACGCTCCGTCATCGCACGGCATTCCGCCTCCAAGAAGGCTACTGCCGCCTCGAAGCCTAAAGGCCCGCTGAAAGGGGCCGCAAAGCATGCCAAGGCGGGGGCCTTCGGTCAAGGCGCTGCCGCGAAGGCCCAGCATGCGGCCGTCAGCCAGGCATCTGCCGGGGCTGCGAAGGCTGCGGCATCCGCCGGCGGCAAGGGCGCGGTCGTGAGCGCGGTCTCGTCGGTCGCTGTCCCCGTGGCGGGCGTGCTCGCGGCGATCATGGCGTTTTTGCTCGCCGTGCTCGCAATCTCCCAGATCGTGAGCGCCCTTTTCGGGTTCTGGGAAAACGAAGCGTCCAAAGCCTCCCTCGAGGGGCTGCCGCCCTACATCACCTACGAGATGGTCGAGGAGGCGCTCGCGTGTCAGGAGGAGTACGGGCACCCCGCAGGATGCACGATCGCGCAGATCATCGTCGAGTCGGGGCAGGGCGACCACCTCTCGGGGCTCGCCACGCAGGACCACAACCTGTTCGGCATGAAGTGGTCGAGCTCATATGCGCTGTGCGAGGAGGTCGCGGGGAAGAGCTCGTGGAGGACCGGCGAGGAGTACGGCGGCGAGCAGGTCACCGTCACGGCGGACTTCATCAGCTTCGTCGGCGACGCGGAGTGCATCCGCTTCCGCAGTCGCGTCTTCCTGCAGGCCGATCGCTACGCGTCAAACGCGCTCATACGCGAGGCGGTAGCGAACCACGACTCGGACAAGATGGCAGAGGGGCTCAAGGATGCGGGATGGGCGACGAGCTCGAGCTACGTCGAGAGCCTGAAATCCGCCATGGAGACCTACGGCCTCTACCGCTTCGACGGCATGAGCCTGGAGGACTTCAGGTCCGGGGCGGTCTCGGCAGACGCGATCGTCTCCGCCGCCTACAGCCAGCTCGGGGTCCCCTACGTGTGGGGCGGGACGACGCCGGGCGTCGGCCTGGACTGCAGCGGCCTCACCCAGTACTGCTACCGCCAGGCGGGGATCTCGATTCCGAGAAACACTGAAAGCCAGTACGCCCAGGGCAAGAAGCTCTCCCTGTCGGAAGTCCAGCCGGGCGACATCCTCTACCGAACGGGGCATGTCGGCATCTACATAGGGGGCGACCGCTACATCCACGCGCCCCATCGGGGCGAGGTCGTGAAGATCGCGAGCGGGATCTCGAGCTTCACCTGCGCCCTGTCGTATCGATAGACAAGGAGCAAGAAGATGGACAAGAAGACGAAACTGATGGCCATATGCGCCGCAGGCGCTGCGGCGATCCTTATAGGGGCAGGGCTCGCGCGCTGTGCGATAGCCCCTTCAGAGCCCGAGATCGTCGTCCCTGCAGAGGAACAAGGCCAGCAGATTGAGCAGGCAGACGACTCCTTTTCAGGCTATGCGGGCACCACCTGGGAGAGCGAGGACGGTACGTGCACGCTCACGCTCTCCGATTCGACGATCGTGGAGTCTGGAGAGGCGGGAGTCCAGGTGATGTACTACGAGGTGCTCTCCGAGGAACCCGACGATGATGGCCTCTCGGCGCAGATCTCCTTCACGCGATCTGCCGGCGAGGCCGCCTCCCAGACGCTGCTCTCCATAAGCGACGCGGGAGGCTGGAAGAGCATCTCATGCGACGCGTTCGCGCTGTCGAAGAGCTACCTCATCGCCGAGGGCTCCGAGGCCGGGATCGAGCTCTCCGCCCACTCGCCGGAGCTCAACGAGCTCCTCGATGCCGAAGACGCCGAGATCGCCTCCGCCATAGCGCAGAAGGCATCCTCGGCGTCCCCGACGGCAACGCTCGCCACCTGGGACGGCGAGGTCTACATCGACTGCAACGAGGACGTCCTCACGACCTCCTTCCACCTGAACGACGCGGCTTCGACTATCGTGCAGCTCTCCCTCGACCGCGGATCCGGGGAGATGAGCGCGCTATGAGGCGGGCGGCGTCGATGATCTCAGACAGGCGCTTTCTCCTCGCGTTCGCCTCCACCTTGCTCTTCGCGACGCTCATGCTCGTCCCGGCGTCTCCCGCCTACGCGAGCATCGCCGACGACGTGAACGCATGGCTCGCCGGGCTTCTGAGGGACGCGTGCAACTGGATGTTCACCAACCAGGTGGCGGTGCTCTCGAGCATCGGCTACGAGGGCATCATCGGCGCGGACTTCTCGCAGATGCTCACGACCGCAGGAGATGTCTCCATGTACGACATCGCGCGAGGGGTCTGGGACGCCGCGGTGCTTCCCATCGGATGCGGGGTGCTCGGGCTGGTGTTCACGGTGAAGCTCATCCAGATAAGCCAGCGCATGGACGGCAACGCCTCCTTCCCCGGCGTGAAGGAGGTCGTCTTCCTGCTGGTCTTCTTCGCCGTGTTCCTGTTCCTCATACAGAACAGCTTCGAGCTCATGGAGGCCATCTACGCGGTCGTGGGACTCGCCATCGACCGCACGATGTCGCTGTTCGGCTCGGGCGGCGCGATCGACCTTACCGCCGTGAGCGTGGTGACCGAAGACGACGACGTCCCGGCGCTCATAGCGCTCCTCTTGGTATCGGTCATCAGCTGGGTCGTGGTGCTCGGAGCCTACATCGTGGCGCTCGTGGTCTGCTGGGCGCGCGCCATCCAGCTCTACATCATGGCCGCGTTCAGCCCGATCCCGCTCTCCCTCATGGCGTTAGACGACACCCGCCAGATAGGAATCGGCTACCTGAAGAACTTCACCGCGGTGTGCCTGGCGGGGCTCATCATCCTGATCCTGCTCGTCGCCTTCCCGCTCATCCTGGGCGGGCTCACCGGGGCGAGCACCTCGACGGGAACCCCCATCGACGGCATCGCGACCGGGCTCACCTACGCGCTCCAGTACCTGGCGATGTGCGTGCTTTTGATCCTGTCGCTCGTCAAGAGCGGCGCTTGGGCGCGCGACATCGTATCCGGGGTTTGATCTTGTCGGAAGGATCTCTGAAAGGGGGTGATCGCCTTGGACGGCTGAGGGGCTTTCGACGGTACGGACAGGCAGGCGGGCTTCCACATCGACAACCGCCTGCGAGGATGCAAAGAAAGGGGCATGGAATGCCTGAGAAGAAGAACACCTACCTCACGCTCCACAAGAACTTCGTGCGCACCGACATCGAGTACACCGACCGCGTGACGGGAGAGGTGCGCACGTTCAACTCGGTGACGCTGCCCAAGGGGACGGTGATCGACGGGGTGGACGTGAGCTACTACCAGTTCAGCCCGATGTTCGTCAACGAATCCCGCTACCGCGGCGAGAACTACCGCGACATCCCTCTTCTGACGGACCGGGAAGTGTGGCTGAAGAAGAGCGTGCTCGACGAGAACGGCCAGCCGGTGCTCAACGGGGACGGCAAGCCGGCCAAGGACGTCGTGCGCGTCATGCCGGCTCAGATAAAGGAGGCGCTCGACCGCAGCCGCAGCGAGTACCTGCAGAGCCTCTCCGAGAAGGCCCGCGGCGCGCGCGAGGGATCCGAGCGCCTGGGAAACGGCGATAGGCGCGCCTCCCAGAGCCGCGAGAGCATCGCGATGTAGGAGGAGGTGTGCGAGAAATGAAAGAGAAAACGGTGGAGAGGATAACCTCTTCTAAGATCGTGCGCGTGGCTATGGCGATGGCGCTCGCGCTGTCCGTCGCCATCGTCCCGGCCAAGGCCTACGCCTCCGGGGATGTGAGCGTCTCGATCGGCAAGAACCTCCCCTATGCCGGATACGAGACGACCCAGATGAGCGCGGACGGAAACGACGCATACTGCATCGAGCCGTCGCGCTCCACGCCCGATGCGGGAACCTACCCGACGAGTGAGGCGGGAGATCTGGCTGCGGCCATGTGGTTCTCCTACGGCGCACCCGGCTTCGACGCGTCCATGTGGCCCAGCTCCTGGTACGACGGAAGCGGCATGGACGAGGACAAGTACCGCGTGGCGAGCCACATCCTGCTCTCGTACGCCAACCTGGGCTCCGCTTCCGAGGCGACCTACGGTACGAGCGCCGAGTTCGCCTCTTGGGCCGAGCGCGAGATCGCGGGCAACGTGTGGAACCAGGTCAACGCGCGCGCGAACGAGGTCTCCACGGGATTTAGCGCCATCAGGATCCATGCGGGGTCTGACGCCCAGACGCTCGCCAGCTTCACGTGGAATCGCGGCGGCGTGAAGATCGCCAAGGTCGACGCGCAGGCCGGTGCGGCTGCGCAGGGCGACGCCTCGCTCGAGGGCGCCGAGTTCGCCATCGTCAACGCCTCGGGGACGAACTCATTCGTGAACGGCCACAGCTACGCCGACGGCGAGACGGTCATGACCATCGCCACCTCCTGGGACGGGTCCGCCTACACCGCGCAGACCGCAAGCGACTCTCTGCCGTGCGGCACCTACCGCATCGTGGAGGCGAACGCTCCAGAAGGATACCTTCCCTGGGACGGCTCGGTCGAGTTCACGGTCGAAAACGCCGGCCAGGTCGTCGACC
>OLPA01002478.1_pt1 | contig 13700 bp, 9 predicted proteins | sample 1672811 | NCBI WGS metagenome assembly OLPA01 (sample SAMEA3136726, study PRJEB25190) | human gut metagenome | biome: human gut; feature: human-associated habitat; material: faeces | place: Austria | collected 2013
CACCGAATGTTTCACGTGAAACATTCGTTCGCACATTGCGCGGGAGCAGGTTGCGCTATCATAAGGGCTTCGGACGAAAGAAGGCTCTTATGGATCAGCAGCAGGCGACCATCTCCCCCACCATCGACGGCATCCTCGCGCACAACCGCGCGTTCGTGGAGCGCCGCGACTTCGAACGTTACACCACCGACAAGTACCCCGACAAGAAGCTGGCCGTGGTGTCGTGCATGGACACGCGGCTCACCGAGCTTCTGGCAGCGGCGCTCGGGTTGAAGAACGGCGACGCGAAGATCATCAAGGTGGCCGGCGCCGAGGTGGCGCATCCCTTCGGCAGCGTCATGCGCTCGCTGCTGATCGCAGTGTGCGAGCTGGGCGTGGAGGACATCATGGTGGTGGCGCACACGAACTGCGGGGCGCAGCACATGAGCGGGGCGGCCATGATCGACAGCATGCGCCGCTTGGGCGTGTCGGACGAGCGCATCGAGTTCGCGCGCCATTGCGGCATCGACTTCGACCGCTGGCTCGCCGGCTTCGGCGACACCGAGGAGTCCGTGCGCAAGAGCGTCGACCTCATCCTTAACCACCCCGTCATGCCGCCCCACGTGCGCGTGATCGGCTTCATCATGGATTCCGACACCGGCAAGCTTTCGGTGGTTTGCTAAGCAGGCGACGTCGTCCAGACTCACCGTCGTCCTTGCTTTTCATTTGACTGTCATTTGCTTTTCTGGGCCCGCGAACTTCGGCCTTCGCTACCCCTTCGGGGTTTTCAGGGAGTCGGCCATGTTCTTCAGGGCGGCGTCGCTGAAGCCTTCGCTGTAGGCGCTCGGGATGACCACCGTACCGCCGGAGTTCTTCACGGACTCGTAGAGCAGGTGCATGGTACGCAGGCGCACGGCCAGCTCGTTCTCGTCGTATACGTTGGCGGCGTCCACCAGCATCGAAGAGATGTCCTTCTCAACCTCAGCCAGCACCATGCGGGCGTTCTTCTCGCGCTCGGCCTGGGCCTCGGCGGACATGGCCTCCTGCAGCTCCTGCGGGATGACAATGTCGCGGATCTCCACGGACATGACGGTGATGCCCCACACGCTCGTGCGCTCCTCGATGACCTCCTGCAGCTCCTGGTCGAGCTGGTTGCGGCGGATGGCCACCTCCGACACGCTGGCGCGGCCGATTGCGTCGCGCAGGGCCGTCTGGGCCGCCAGCGACACCGAGTTGTAGTAGTTCTCCACCTCAAGGCACGCCTTCTTCGCGTCCCACACCATCCAGAACAGCACCGCGTCCACGTTGATGGGCACCAGATCGCTCGTCAGGGTCTCCTCAGCGCCGAAGCCGGTGACCATGATGCGCTGGTCAGCCTTGAGCGCCGTCTGCTCGATGAAGGGAATGGTGAGGTATAGCCCGGGCCCCGCCATGCGGTTGAACTTGCCGAAGCGGAAGATGACCACCTTTTCCCACTGCATGGCGATGTGCGCGCACATCGTGGCGGCCCAAGCTACCACAAGCGCCCCCAAAAGCCACCAGACGTTGAACTCCCCTGTCAGCGCGAACCCGCCTCCCAGCACACAGGCGAACACCACCACGGCGACGAAGGCCGAGAAAACAAGCGGCCCGTTCTGGGAGGTGCGGCGATCGACGTTGGAATTGTACTTCTCGATACCCGTGGCGCGGCGCGCGCGGCCCTCACGCTCGGTCTTCGCAGTGCGATTCAGCATGGAACTCTCCCCTCTTCGAGGATCAGGACTTCTCGTCCTTCAAACGGTGGGTCACGTCCATCATGCGCAGGGTGACCTCGTCTATGGTCATGCCCAAGGCCAAACAGCGCCGGATGCAGCCCTCGATCTCAGTGTCGGCGATAGAGCGCACGTCATCGGCCTTCCCGCCGATATCGCGCACGAACACGCCCCGGCCGCGCACGGACTCGACGTAGCCGTCACTTTCCAAATTGACGTACACCTTGCTCACGGTGTTGTAGTTGATGGCGGCCTCGGCGGCCAAGGTGCGCACGCTGGGCAGCTGGTCGCCGGGTTGGTAGTAGCCCGTCTTTATGAGGTACACGAACCGGTTGCGCAGCTGCACCCATACGGGGAGTCCGCTTGATTCGTCTATCTCGAACAGGGCCATAAACCGTTCGCTGCCTTCCTGTTTGCGCGCCCAACGAGCACGCTGGTTTTACGTCGGCTCGCATTGTATCACCCGAGCCAATGACTTCCGGCCAGCACCAGGCAGAACCGCAGAATCAGCCCTCCGAAGAGGCACAGAACCTCAACTGCGGCCACCGGCGCAGTTCTACCCGTAAAGGGGCGCGCTGCCTCGGCTCCAAAAGGAACGACGATGCCGCCCAGCACGAAGCCCGCGATAAACCAGGGGCCTTGCCCCGCAAGCGAGACGAGTCGCACGAGACTCGGGCCCGCGAACGGGTTCACCACGGCCAGAGCGACAAAGGCGACAAGCGCCAGAAACTCAAGCCCAAGGGCCGCGAGGTGCACCCGATGCAGGCCGTCGACCCAACCGCTCAGAAGCGCCCAATCGCGCGCATAGGGCACGAGCAGAAGCACAATCGCCGCTCCCGAGGAGAACGACGAAAGAGCGAACAGAGCCGGAAGGGCCGCGTTATTCCAAAGGGGCACCGCCTCCATCCACGCCAGGTACAGGCCGGTGTACACCATGAGCACCGCCGCCAGCACCGCGCAGAGCACTTCCAGCCCCTTGCGCACCCAAAAGGGAGCGGGCCAGCCGAGGGCGTGGAACGCGGCCAGGAGGCCCGAGGCGAGCAGCGTCGCCAGCAGAACGAAGGATCCCACCGACAGCAGCGATGCCGTCGGCCGCAGAAACAGCAGGAAGAAGCGATGCGGACTGCCCAGGTCAATCAGCAGACAGAGCGCCGAGAGCGCTAGGAGCCCGAAGCCGACGAGGTAGAGCCTTCCCGCCAAAGCCCGGAAGGCACGGCTCTGCTCGAAGGTGCGCGTCACCGTGCGGTGGAACAGCAGCGACCACACGGCCGCCACAAACAGCGCACCGGCGCCCGCACCGCCCAGAAACAGGTACAGCACCACGAACGTCCCCAGCATACGCACCTCCCCTCAAAGGCACCGACGCTACTTCCTCCGCTTGAACGCGCAGGCCTCTTCGTCGAAGCGAATGCCGAAGCGCTCGGCATAGCAGGCAGCCAAGCCGAAAACGAATGCTCCGACACCGCGATAGTAATCGGTGCGCGCGTGCTTCTCGACAGCATAGCGCCAAGGGGCCAGCCAGGGAAGGACGTGCTCGGTCAGAAACGCGTCCTGCTCGTCTGCGAGCGCGACGGCCCGCTGCTCGTCGCCGGCTTCTGCAGCTTCGCGCTCCTCGGCCACGAGGCGCGAGAGGAAGCCCAGCATGAGCCCCAAATGGTCGTCGGGCTCGCGGTGCAGTCGCTCGATCTCCAGGCCATGGCGCCGGTAAGCCGCCCGCACGGCGATGACGTTCTTGCCGAACATGTGGCTGTTAGGCTCCACGTAGAAGGATTCCAGGCACGACGCCTCGGGTGTACCCAGACCGACGAACAGGCGCAGCCATTCGCGACGCAGCTCGTCGACCGACTCGGCGAATGCGGGGCTTTCCGCGAGGAGCGCAGCCGCATCGACCCCATCGGCCTCGTCGGCGCCGTCGGTCACCTCGGCCGCATGCAAGGCATCGGCGCACCACCCGTCCAGAAGGCGCAGGCCCTCTCGCACGTCCTCGCTGTCTTCGCCGAAAGGAGCGCAGGCAAACTGGCGACTCGCAGCCTGCTCGGCCACCGATGCGACATTCGGCTCAACGTACAGCAACTGGGAAGCAACGGCGAAACACACTTCGGCCCGTGCTAACTCATCGGAATTGAAGGGAGTATTCATGGGAGACACCTCAAAAAGAAAGGGCGGGGCACCGGGCAAATCGGGAGGGAGGGGGGTGAATCTGTCCGGTGCCCGCCTCAACGTGGGATTATACAGAATTGGAGAGCATTCTTCTCGGTATTGGAAAGGTTCATGAAAGGGGCACAGATCTTGCCGTTTCGGGTTGATTCGCGCACCGACCCGCGCCCCTCGTAACCCTTTTGAACCGAGGTGACCGCTTTCCGAGAAGCGCTACAGCTCCTCTTCGAGGTTGACCACCGAACCGGTGCCCGAGCCCGACTTCTGCGCATTGCGATGAGGTGTCAGAATCAGGTTAGGTTCCGTCGTGTCGGCAGGCAGCGGCTCTACCTCGACGTCGCCCTCGCCGTACTTCTCGATCATCTCCTCGCGGGTTCCCCAATCCAGCGCGCGCATGGGACAACCGGTCACGCAGATGGGCTTGCCACCCGCTTCAATCTCGTCCTTGCACATATCGCACTTGAGCATGTAGCCCTCTTCTTCCCCGAAGGTGGGGGCGCCGTAGGGGCAGGCCGTCTCGCAGGTCTTGCAGCCGATGCACACGTCGTGATCAGTCCACACGATGCCGGTCTCCTCGTCCTTCTGCATGGCGCCGGTCGGGCAGTTCGCCACACAAGCCGGGTTCGTGCAGTGGTTGCAGGCCAGCGAGACGAAGTAGCCGAACACGCCTTCAGGCACGTAGTGGCCAGCCTCGGTGGGCTTCCAGGAGCCGCCCTGGTAGTTGTATACCTTACGATAGAGATTGTTCACCGGCAGCTTATAGGTCTCCTTGCACGCAACCTGGCAGGTCTTGCAGCCGGTACACACATCGGAGTTGAAATGAAATGCATACTGAGTCATAGCGCACCTCCCCTATTCCTCGATGCCCACAGGCATGACGATAGGCGTGTTCTTATCGGGGTCTAACGTAAGCGGTCCGTCGTACTTCTCCACCTGCACGAGCGTGCCCGTCCACGACTGGGACGCCTCGCCAGAGGATTTGGGAGCCTGAAGAATGTTCGGATCGCCACCCAAGTCAATGCCCGACTCCTCGTCGATGCGCAGCCAGGCTCCATCCTGCAACGCAACCGCGCCCGGAACGATGGTGGGCAGCACTTTAGCGGGACGCAGCACCTTGCCATGGGGGCTTGTCATGAGCACCAAATCACCCGTCTCGATGCCGCGAGCCTCTGCATCAACCGCACTCATGAAGCACTCCTGCGGGAAGGCCTCACGCAGCGAGACAACGTTGTCGTTCACCGTGTGAGCGCGCCGCAGGGAGTGAGGTGTCCACAGCAGCAGCGGGAACTCCTCAGTCTGAGTGCCGGCGCCCTGCTCCGGGTCGCCGATCTGCCATTTCGCAATGGGCGAAATGGTAGAGAAGCCCACCGAGTTAATGTAAGCAGCCAGGCCAGCACAGTAGATCTCGAACTTGCCGGTGGATGTGGCCAGCGGATTGGCTTCAGGATCGGCGTAGAACGCCTTATAGGGCACGCTGGTGAGCGCATCGCCTTTGGTACGCGGGATTTTGAAGAAGCCACGCTCTTTGAACTCTGCCACGGTCATGAGACCCTCCTGAGGCTCGCCGTCCACGCCGAGATCATCGATGTCAGCTTGGCTCACGGTGAGCAGTGGGGCATAAGCCATAGTGTCGTGATCGGTCATGTACATTGCCCCGGACAGCGAGCTATAGGTGCGCTCGGCATCGGTCATGGTATTGGCAGCTGAGGGATCCACGTCGAAGCGCTTCGCCAGCTCCTCTGCGATATAACCCTCGGGTTGCGACTCGAACAGAGGCTCCATAATGCGATCGGCCCAGTACACCGTATCGGAGTTGTTCATCCAGGCGATATTCCCCTTCTCCCACCAGGTGGCCACGGGCAACACAATGTCACAGTACTGGCGCGAGGGATCAAAGAAGGGATTCGCGCCCCAAACGAAGTCCACCTTGCGGAACACCTCGATACCCGCATTCGCGTTGGGCAGCGAGTTCAGGGAGTTCTGATAGGCGCCCGAGTAAATGACGTGGATATCGATGGGCTTCTTGCCGCCGGGCCACACGTCGCGGCCGTAAGCGCCTTCCAGAATCGACTGCCAGCACTCGGAATGGTCGATCTTCTCCCACGAGGCGGGATCCTCAATCTCGACCCAGTTCGGGGTGGACATGAGCAGCGGCGGTGTCAGCGGGTTTACGGGGTTTTTGCCCGCGCCGTTGGACGAATCGCCGGCCATACAGTAGGGCGTGGCAGACATGCCTTCGTGCAGGCCCACCCACGAGGCATAGTTGCCCGGCGTGCCGAGGCCGCCGTGCATCATGGCCAGAGTGTAGAAGGCCTGGGCAAACATCTCGCCTGCGGGAATCTTGGTGGTGGACTGGCCAGCGAAGAAATTCACCTTTTCGGTACCCGCGATCTCCTCGGCCAGTCGACGGATGTCGGCCGCCGGCACGCCGCAGATAGCCTCAGCCCACTCGGGGGTCTTCGGCTCCTTGTCGTAGGTGCCCAGCACATAGTCTTTGAAGTTATCCTTCGGGTCGGCCCCCTCGGGCATGTGCTCGGCATCGAAGCCCACGCAGTACTTGTCAAGAAATGCCTGATCCTGCAGATTGTTCTCGATCATATGGTAGGCCGTGCCGATGCAGAAAGCCGTGTCGGTACCAGGAACAATGGGCACCCACTCATCAGCTACAGCCTGGGCCGTCTGGTTCAGCCACGGCTCTACGATGATGACCTTGCCACCCTCTCGCTTGGCATAGTCGAGCTGATAGGCGGTGTTGCCACCCTTGTTGGCCATCCAGTTGTTGCCAAAGTGGAAGTGTAGCTGGCTATCTTGAATGGCAAGCGAATCGGGAGCAGCCAGCATACCGCCGGTCATGAGCATCTCCGGCAGCGGCCAGGAGCCGAGCGAGACGGTGCCCATGTCGTGGTGCACTGCGCCGCCCATAACATTCAGCAGGCAGACAACCGGATCGAAATAGGTATCTCCGATGTCATCATAACCGGCACACAAAATGGAGCGAGGGCCGTAATTGTCGTAAGCTTTCTTCATCTCGGCGGCAATGTAGTCGAGCGCCTCATCCCAGCTGATGCGTTCCCATTCATCTTTGCCGCGCATTCCGCCGTTGGGATTGTCGGGGCTCCAGCCCTTACGCTTCATGGGGTACTTGATGCGCGCCGGCGAGGTCATGTTGCTGACCTGGGCGCGGCCGCGCGGGCAGGCACGGCGCTGCGGCACCTCGATGGAATCCTCGTCCTGCTCGTCGGTGCGGATTTTCAGCGGCACACCATCTTCCACATACACCTTTAGCAGGCAACGCGATGATCCACAGCTGCAGTTGTTCATGCACGCGCCCGTTAGCCACGCGCCCGTCTCCTCGGCAGGTGCATCGCCCGTGTCCGAGAGCCCCTCTTTCTGGGCGTTTTCCTGCCCCGACGGGGCGCAGCCGGTGAAACCGGCAAGGGTGGCGGCACCTGCGGCGGCGGTACCCCATTTTACGAAGCTGCGTCGAGTCAAATCATTGCTCATGGTTGACCCTCCCTCTTCTGATCGTACGGGAAAGCTCCCGGGCTAGGTCGCTTCCCCCTCTCCTCTAATACGACCCATGCATAGGTGAAACCGTCCTAAACTTGTATGACGGCTACAAGCCGCATACTATCATGCTGCCGTAGGACAGTCAATGACACTTTCGAAACTCGTCTATCTATCTTGAGAATATATTTTTCCAGGTCTCCTTGACGCACTATTTTCTACATCACTTAGTGCCACGTATTTAAAAGTGTCCTATTCCAGGTTCTCCGCTCCTTTCCTTCCCTCTCCTCTTCCCTCGTCCAATCAGCCTACTTGTTGACGGAAATGCACAATGTTGTGTTGAGAAAAATTCTATCCTATGCTACTGTGACAATCAGAAGAGAAAAGTTCGATCCCGATCGAACGATCCGAGGAGGCCTCATGAGATTTGTCATCGCCCTTGTCGTTTCCTTCGCGCTGGTCTGGCTGTGCGCCAAGCCCCTTAAGAAATACCCCGTGCCCTTCTATCTCGGCGCCATCGTGCTTCTGGGGCTGTACTTCTGGGGATCGGCCACCGGCGTGCGCAACGAAATCTGGTCGTACTTCCAGCCGCTCATGCAGCGGTGCGCCCTGGCGTTTCTGCTGTTCTCCATCGTGATGTTCGTGGGCGTGCTCGGTGAGAAGAACCCTCTGCGTACCCACCTCATGCCCATCCGTCGACAGCTGTCCATCCTCGCCTGCATCTTCGCCGTGGGCCACATCGCCTTCTACGCCGCATCCTACGTGCCGCGCCTGACGAGCGCCTTTACGGGCAATCTCGCCTTCTCGCTAGGACTTGCGGCGCTGATCACCGCGCTCATGGCGGTGCTGTGGGTCACGTCGGCCCAGCGCGTAAAGCACGCCATGAAGGCGGCCAGCTGGAAACGCGTGCAGCGACTCGCCTACCCCTTCTACGTGCTCACCTACGTGCACCTGGCGCTGTTGCTCATGCCCAGCGCTGCGGCGGGCAACGACGTGGCCGTGCTAAGCATCGCCGTATACTCCATCGTCATGGGCGCCTACGTCGTCCTGCGCCTCCGCAAGGCCCTCGCCGACCGCCGCACCGAGGCCACCGCCGCAACCCCCGACCTCGACCTGGAGGCCGTTGCAGCTTAGCGTCAAACCACCAGTCTGAAATCACTACTGTGTCTAAAACGGCTAGTTTTTCTCCAAAATATGCCTCACGCAGAAAACTGCGACTGCTTACGCGGAAACGGCTTGAACAATGGCTTCTTTAAGAGCGGCCACAAGGGGCTTTTCCGGAACGCCGAGCTTAGTGGCCAGCCCAAGAGTGAGCGTGAAATCATCTTCACTCGCAAGGGGCCGATAGGCAATTCCCTCATGGGGCCTCTCGGCATTGTGCGCTGGCGAGAAATCGACACCCTGACCCGATCGCACGAATTCCTGAGCTGCTTCCAAACTAAAGGGGACGGGGGCGTAACGGGGCGTGAGGCCATAACGGGCAAACCCTTCGACAATATGCCGGTAGGTCACATCCAGATCAGGCGTGGGAAACAAGTCAATCTCGGCCAAATCGGAGAAACTAATCGCCTCCTGCGTTGCAAGCTTGTGCCTTTCAGGCACAGCGACAAGGAGGCGCCCCTCCATCAGGGGCGTGAATTCGAACACCGCAGAATCGGGCCGACCCGCAACCAACGCCATATCCACTGTCCCGCGCTCCAACGCCTTCAGACAAGCATCACTCGTCAACTCGAACAGCCGCAGATCCGCATCGTCGTAGGAGGCACGGAACCCTCGCAGGGTCGCCAGGGTGAAACCGGGGCCGCTTTCCCGCAAGCTTGCGGTGGCGTAGGCAAAAGTGGCCGTATGGCGCGTGCTCTCATGCCACTGGAGGGCAAACCCCTCAGCTTCCCGCACGGCTTCCAGAACGCGCTCGCACTTCGGCAGAAAGCGGGCGCCGAAGTCGGTCAACTCGATACCCTGACGCCGGCGATGGAATAACGGCGTCTTCACCTCGCCTTCAAGGGACGCCACTGAAGCCGACAACGTTTGTTGAGTGACGAAGGCGCTCTTCGCCGCTGCAGAGAACGAGCCGGCCTTTGCCGCCAGAACGAAATACTCAATTTGCCGCACATCCATCGCTGCTCCCCTTTCCCTTGTCCCCATCATACCCCAAAGCGGCTAGTAAACCGATTTCCAGCGCGCAAAAGAGCGGACGCCGCGCAAACGGCGCCCGCCCGTGGGGAGGCGATAGCAATCGGCGCTGGTTCGCAGATCGCGCCCTCGGGAAGAGCGCAAACCAACTGCCGCCAAGACGACCCCGATTCTTAGCCCTGGGCGGCCGTCACCCCGGCAAGATACCCGGAGCCCACGCAGAAGCCCTGGGCCGAGCCGCCCTCGAAGTAGGGAACGGCCCAAAAATCGCCGTCGACGCCGGCCACGAACAGACCAGGGATGGGATTGGCATCGGCATCCACGGCGCGGCAGTATCCGTCAGTCTTGATGCCGCCCAAGGTCACCCAAGCCGCGATGTCGAGCTCCACTACGTACAGCGAGCCGGTGTCCACGGCGCGCAGGAATTGGGCCTCCTTGAACATTTCCTCGTCCACGCCAGTGGCGCAATAGCCGTTGTAGGCCTCCAGGGTGTCGGCAAGGTTCTCCATCCCGCAGGCCTCAGCCAGCGCCTCGGCCGAATCCGCCTTCCAAATCCAGCCCTCGTCGATGCCCTGCTGAACCTTTTCGGGAAGCGCGGTCAGCGTCTTGTCCATGAAGCCCATCTGAACGCCCGGCGCCATGTTGCCGAAAGCGTCCTCGGAAATGAAGTCCATAATAGGCGTGGTGGCCAGCTCGTTGATGAGCCCGTCGTCGATCACCATGTAGTATACGCCCTCGCGCAGAAGCGGCTCGCCGCAGTACATGGTGTGCTTGGCCATGGTGCCCTCGTCCATGAAGCGCGACCCGTGCTTATTCACCATGAGGCCGCCGAACAAAGGCAGGCTGAACACCGGCGTGTCGTTACAATCCGACAGGCTCACGAAGCGGTCGGCGGACTTCATGTTGCAGGCGCCGGACTCATTGATAGAGGTGCTGAAGTTCTTGCCCATCTGGGCACCGGCCGACTGGGCCAGCCTGATGCCCGCGCCGTCGTTGTACTGGTTGCCCGTGCCGTACATGACCGAGCCGGAGTAGTAGTCGCGCAGCATGCCCTCGTTCTGAATAAAGCCGCCGGTGGCGATGATGACGTTGCTCGCGCGCACGTCGGTCACGATAGATCCGCTTTCATAGCGCACGCCCACCACAGCGCCGTCCTCGATGAGCAGGTTGGTGACCTCGGCATCCCAACGGGAATCGACGCCGAACTTGTCGAGCATGCCCTGCAGCGCCTCGGCGCGCTCCGCCCCACTGGTGGCATAAATGTGACCGCCGCGGTTCAGCATAAGCGTGTTCTCGTCAGCGCCCTCGAAAGCGAACATGAAGGGTACGCCGCCCTCGATCATAAGATCGATGCCCTTGCCTGAGGCCGGCAGCACATTGCGCAGAAGCGGGGCGTTGGTCTGGTAGTGAGTCGACGTCCAGATGAAGTCGAACATATCCTTAGTGGTCAGGTGGTTGTCGTACTGAAGCTCGGGGCTGGATTCCACGGCCCACACGCCAGACACCATCGCGGCATTCGTGGCGCCCATGGAGGCCGAGCGATCGAGGCCGATGACCTTCGCGCCCTCCTTAGCCGCGGCAGAGGCCGCCACCAGCCCGCTCGTTCCCAGGCCCACCACGACCACGTCACAGCTCTCCTCGGTATCGGCGGCGGGAAGCTCCTCCGCTGTCGGCGCCTCGGCCGCCACATCGGCCGAACCGGCCTGCGCGGCATTGTTCGCTTGAGGGGCGCAGCCGGCAAGCCCTAAGGCCGCCAGCCCCGCCGCGCCTAAGGCGCCAAGGCCGAGGAACGAGCGCCGGGAGATGCCCTCGCCCATCGGCGCTGCATCTTCCATCGCGCAGCTGGCCTTTTCCATCGCGTTCGTGTTCTTTTCCACGGGAACCCTCCTTCGTCGTTGCCTGTTTCCCTGGGAAAAGCATACGCGCCGCCCGGCTCCTTGCATAACAAACGCTGCCGAGGGTTCTTCAGGAAGATTTTGTAGCTGCGTTCGTCAGCGAAACCCCTCCTTTTTGCATGAGATCGCCGCTTATGAGCGTCTCGAGTGGAGGGAATCTTGTATAACGCGGCTAACCAATACTAACGACCTGGGGTTTTGCGAAAGTGTCGGCTGGCCAATTTGGAGTCCGCACCCCCGAGACGCTCATAACCGTCGATCTCATGCAAAAACCGAGGGTTGAGTTGACCGACAGACCCCCAGAGGCTGAAACGCTCCAAATCAAGAGAAGAGCATCGAGAAAACCAGCTCTTGCTGTCGCAGAAGTGCCGCAGCCGCGATCTCGCTGTCTCAGAGATTCCGCAGTTGACGCTCTTACTATCGCAAACGCGGTGACAACCAAAGAAAAGGGAGCCCGGAGGCTCCCTTTTCGGTTGCGGCTCAAGGCGGCCGACAAGCTCTGGCGTACGCTCGCGCTACTCGGCGGCGTAGAGGTCCTTGAGCTTCTGCAGGTGCGACCAGCGGGCCATGGCGGCCTGCTCGTTCTCGGCGAACAGCTCCTCGGCGCGCTCGGGGAACTCGCGGGTCAAGCGGCTGTAGCGAGCCTCGTTCATGAGGAAGTTCTGGTACTCGCCCTCGGCCGGATCCTTCGAGTCGATGACGAGCTTCTTGCCCGGAGCGCCCTCGGGGTTGAAGCGCAGCAGGTTCCAATAGCCGCAGTCGACGGCCTTCTTCATCTCGGTCTGGCAGTTGGTCATGCCGCCCTTGATGGAGTGCATCTCGCACGGGCTGTAGCCGATGATGAGCGAGGGACCCGGGTAGGCCTCGGCCTCGGTGATGGCCTTGATGGTCTGGTTGAGGTTGGCGCCCATAGCCACCTGGGCCACGTACACGTAACCGTAGGTCATGGCGATCTCGGCCAGCGACTTCTTCTTCACGTCCTTGCCGGCAGCGGCGAACTGCGCCACCTGGCCGAGGTTGGAGGCCTTCGAGGCCTGGCCGCCGGTGTTGGAGTACACCTCGGTGTCGAACACGAACACGTTCACGTCCTTGCCGGAGGCGAGCACGTGGTCGAGTCCGCCGTAGCCGATGTCGTAGGCCCAGCCGTCGCCGCCGAAGATCCAGACGGACTTCTTGGCCAGGTAGTCCTTGTTCTCGAGAATGGCGGCGGCCAGCTCGTTGCCCGGCACCAGCTTCTCCAGCTCGGCGACGTAGGCGTCGGCGGCGAGCTTGCTGCCCTCGGCCTCGCCGCGTGCATCGAGCCATGCCTGCGCCGCGGCCAGCACGTCCTCGCCGGCGTCGGTCGCCAGCAGCGCCTCGGTGTCGGCCACCAGCTTGTCGCGCACGGCCTCGTGCCCGAGCAGCATACCCAGACCATGCTCGGCGTTGTCCTCGAACAGCGAGTTCGACCAGGCCGGGCCGTGGCCGTCGGCGTTCACCGTGTAGGGCGACGTCGCTGCCGGACCGCCCCAGATGGAGGAGCAGCCCGTCGCGTTGGCGATGTACATGCGATCGCCGAACAGCTGGGTGACCAGGCGGGCATAGGAGGTCTGGGCGCAGCCGGCGCAGGAGCCGGAGAACTCGAGCAGGGGCTGCTTGAACTGGCTCGCCTTCACCGACGTGCCCTCGAGCTCGGGCTTGCGGGCGACCTTGCTCACGCAGTAATCGAACACCGGCTGCTCGTCGAGCGTATCGGCGATGGGCTTCATGGTGAGCGAGTCGGTCGGGCACTGGATGACGCACAGGCCGCACCCCATGCAGTCGAGCGGCGAGACGGCAAGCACGTACTGCATGTCAGCGCCCACCTTGCCCTTGACGGGAACATGCTTGGTCTGAGCCGGGGCCGCCGCCAGCTCCTCGTCGGTCAGCGCGAAGGGACGGATGGTGGCGTGCGGGCACACGAACGCGCACTGGTTGCACTGGATGCAGGTGTCGGGCGTCCACTCGGGCACCGACACGGCCACGCCGCGCTTCTCGAAGGCCGCGGCGCCCAGCGGGAACTGGCCGTCCTCGTAGCCGACGAACGCGGACACGGGAAGGGAGTCGCCGTCCATGCGGCCCACGGGGAACATGATGTTCTCCACGAGCGAGACCGTCTCGGGACGGCCCTCGATGCCGGAAGCCTTCGTCGCATCCTCGGCCGTCTTCCACGCCTCGGGCACGTCAACCTGCACGAAGGCGGTGGCGCCGGCGTCGATGGCCTTGTGGTTCATCTCGACGACGTCCATGCCCTTCTTGG
>OLPA01002480.1_pt1 | contig 13687 bp, 9 predicted proteins | sample 1672811 | NCBI WGS metagenome assembly OLPA01 (sample SAMEA3136726, study PRJEB25190) | human gut metagenome | biome: human gut; feature: human-associated habitat; material: faeces | place: Austria | collected 2013
TAAGACCTGGCGTCAATTATAGTGTAGAGATTGCAGCAGGTATATATAAACTAAAGCCCGAGGATATGAGCAATCCAAATATAAATCAAATGATCGACTGGGCAAATGTTGCACAAAAAAGTGTTAAAAATATCAGCGGAAATCAGCTTGGAATTTTTGGTAAAGAGATGTGGCATAAACAATGGAGAGAACTTGTGATAAGTCAAAGCATAGAAAGTGCTTTAGAAAACGGTGAAATTTCCGTATGGCTTCAGCCACAGTTTAATTTTGTTACAAATAAAATTATTGGTGCAGAGGCTCTTTGCAGATGGACACATAATTCATTAGGTTGGATTTCTCCAGGAGAGTTTATACCTATTTTGGAAAGAACAGGACAAATCTCACAGCTTGATTACTATATTTGGGAGCAGGCTTGCAAGCTTATGAGAAAATGGCTTGACCAAGGAAGTTTTATTCCTGTTTCTGTTTCTGTCAATATTTCACGAATTGATTTGCTTGATGATAAAATAGATAATCGTCTTGTTGGCTTACTTGAAAAATATAATATTCCGGCATCTATGTTAAGGCTCGAAATTACAGAAAGTGCATATATGAGCAAGCCAGAGGTTCTTATAGATATTGTCAATAAGCTTCATGAGCTTGGGTTCACTGTTGAAATGGACGATTTCGGAAGTGGATTTTCTTCTCTTAATATGCTCAAAGAGGTTCAGGTTGATGTACTTAAAATGGATCTTAGATTTTTGCAAAATCAAGACAATAGCGAAGGCGGTAAGGGCAGAAAAATCATCAAAGCAGTTATTCGTATGGCACATGAGCTCACTATTCCTGTTATTGCAGAGGGTGTAGAAACAAAACAGCAGGCACTCTTTTTGAGCAGTGTAGGCTGTGCTTTGATGCAGGGGTATTATTTTTCAAAGCCTTTGAAAGTTCCAGAATTTGAAAAGCTTGTAAAATCAATGATTGAAAAAGGCAAAAATAACAAAATTAAAGATATGGATTCTATTATAGAAAATGATATTCAGGAAAACTCTGCAAGGATTATTACTCTTAAATACTCTCATTATCTTTTAACACCTGATTTTAAATTAGCAAAGTGCGACGCTAATTTTACAGAAATAACAGGTTATACTTGGGAAGATATTATAGAAAATCAGCTTACACAATATGATTTGATTTTAGAAGAAGAAAGAGCGTTTTATCGTAAGATAATAGATGATACTCTTAAAGATTCTAAAGAAGTTTATCTCAAGCATAGAATTAAACGCAAAGACGGAACGGCAGTTTTTGTTAATTGCTTAGGTCACCCTGCAATAAATGGCTATACTGGAGAACATTGTTTTGCGGTGAGAATAGTTGCAGATATGACAGAAAAATAATTGAAAATGATTTAAATTAAGCCCATATCATAAAGCTATTATGATACGGGCTATAATTATATATTGTACATTTTACAGAAAATGTGATATAATAGCTTTAAATATCATAATTCAATTACCCTAAAAATAAAGTCTTACATTTTTGAAAAACAAAATTTTGACCAAAAGAGGTTTTTGCATTGAAAAAAAGAATAACATTCGTTGTTGCATTGGTTCTTTTGCTTACAACGATTTTTGTCTTACCTCTTACAAGCACTGTAAAGGAGCAAGAGGAGGATAAGACCATATATAAATCCTCACTTGTTATAAACGATGAAGTTAATACTGAAGATAAGATAGAATTTATCAGTAAAGATGAAGAATCTACTATTCCATATAAAGATACAGATATAGTTAGTGTTACAGCAGAGCTTGCCACTGCATCAATAAGTGAAAGCTATTTAAAATCTACACAAAAACAAAATCTGCAAAAATATATTTCTGATGAACAAACAAAAAAACTTCTTGCCAATATTAAGAATGAACAAACAAAATTTATAAGCTCGCTTGAAAATATAATAGGAAAACAAGAATCAGATAGAATAAGTTTAACTTCTGTTGTTATGAATTCGGTATCTTTTAGTTGTGAATATGGAAAGCTTTCCGAAATTAAAAAGCTTGATAATATTAAGCGTATCTATCTTTCTATAAAGCTTAATCCTTATGAAGATATTGAAAATGAGTCAACTCCTGTATCTAACAATGAAGATATAAGTGAAGACTTAGAAGAAACAGAATTGACAGGTTCAGGAACAGTTACAGCGATTCTTGATACTGGCTTTGATACTAATCATGAAATTTTTACACTTGATGCAGAAAATGGAAAGTATAAGCAAGATGATTTTATGTATCTTATTTCTAATCTTCGTGCTTGTGTAAGTGGAGAATTTGCACCAACTACATTATATATAAGCCAAAAGCTATTATATGCTTATGACTATGTTGATAATGATACTAATGTTATTTCTGATAATTGCGAGCATGGAACTATGGTTGCAGGAATTATCGGAGGTAGCACAGAGAATATTTCTTCTGCAAGCAATGCTTATAACAGTCAGCTTTTACTTATGAAATGTAGTTCTGATTCATCAAAAGTGGCAGATAGTACAGTTATCTTAAGTGCAATAGAGGATTCTCTTATTTTAGGTGCGGATATTATAAATATAAGCTATGGCAGTGAAAAAATGCTTGATAATGATTTTGCGGCAAGCTTTAATGATATGTTTGAGAGAATTCATAAATGTGGAACAGCAGTTGTAATGCCTGCTGGTAACCTCGGAAAATCTGATTCTGAAAGTGCTATTGAAGATGGTACAGCATCACCGATAGCTTCACTTTCAAGAGTTATTTCTGTTTCATCTGCAGAGGGGAAAAATAACTATTCCCCATTTTTCCTTTATAATGATGAAAGAATAGAATATACATTGCCAAAGTGTTCTAACAGTAAAAGTGAATACTCTTTTTATAATATAAATGATGGAGATTATGATTATGTTATATATAATGATAATCTGAAAAATGATGGAGATATTGAACTTAAAAACAAAGTGATTTTCGTATCTGATAAGCAAGAAGATATAGAATCTGCTATAAATCTTGCTGAGCAGAAAGGTGCTTTAGCATTAGTAATTTTTGGTGATGATAAGACGAAACTTACTGAAACTACAGTAGTTCCAACTGCGATTGTAAAGGATACATCAATTAAAGATTTTGAGGAATCTGGTGGAATAAGAATTTCAACAGAATATATTCTTATAAGCGATAATGAAAACTACAAAAAGATTTCTTCAAATGCGTCTTGTGGTTCTAATGGAAGTCTTTCGATAAATCCGCTGCTTGCTGAAACTTCACCAAGCTATTCTTCAATTCCGAATAATCGTTATGGCACAGCAAATGGCTCATCGTTTTCATCAGCACTTGTTTCTGGAAAGCTTGCACTTCTGAAAGAATATATCAATAAGGATAAACGCTTTGAAAAATATTCAGCAGAGCAGAAAAATGACCTTGCATATAAGCTTATAACAAGTACAGCTGATATTATTAACGATAGAGATGATATAGCAAAAGAAGCTGTAAGAATGCAGGGAGCAGGACTTGTTAATTTAGATAATGCTTTAAGTGCAAATGCTTATATTTCAAGCGGTTTTACTGTTCTTGGAAGCAGTGATATTGGTTCATATGAAATCAAGCTTGATATTACTAATATAACTAATAAAAAAATTACTCTAACACCATCACTTATACTTTCTTCTGAAAGATATGATTCAAAGAATAAAAAGACATATCGTGAGGATATTATAAGCAGTAATTATCTTTCAAGTTTTATTGTAGATGATAAAGAAGTGGATGCTATAAGTATTGATGCGAATAAAACTAAAACTGTTACTGTTAAAATTAAGCTCAATTCAGCTTTTATCCTTGAACAAAAAGCTTATTTTTCAGCAGGATTTTATCTCGATGGATATGTTTATTTTTCTCAAGAAGCTGATGTGAAAATCAGTTCGTCATTACTTGGTTTTGTTGGAAGCTATACGCAGGAAAGTGCTTTTGGCAGCTTTATATATGATAGCAATGAAAAGGTCGATAAACAAAGCAGTTATCTTTATCTCTCAACTAATAATGAAGAAGAATTTAATTATTCTATGTTGCTTGGTTATAATAAATTCACTAAGCTTTTTGATGAGAAAAATATTTCATTTAATGTAAATACCTTGAAAACCGCTTTGAATAATTCATTAGCTACAAATCCTACATTATACATACGCTCGCTTGCTAAGAGAAATCTTATTGATTTTAAGTGTGTTATAAAGAACGAGAGTGGAACTATAATATATGAAAGCGAACCGTTTAACAGAAACAGGGCAAATTCTGATGAGGATTCTACTTCAATAAATACCGCACTTTCGTCACTTAGCAATGGAAAATACATTCTTACAATAAGTGGTAAGATAGAGGAATCTAAGGAAAATATTTCAGAACAGAAAAGAAGCTTTGAATTTAATGTTGATAGCAAAAAACCAAGCAAAACATCATATAAGACATATTTTGCAGATAAGAAAACTTATCTTGAGATTTCGGGATATGATAATAATGCAATACAAGGCTTTGATATATATGTTGCAGTTTATAATGGCAAAACAGGAAAGTATGAATATAGCAGCTCTATATATAACCTTATGGAAGATGCTAAGATAGGCTTTGATAAAAATTCTATTGTTTATGTTGGTCATAAATCTGATTCTAACGGAAACACTACCTTTACTTATGACATTACAAAGCTGAAGGTCGCACTTAAAAAGCTTGCTGAGAAATATGACGATGATAAGAAGCTACTTAAAATCTCTCAAAATAAGGTTGCTTTTGCTGCGTTGGATTATGCTTATAATATTTCAGATATTAAACTTTGCGACACTATTGTATATGATGACCTTAAACTTAAGTTTGTTGATAAAAACGGAAAGGCTATAAGCGGAGTTGAAGCTGAAATAAATTCGAAAAGCTTTACATCTGATGAAAATGGAAAGATTGTTTGTGCAAATCTTCCAGCAGGTGAATACAATGTTAAGCTTACCAATATTCCGAATAAGCTTTGTGTTGAAAAAAATCCATTTAAGGTATCTACCAGAGAGAGTTCAGAAAATTTTGTTATTACGATAAGGCTTATGCCTCAGGGAACTTATAAAGAGAGTAAAGATGAATCGTCAGCAATCCAGCAATCTGGCGGTAATCGTGATGAACAAAAGCCAAGTAAGGAACTGAATCCGATAGAACAACCTGATGATGCAGATAATTCTATTTATGCTTTGATATTTGTTGCGTCACTTCTTGCTATAAGTATTGCATCATTCTTAATTAGCAGAAAAAAATTTAAACATTAAATTTGGTTTTTAAAGACAGAAAGCTCATTTGGGGCTTTCTGTTTTATTTATCACTCCTAAAAAATGTAGGCTCAAAAATTAAAAGTTGATTAGCTAATAGTTAGTTTATTATATTTGTTTATTAAAAAGTTGTCAGAAAATTGTTAGCGATTTTTTGAGATTTCTTAAACATCTATTAACAATATTTTTGCTGAAATATGTTAAAATATGTTGAAAAAAGGGGGATTTGTTTTGAAAAAATTGAGTATTGTTAAAATTATATTAAGAGTACTATTTTCGTTGATATTTTTAGGATTGGCAATCTGGTTTATACTTCCTATGAGAGTTGCTATTTTTGATATTGGCAATTTACTTGGATTATTTTTATCTATATGTGGTCTTGCAGTTTCTGTTTTTTGGAATAAATTTAAAAGTATTTGTAAGAAAATCAGCAGTAGAAAGCTTGGAAAATGTATACTTGTGATTATTACTTCTTTAGTTACTATTGGAGTTTCATATGTTGTGGTTATTAGTGGATTTATGATTGCAGCGGCGTTAAAAGCTCCGAACGAAAATTCTACGGTAGTTGTACTTGGTTGTAAGGTTAATGGGAAAAATCCAAGCCTAATGCTTTCAAAGAGGCTTGAGGCTGCATATGAATACTTAAATGAAAATAAAAATGCAGTCTGTATTGTTTCGGGTGGAAAAGGCTCTAATGAGGAAATAAGTGAAGCTCAATGTATGTATAATTATTTAACTGAAAAGGGAATAGCTTCTGATAGAATAATTATGGAGGATGAATCTACTACTACTTCGGAAAATCTTGAGTTTTCTAAGAAAATTATTGAGGAAAAAGGATATAACAAGGATATTGCGATAGTTACAGACGGTTTCCACGAGTTTAGAGCAAGTATGCTTGCTAAAAAAGTTGGTTTAAATCCTACTGGTTCGGTGAGTGCCGATACACCGTTATATCTTCTTGCAACATATCATTTCAGAGAAACAATAGCAATCGCTAATGAGGCAGTCTTTGGATAAATATTTTAAATTTAAAATAAATTAAAAGCAAGTGGTGGCTTATGCTATCACTTGTTTTTGTTATGCTTGTAGGGGACAGTTTATAAATTGGTTAAAATCTTTGTATCAGTAAATATATAAAAATACACAAAAAGATTAAACAGATTGACAATAAAATGATTGAGTGATATAATAAATATATAAAAATATGGAGTTTTCTGTATTTTTTAGAAAAATAAAGGCGGTGTTAGCGATGGTTAATGTTTTTGGGAAGAAAGTTGTTAGTTCTGTTTTGGCAGTGCTTATTCTCCTTTCAGTATTTTTGACATTACCTATGACAGCGGAAAATGTAAATGCAGCGGTTTCTGCTCCAACAAATTTAAAAGTAACAGAGTATTCAGACAAAGCTGCAAAACTAAGTTGGTCTAAGGTTGCTGGTGTAACAGGTTATTTGGTCTATTATAGTACGGATAATTCAAATTTCACTAAGCTAAAGACTATCAATTCACAATCTACAACATCTTATACAGTTGGTGGACTTACAGCAGGAAAAGCTTATTATTTCGCTCTTATCTCTTATACTGATATTAACGGAAAAATTACAAAAAGTAAAATAACATCTTCTCTTAAAATTACTGCAACAAGCAGTTCATCAGTTCCAGCACCATCAAATCTAAAAGTTGCTGAATATTCAAACAGTGCAATTAAGTTGACGTGGACTAAAGCATCTGATGTAACAGGATATTATGTTTATAGAAGTACAGACGGAAAAAAATACTCAAAAATAAAGACGCTTAAAGCCTCAACAACAGCTTATACAAATACTTCTCTTACAGCTGGCAAGAAATATTATTACTCTATTGCATCATATAAGAATACTTCAACAGGTGCAGTAGCTATTGGCCCAAAGAGCAGTGCTGTAAATGCTTTAACAATAAGCAGTTCAAAATTATCATATCCATCAGGATTTGCGGTTAAAGAGGTTGCTACTGACGCTATAAAGCTTGTTTGGAATAAATCATCTAATGCTTCAGGATATTATATATATAGAAGCATTGATAATAAAAATTTCAGCAAGATAAAAGTATTACCATCTTCATCAACTTCATATACTAATACAGCTCTTTACTTAGATACTACATATTACTATAAGATAGCTTCTTATGTTAATTCTAATGGTTCAATAGGTTTAAGTGATAAAAGTCCAGTAGTTAGTGCAAAAACTACTTCAACTTCAGTTAGTTTTACTTCAAAAACTTCAACCTCGACTACTATAACGCTAAATTGGGATTATCCATCAGCGACAGGCTATCAGATTTATAGACTTGATATAAATACTGGAAAATATGTAAAAATTGCATCAACTTCAGCTAAGTCATATACTGATAAAAATTTGTCATCAGATAGATATTATAATTATAAAGTAAGAGCTTATCTGGTATCTGGAGGAATAACAACATACTCACCTTATAATAGCGTTAGTGTAAAAACTTGTTTGCCAGCTGTTAAGGATTTTAAGGCGGTTTCACAGACATACTATTCTGTAAATCTTAGTTGGACAAAACAAAATGGGGCAGTGAATTATGAGATTTATCAGCTTAGTCCAGATTCACAAGTATATAAATTAATAACAACCTTAAATTCTGATGTTACAAGCTATATGGTAGATAATCTTACTGTTAATACAACATATAAATTCAGAATCAGAAGTGTATCTTCGAGCAAAAGCTATAGTGATTATTCTACTTTAAGTATTACAACATTGGGTGCAACAGATGATATTATAAAAGCTAATGAACTATATGATGAGATAAACAAATATAGAAAATCAATAAATTTAATGCAACTTAAAAGAGATGTCTCTCTTGATTCTATTGCGATAACAAGAGCAAAAGAAATAAGTCAATGCTTCTCTGATAATCGACCAGATGGCACAGGTTGGAATACATTGTTGGAAGAAGAGGGTCTGGGGGATTATAGATTTGCAGGAGAAAACATTGCAAAAGGAATGCCAGACTCAGCATCTGCCGTCAGTGTATGGCTAAACAGAAGTGTAGAAGGAGGTAATATCAGAGAGGCTATATACACAAAAATCGGTGTAGGTGTATATTGTGATAGAGGAGTTTATCATTATGTGGCTATATTCTATCGCCCAATGAAAGGATAAATTCTAAATAAAATTATGCGAAAAGTCTTGACAAAACACAGAAATCAGTATATACTATTTGAGTACAACAAAGTAAAGCGGTACGCTTTCACCTATGAGGTTTAGCTGTCATGGGTCAATAACTATTCTGTGAGAACTTTTTGCGTTCTCTGATTATGCTTATTGACGCACGGATAGCTACGGCTGTACCGTGCGTTTTCGTTTTATAGTTATGTGTGGAGGTGCTTTAACATAGGCAAGCAGGAACTTCAGATAAATGAAGAAATTCGTGACAAAGAGCTGCGTATTATCGGCTCAAACGGTGAACAACTCGGAATTATGTCCGCTTCTCAGGCTTTATCTAAAGCTGAAAGTATGAATCTCGATCTCGTTAAGATTGCTCCTCAGGCAAAACCCCCAGTCTGTAAGATTATGGACTACGGAAAATATCGCTTTGAGCAGGCTAAGCGAGAGAAAGAAGCAAGAAAAAATCAACATGTTGTTGATGTTAAAGAAATTCGTCTTTCGCTCAATATTGATACCCATGACTTTAACACTAAGCTGGCTCATGCAAAGCGTTTTGTTGAGGCTGGAAACAAAATTAAGGTTTCTATACGCTTTCGTGGAAGAGAAATGGGACACCCTGAGCTTGGTATGGATGTAATGCAGAAATTTGCAGAATCTTGTGCAGAATTTGCGAATATTGAAAAACCAGCAAAGCTTGAGGGACGCAGTATGCTTATGTTCTTAGGACCGAAAACAAAGTAAACCGATTATTCGGAACTAAAGACTATATAAGTGCTTTCTTTATGGGAGCAAATCAGAACAATAAGGAGGAGCAATAAAATGCCCAAGATTAAGACACACAGCGGAGCAAAAAAACGTTTTAAGCTTTCAAAGAGCGGTAAGGTTATCCGTGCTCATGCAAACAAAAGCCACATCTTAAACAAGAAAACAACAAAGCGTAAGAGAGGTCTTAGAAAGACTGCTGTTGCTGATAAGACAAATACAGCACAAATCAAAAGACTTATTCCTTACAAATAATTTAAGAGTATTACCGATTAGAACGGTTTAATGCACAAAACGGAGGTATTATATAAATGGCACGAGTAAAGGGTGCGTTGGCTACACGCAAAAGAAGAAAAAAGACACTAAAGCTCGCTCGCGGTTATTGGGGTGCAAAGAGCAAGCATTTTAAGATGGCTAAGGAAGCCGTAATGAAGAGCGGCAACTATGCTTATATCGGTCGTAAACAGCGTAAGAGAGATTTCAGAAGACTCTGGATTACTCGTATTTCTGCAGGCTGCCGTGTAAACGGTGTTAACTATTCAACATTTATGAACGGTCTTAAGAAGGCTGGCATCACACTTAACAGAAAGGTTCTTTCTGAGATTGCTATTGCTGACCCACAGGCTTTCACAGCTCTTGTTGAGAAGGCTAAGGCTGCTTTATAATTAAATTCAATGCACCTAAGTTTGCTCTTAGGTGCATTTATTTATATTATATTGAAAAGGATTTTTAATATGAAAAATATAATTTTAATAGGTATGCCAGGCTGTGGAAAAAGTACTGTGGGCGTAATTTTAGCTAAGATTATAGGATATTCCTTTCTGGATTCAGATTTGCTTATTCAGGAAAAAGATGGCAGACTTTTAAGCGAAATAATATCTCAGGAAGGTTTAGACGGCTTTAATAAGATAGAAAATAAAATAAATGCTTCGATAGATGTAAGTCGTTCTGTTATTGCGACAGGCGGAAGTGTTATTTATGGCAAAGAAGCTATGGAGCATTTTAAGAAAATAGGAATAGTTGTATACATAAGACTTCCTTATGAAGAAATTGCAAAAAGACTTAGTGACCTTACACAGCGTGGAGTTTCTATAAAAGAAGGACAGACTTTGCTCGACCTCTATAATGAACGCATTCCGCTATATGAAAAATATGCAGATGTTATAGTTGATGAGAATGGTATGGCAATACCTGAAACAGCATTATATATAAAAGAGAAGTGCAATGAATATGATAACAAGCAGAGATAATCCCAATATTAAAGAAATTATTAAGCTGCAAAAAAGTGCAAAGCAAAGGAGAGATGCAGGTCTTTTTACTGTTGAGGGTGTAAGACTTTGCAGAGATGCGGCTTTATCAGGTGCAAAAATAAATAAGCTTGTATATACAAAACAAGCTATGGAAAAATATTCGGACGATTTCAAGTTAATATCGGATTCTGGCTGCGAAAAAATTGAAGTCAGTGCCGATATTTTCTTGAAAATTTCCGATACAAAATCGCCGCAAGGCTTGCTTTGCGTTATTTCTATGCTTGACAAAAGCATTTTAGTTGATAAAATAGAAAATACGGGGCGTTATGTTGCTTTGGAAAATATCAGCGACCCGTCTAATCTCGGAACTATACTTAGGACGGCAGAAGCGTTAGGTCTTGATGGAATAATACTTTCGGAAGATTGCTGTGATGTTTATTCGCCTAAGGTCGCAAGGGGAAGTATGGGGGCTGTGTTCAGAATGAAATTCTGCATTGCTGAAAACTTTACTGAGTTTATTTCTGAGCTTACTAAAAAAGGAATAAAAACATATGCCGCAACTCCGAGAGATGCTGTGTCTGTTACTGAACTTGATTTAAAGAGTGGAATGGTACTTATAGGAAATGAGGGTGCGGGTCTTACAGATGAAACTATTTCTGCCTGCTCACAAAGAATTAAAATTCCTATGGGAGGAAGGGCTGAATCCCTTAATGCGTCTGCTGCTGCGGCTATTTTGATGTGGGAACTTATCAGAAATAAGTGATATGTTGCTGTGTGGAGGAATACTCTTGAGAAAAGATATAATATACTATCTGTGGCTGCAATGTGTATTTGGTGTTAATAATATTGCCTTTAAAAATGGTATGTCTTTTTTTAATACAGCCGAAGTTTTTTATAATGCTTCAGAGTATGATTATAAAATCTGCGATTGCTTCACACCTAATGTTATAAAAAAGCTTATGAATAAGGATTTATCTAAGGCAAGGAAAATTCTTAATGACTGCGAAAGACTTGGATATGATATTATAGCATATAATGATGAGCTGTTTTCTGATAAGCTTCGTGCTATTTCTGCACCACCTGTTTTACTTTATGTTAAGGGTAAAATGCCTAAGCTTGACGGGAAATTGTCTGTTGCTATGGTGGGTTCAAGAAATGCAACAAGTCAGGGATTAAATGCAGCGAATGACTTTGCGTTTTCATTTGCTGAATCGGGGGCAACAGTTGTCAGCGGAGGTGCATTTGGTGTTGATACAGCCTCACATAGAGCTGTGCTTAATGCCTATGGAACAACTATAAGTGTTCTTGGCTGTGGAATAGATGTTGGGTATCCTATGGAAAATATTCCAATGTATGAGAAAATTGCAGAAAATGGTGCAGTTGTTTCGGAATTCCCACCAGGGTATCCGCCTATTGCAAAGAATTTTCCTCTTAGAAATAGAATAATCTGTGGGCTTTCTGATTGTACACTTATTGTTCAGGCAGGAGAAAAAAGCGGTGCTTTGATAACGGCAAACGATGCTATTAAAGAGGGAAGAAAGCTTTTTTCTATTCCAGGAAGTATTTTTTTCAGAGAAAATAAAGGCTCTAATGAGCTTTTAAGGCTTGGATATTCAGCAGCAATAGAGCCAAATGATATTTTAAATTGGTATGATACTAAAAAGAATAACTTGAATTATTTCGCGAAAATAGATTATAATGAAAAAGTTGAAAAAATTTGTAAGCCGATTTTTGTTGAAGATAATGTAGACAGCACTTCTGATTTTGCGATTGAAGAATCAAAACCAGAAGAAAAACCTATAAAAAAAATTCCGACAGATGTTTCAGAAGCTTCTAAAAAGGTATTTATGGTGCTGAGTGATGAGCCTGTGACAACTGATTATATTTCAGCGAAAACGGGTATGCCTATACACGAATTACTTTCGGCTCTTACTGAGCTTGAAATTTTTGGCTACATAGAATCAGTTGTCGGAGGTAAATATATAGCAAAAGGCTGATTTTAAGATAAAATAAATATTGCATTAAATTTATATTACGGAGGAAACTTGAGTGTCAAAGCTAGTTATTGTTGAGTCACCTGCAAAGGCTAAGACAATTAAAAAATATTTAGGTTCGGGCTATGAGGTAGTTGCCTCAATGGGTCATATAAGAGATTTGCCCGAAAAGCGTTTAAGTGTTGATATAAGACACGGCTTTAAGCCAAAGTATGATATAATTAAGGGAAAGGAAGAACTTGCAGAAGAACTTAAAAAGCGTGCTGAAAAAAGTGAAGAGATTTTTCTCGCAACCGACCCCGACCGTGAGGGAGAGGCTATTTCTTGGCATCTTGCATATTTGCTCGATTTGCCACTTGATGAGAAAAACCGTGTTACATTTAATGAAATTACACAGACAGGTGTTACAAATGGTATGGCAAATCCACGCTGTATAGATATAGACCTTGTTAATGCACAGCAGGCAAGACGCATTCTTGATAGACTTGTTGGTTATAAGCTTAGTCCGTTTCTTGCACAGAAAATCAGAAAAGGTCTTTCTGCAGGTCGTGTTCAATCTGTTGCAGTAAGAATTATTGTCGATAGAGAAGAACAGATTCGTGCATTTAAGCCTGAGGAATATTGGACTATTGATGCAAAGTTTATTCCAAAGGGTGAACGCAAGGCTTTCCCAGCGTCACTTTATGATAATATCGAGGGAACACTTCGCATTAAGGATAAAAATAGTAGCATAAAGCTTGATATTCGCAATGAGGAAAAGGCTAATCAGATTCTTGCTGAACTTGAAAACGAAAGCTTTAAGGTTGGCAAGGTTAAGAACGGAAGAAGAACAAGAAAGCCTGCTCCACCGTTTATCACTTCAACTTTGCAACAGGAATGTTCAAGAAAGCTTGGCTTTCAATCTAAGCGTACAATGCGTATTGCTCAGGAACTTTATGAAGGTGTTGAAATCGAGGGAATGGGTGCAGTTGGTTTAATTACTTATATGAGAACTGACTCTCTAAGACTTTCTGATGACGCACTTAATGGTGCAAGAGATTATATTCAGCAGAGATGGGGAGATAAGTATCTTCCGTCTGAACCGAGAAAGTATAAATCTCGTTCAAACGCTCAGGACGGACACGAAGCTATTCGTCCAACAACAATAGAGCTTTCACCTGATAAGGTTAAGGATAGCCTTACACCAGAACAATATAAGCTTTATAAAATTAGATCGGAA
>OLPA01002481.1_pt1 | contig 13687 bp, 13 predicted proteins | sample 1672811 | NCBI WGS metagenome assembly OLPA01 (sample SAMEA3136726, study PRJEB25190) | human gut metagenome | biome: human gut; feature: human-associated habitat; material: faeces | place: Austria | collected 2013
ATTTTAGCAGCAGTCCTCCTTCTGATCGTATTTGTGATGGTCAGACAACAGACAGCGGGATCTTTAGAACATGGCTCTTTGCAAAGAAAAGAACCCGGAGAAGGAAGCAGTCAGAAATCGTTAGAGGCTATTGTTGACGGTGAATCCTATGATATAAATGTCGAGATTGCGGAACGCCGGTTTACCAAAAAAGAGGCAAAAAAAGAGTTAAAAAAGGCGAAAAAGGAAATTGATACAACCTTTTTAGGGGACAACAAATCCCTGAATTCGATAAAAAAGCCGGTGGTAATGAAAGATTCTTACCGAAACGGGAATGTAGAAGCAGAGTGGAGACTGGATTCGTATGATGTCATCAATACAGAAGGAGAGTTCGTAAAGAAAGAACTGCCAAAAAAAGGGGTATTATTAGAGGCCTGCGTGGTATTAAGCTGTGGAGAAGAAACAGAAGAGTACTGTTTTGGGTTTCATGTATTTTCGCCGGACCTGAGTATCAGAGAACAGATTGAAACAGCCTTAGAAAAGCAAGATCAAAAAAATAAAACAAAAAAGAATTTTATTCTTCCGAAAAAACTCGGAAAAAAAGAAATTCAATGGAAAGAACAGAATCCGCATACAGTAGGAATTTTGTTGTTACTTGGAGTGGTTACAGGCGTACTCCTAAAATTCCGGGGACTGGAGGAAGAGCGAAAGAAAAAGAAAAAACGGGAAGAAGAACTGCTATTATCCTATCCCCAGTTAGTAACTACATTAGCGTTATTGATCGGAGCAGGAATGCCGGTATCCAAGGCATGGGGGAGAATGGCAGGACGTTATAAGAAGAATGGCACAGTAAAAAATGCAGCATATGAGGAGATCTGTTACACCTGGAATGAGATACAGGATGGTGTCGGAGAAAGAAAAGCATATGAGAACTTTGGGAACCGTTGTGCACTCTGGCAATACAAAAGACTGGCATCCCTATTAACACAAAATCTGCGAAAAGGAAGCTCGGAGCTTACGGAATTGTTATCGAAAGAGTCAGAGCTGGCAATGGAACAGCGGAGGAATCTGGCAAAACGGTTAGGAGAAGAAGCAGGAACAAAATTATTATTACCGATGATGCTGATGCTCTGCATGATCGTGGCACTTATCATTGTTCCGGCATTGATAAAGTTTTAGGAAGATTTACAGAAGTAAAGGAGGATATCTATGAAAAAAGGATTGAAAGACTTATTTTTAGAAGAGGATGGAATTGGTACGGTAGAGATGATCTTAATTCTGGTGGTCTTAATTGCGGTAGTGGCAATTTTTAAAACACAGCTTACAAAACTTGTCGGTGAATTGTTTACAAAACTTTCAGAAAATGCAAAAGCAATATAGTAAAAAGGCAAGCATCACGGTCTTTCTTACCATGTTGATACTGCTGAGTGCATCATTTTTCTTTGCATTGTTAGAAACAGCACGAATCAGAGGACTTGGTACGAAAGCAGATATCGTTAGTGATGCGGCGTTAGAATCTGTCTTTGCGGAGTATCAGAAAGAAGTCTATGAGAATTATGGACTCCTAATGCTGGATTGTGCTTATGGTAATGGGAATTTTGCCATAGAAAACGTAGAGAGACATTTGCAGGAGAAAAATCTTAATAATTTAAAGCAGTCAGATAAGGAACTCTACGGAATGTATCTAACGGATTGCAAAATTTCCCGGTATCAGTTATTGACGGATGATGGAGGAAATGTATTCCGGCATCTTGCAGCCCGGACAGCAAAAAGAGAAGCACTGGTACAGGAAGTGGATGATTTTGCAGAGGAGATACAGCAAAAAGAAACCTTAGAGCAGGAAAATGGAACGGTAGAAGAACGTTTAGAAGAGGCAAACAAAACAATAGAGGAAGTGGAACAGGCGAAACAGGCAGAAAATACAGAAAGTGCAGAAAAGCCGGAACAAAAAGAAAGTACAAAAAATACAGGAAATACAGAGGAAAAAGAGAAAGTGTGGGATATTTCCGCTCAGAAACCACAAGAAGAGGTAAAAAACCCCATTGAGGATGCAAATCAGTGGAAAAAGAGTGCTGTTTTATCACTGGTGATAAGGGATGAGAGCCAGCTGTCTAACAAAGCAATAGCATTAGAACATACATTAGAGCATCGACAGAAAGAAACCGGAAATCTTCCGGTACAAGGAGCAATATTAGAAGAATTGTGGTTTGTAAAGTATTTAGAAACCCATATGGGCTCTTACCGACAGATTTCATCCAATCATGCATTAGACTATGAGTGGGAATATATTTTAAATGGAGAGTCTTCGGACCGTGATAATCTAAAGGAAACCGTGAAAAGTTTAATAATGATTAGAGAAATAGCAAATATGGGATATCTGATACAGGATCAGCAGAAGTGTATCGAGGCAGAAGAGCTGGCAGTCGCATTGATGGGCTGGAGTATGAATCCGCCAGTTGTGGATGCTACCAAATGGGGAATCTTAGCTGCATGGGCATATTCTGAAAGTATACTGGATGTACGGGCATTGTTAGAAGGCAGAAGAATTGCGTGGATAAAAAATGCAGAACAGTGGACAACCGGTATCAATCAGACAGGGGAAGCAGTAGATGGATTTGCGATGGCAAAGGACTGTGAGAATGGATGGGATTATTTGAAATACCTGCAATTTTTAATCTGTATGAAAAAAGATAGTGCAGTAAATTACCGTTCCATGGATATCATTGAGGTAAATACAAACGCAATGTATGGAAAGAGCATACAGATGGATCATATGATGACCGGATGTGAGAGCAGGGTAAGTTACGAAGCAGAGCCGTTATTCTGGAATATGATCACGATCCAAAGGCTTGGAATGGAGACTTTCCAGATAGACAGGTGCAATCAATATACATATTTTTAGAAAAAATGGATAGGAGGTGCGTGGATATGTCTCTGTTTATAAAAATTAAATGTAAATATTATTTATTTGGAAAAGTAGTGAATAAAGCTCTCTCAAGAAGAAAAAGAAATAGAAAAATCCTCTGTTTGACAGAGACATATCCACGCACTTTCTATCGTGCATCCCTGACGGTGGAAGCAGCCGTCGCACTTCCGTTGTTTATTGGCTTTATGGTTTTTCTGCTGTTTTATTTTCGGATCATGCAGACAGAGATCACTATGGAGCAGGCAATGATGTATACAGCAAGGGTAGAAGCAGCATGCGTGAGTGAAAGCTCCGATACTGTACATCCGGCAAAGGTACAGTTGCATTTTTTAAAAAGTGCAAAAGAAGAAAACGTACCATTTGAATATATTGATGGGGGAAAAGCGGGGATTTCTTTTAGCAAATCCAATTATGAAGGAAGTGAACTGATACTGCACGCCAGTTACCGGATGACAATACCGGTAGGATTCTTTGGAACGTTGAGATATCCGGCGGAACAGGAGGTATCCGCAAGGAAGTGGACAGGGTATATTCCGCAGGAGGATGATGCAGGAAAAGAGAAGCTTGTCTATGTAACAAAGACCGGAAAGGCCTATCATGGCAGCAGGGATTGTGCCTATCTGGATCTGAGTATCCGTACAGTGTCATTAGAGGAAGTAGAAAGTTCAAGAAATAAAAATGGAAGCAAATATGTGCGGTGTGGAAGTTGTTGCAAAAAGAAGAGTGGAAAAACCTGTTACATTACAGATTACGGAACCTGTTATCATGTGAGTTTGGAATGTCGGGGATTAAAGCGAACGGTGTATGTAATTTCCATGGACAAGGTTGGTAAACGTCATCCATGTAAGAAATGTACATAAAAATTCATGTAAAAATAAAAGTATAGGAAATAGTCAGGAGAAATGTTAAAGAAAAGTATAATTTTTATGATGTTACTGCTGTTTTCAATAGAGGATGTCAGGAAAAAGAGGATTGATATTCTGCCGTTATTGGCATTTTCGGTAATAGGAGCAATATATCAGACAGTGACAAGGGCTTTGACCATACCGGAAATCTGTGGAGGTATGCTGTTGGGAGTGGGATTGCTCGGAATTGCTAAGATGACAGGTGAATCATTAGGTTATGGTGATGGGCTGCTCTTTCTGGTTACCGGTATTTATCTGGGAGGATGGGATAATTGCTCCCTGTTGATGACAAGCCTTGTACTGGCGTTTGTTTTTGCCATAATACAAATATTAGTGCGGAAAAAAAGTGCAAAATCAGAAATTCCGTTTGTACCATTTGTATTATCCGCCTATGTGTTATATCTGGGAGGACAGATCATATGAAAAAATCTTTAAAAGCGAGCTATACGGTAGAAGCATCCATGGTTATGCCATTGGTACTGTTTTTTATCTTTCAGGGATTTGCACTCGGGATCTCCTTATGTCAGGAAGTTCAAAAGGCATCGGTTTACTCTGCACGATTACAGGAATTATCGGGTGCAGATATTTTTAAAAGAAGCGAAATGTTAGAAGAAGCAGGGGAAAATATATGGAAATAGAGTATAGAAGAACGTGGAACCGGAGTTTTATGCTGGTGACAGGTTATGTGGAAGAAAAGAGCTATGAATTAAGAATGTTAAAACACAATGCAGTCATGGGATTGCTGCCGGTGCAGGATGTACAGGAAACAGGAGAAATCCGGTTTTGTTACGATATTACAGGAAAAAAGTCGCTGGAGTGTTATCTTGAAAATAATGCGTTAAATCTTGTGATGATCAAAAAGATTCTTGAAAACCTTATACATCTGTGCCGGGAAATGGAGCATTATCTGCTCAAAGAAGAGAAAATCCTGTTAAAAGAAGATATGATCTTTATGGATAGCAGAGAAGAACAGTTCTATTTCTGTTACTATCCGAATAAAGAAGGAGAACTCAGGGAAGAGTTTGCAAATTTGATCGAGAATATGCTGCCGCAATTAGACCATGAAAATCGTGAGGATACAGAAAAAGTATATGCAATATATGAAAAAACCCGTGAAGAGAACTACAGTCTGTTAAAGCTGCAGGAATTATTTTTTGCGACAGAAGAGGAAAACGACTGGGAAATGTGGCAGGAATACAAAGAAGTGAAAAACGAAACAGCAGGGATAGAGCCGGTAGCTGTAAATCCTCAAAATCCGAAAAAAAGCGATAAAATAATGTCATTAAAAAAATTAATATTACAGGCTTTAGAAAAAGGAATATCCTCACTGCATCTGGACAAATTAAATAGAAAGAAAAAGGAACTTTCCATGCCTGCAATTCCGGTTCCTTTTATTAAGAAGAAACAAAAGGAATCTTCGCCGGAACGTAATAAGATCCATTTATCAGAGCATAGAAAAATAGGTGCGTCAGAAAAAGATCCGGCGTATCCAATGGAACAGGATAAAACATATCTATCGGGGCAGAGAGAAGAAGCCGTAACCGGTGCCAGACTGATCTACCTTGGCGGAGGAGAAGAGCGGGATTTTGTAGTAGATAAAGATATTTTTCTGATCGGAACGGATGCATCAGCAGTCGATGGAGTACTGAAATCAAGAGCAGCAGGAGAAATACAGGCGAAAATTACAAGAGCAGAAAATACTTATTATATAGAAGATATGAATTCGGCAAATGGAACACTTGTAAATGGTGAAATCCTGATCTATAAAGAGGTTCGTAGATTAGAAGAAGGTGACAGGATTACCTTTGCAGATATATCGTATAGATTCTTGACTTTTTGCAATAACAGTATAATATAAATAAAGTAGAAAACAGATAGTAGCGAGAGGAAACGAGAATGAAGAAAATTGTACTGACGGGCGGAGGAACAGCGGGACATGTAACACCAAATATCGCACTTCTTCCGGGTTTGCAAAAATTAGGTTATCAGATAGATTACATTGGTTCTTATGAAGGGATCGAGAAGAGATTGATCGAATCCTATCATATTCCATATCATGGAATATCTTCCGGTAAACTCAGAAGATATTTTGATGTAAAGAACTTTACAGATCCGTTTAAAGTTCTAAAGGGTTATCATCAGGCAGTCAGACTGTTGGGAAAATTGAAACCGGATATCGTCTTTTCTAAAGGCGGATTTGTCTCTGTTCCGGTAGTATTAGCGGCAAAACACCGCAGAATACCGGTAATTATCCATGAATCAGACATTACACCGGGACTTGCGAACAAACTGGCGATACCATCGGCAACAAAAGTGTGCTGTAATTTCCCGGAGACACTGCAATATCTGCCAAAAGGAAAAGCAATTTTAACAGGTTCTCCGATCCGCAGCGAATTGTTACAGGGCAGTAAGGAAAAGGCACTGGAATTCTGTGGATTTGAAAAAGGAAAACCGGTCATGCTGGTGATTGGTGGCAGCATCGGTTCCGTATTTATCAATCAGGTGGTACGCGAAGCACTGCCACAGTTATTAAAGGAATATCAGGTGATCCATCTGTGTGGAAAAGGCAATTTAGACAACAGCTTGGCACAGACAAAAGGTTATGCACAGTATGAATATATCAAAGATGAGTTAAAAGATTTATTTGCACTTGCAGATATCGTAGTATCGAGAGCAGGAGCGAATGCGATCTGCGAACTTTTGGCATTACATAAGCCAAATATCCTGATCCCGCTGTCAGCAGCAGCAAGCCGCGGAGACCAGATCTTAAATGCCCGCTCCTTTGAAAAACAGGGCTTCAGCTATGTAATAGAAGAAGAGACACTGACGGTGGATATTCTGCTTGAGGCAATCCGGAAAGTCTATGCCGACAGGGAAGATTACCGACAGGCGATGGAGAAGAGCAATCAGATGGATTCTGTCGAGACGATCTTACAACTTATCGAGAGTGAAGCCGGTAAATAATAAAAAATGTGAAAAGTCTCTTTTGTGATAATCAAAAGAAACTTTTCACACAATATCATCTATTATATAATTCAAAAAATTCGCAAATCTACTTAATCTTTTATGATCTGGTCGCGGATCGCGTCCATTTCTTCATCACTGAAAGAAACAGAAGTAAATTTTAACATATTATTGTCCGCATCCTTATAGCGTGGAATCAGATGCATATGAAAATGAAACATTGTCTGTCCGGCAGTTTCCCCATTATTCTGTAACAGGTTAAAACCGTCGCAGTTCAACGCAACTGTCATCTTCGTTGCAAGTTTTTTTGCAGTTTTCATGACTTTTGCGGCAATATCTTCATCAATATCATAGATATTTGTGCAGTGCTCCTTTGGAATGATCAAAGAATGTCCTTTAGAAGTCGGATTCAGATCCATAATAGCGATCAGGTCACTATCTTCATAGATTTTTCTTGAAGGAATCTCGCCTGCAGCTATTTTACAAAAAATACAATCATCTTTTTTCATATTTATCACTCCTTGTATTATTCAAAAATAAAAATATGGTCTAACATACGCAGGGTTTTAAAATTACCCTTAGCAGTCATCTCTCCGGTCATAAATGCACGCTGGAAGGTCATCTGTCCGGAAATGATCCGCTCCATCACGGAAGCAGTCATTTTTGCATAAATATCAATCGCTTCCTGTTGTCCATAATAGCAGTTTAAGGAATCTCCGGAAACTTCAATAACGAGAGGTTTCTTTTGTCCCTCAATCATAAAGAGATAATTAGCGGAAAAATCATTCTGCGGTACAAAATGAGATTCAAGATCCAGAATATAGGATGGACCTTCCTCTGAGTCGGACTGATCCAGTAAATCCTTAAACATGCTGGCAAGCTCCTGGATATCTTCCTTCTGCTGTTTCACATAGGAATCATCGGAAACATACTTAGAAAGCTGTTCGCTCTCTTGTGGAGTCAGTTCTAAAGCCTGTGTACGCAGAACAGATTGTTTTACAGCCTGATTACTGGTAGGAAGTCCTTTCTGTTTCTGGGAAATCGTACGATAAAGATTTTCAGCTTTTTTTTCGATGATCAGAGAATAATCTTTGTTCATTTCAAAAGCGACCATATCTTCGACATATCCGCAGAATCCGTTACAAGGAAGACCACCGAGCATCTCCCATGCATTTTCTAAGGAAGTCATGCCCTCGCGTTCTCCATAAGTGGTTGACATAACGACGGGCTGCATATAGAGAGACTGAATCTTTTCCTTATCACCATAGAGCCAGCAGGCATCTAAGAACTGGTACATAAATCCACCGATACCCAGCCATTCTACAGTAGTTGCAAGGATAATACCATCCGCATCTTTCATTGTCTGTGGAAGAGTAGAGATACTATTTTTATATTCAAAAATATTGTAGCGCTCCACAGTGACACGCAGCTCCGTAAAAACGTTCTGCATCTTTTTTAAAACATACAGAGTCGGGTCATCTAAAAGTCCGCGTCCTCCGTAGTAAATATTAATTTTCATGAAACACCTCTTTCCGGCATAAATATGACGGTTACTGCTCTTATCTTATCATAAGAACGCTAAAATAGAAATATTTTTCTTGTAAAAACGCATAGAGAAACTTACAATATTCTTATGGAAGCGAGATATTTTAGATATCAATACGAAAATACACAAGATGGAATTCTTCAGTCAGGATGTATCTGGGACAGAAGAGTAGATAAGAAAACGACATATCTCTATGCAGCAGGCGAATATGCGGGCATTCCCAGGATAGCGAGGGATCAGGAGAAAAAATGGGGGAGAAAAGCGCCGGAGACAATCTTAGACATCTTTGTTCTCGGTGCATATACCGTTCCATATATCTGCCGTCTGTTAGAAATATTGCAGGAGCAGGGTGTAAGAACCGTAGTCCTTCCTTATATACCGCCGATGATCCGGCTGAGTATGATGACATATATAGAAAAGAATGGGAAGACAGACCGGGAATTACAAAGATTTTTAGGTGCACCATATTCCTATTTAAAGGAGCAGGGAGTAGAAAATATTTATCTGCTCTATGGCAATGGTCAGATGTTACCAAGAGAACAGGATAATTTGTTAGAGGGGCATTATTTTGAAAGAGTAGACAGGCGGATACAGGAAATGGTCACGGAAATGGAAGGAGTATTCATTCCGGTCTATTATGCGGGATATATCGTAGAAAACCAGTGGCTGTATTATTTTGGTACTTATGGCGTGGAAATGCAGATGAATACCGGGGTGAAATTAGAATTAGACACCATCACGATGTTTACAGGGCCGCAGTATGCAAGAAACAGGGAAATGGAATGTATGTTCACCACCAAAGTTTTTACCAGGGAACAGCATTGTAACATCCAGATAAAAGAAGAGTATGAGACCTGTGCGCTCAAATGCCTTTACCGGAATGATTATGATATGTTAAAAAAGCACATGGATTCTAAGCATGAAATGCTCCGGGTCGGACTGCTGAACCTTGGGAATGTCAACCTGAATACCAGTTTAAAAAATGTGATCGCAAGGTATGGTTCCGTAGTAGAACAGGTGCGGGGGATTTCTGTGCCAAACAGCGGAAAAGAGGCATTTTGGAATGAAAAGCTGCTATCGGTATTTACGGGTACGGATTTAGAATATTACATATGTGCCTGTGATAAGAATACCGGTGACAAAGTCATCCGGGATATTGCAATGTCCAGTGCATATAACCGTTTTATCAATGTAAATGAAGAGTTTGCGTACTGTTTTTCCGGATATCTGGTGGAAAAGTAGGAAAAATGGCGAAACTTGCGATGAAAAGTGGGGTTTGTCCTCTTTTCATTGCAGGTTTCTTTTCTTATAATGAAGAAAGAAAAAATAAGAAAAGAGGTAAATTATGCAGGAAGCGATTCTTACAAATGTGATCCATTTCGCACCGATCGGGATCTTGGCATTATTGCTGATCATGGTTCTGATCCTGGTTGCAAATTTACGACAGACAAAAAAAATCAATAAAAAACTGACAGATACGCTGCAAAAAGCAGACGATTATTTCCAATACATATTAGAGGAAGAAGAAGCAGAAGAAGAGGAGGAAATCCCGGAGATCCGACCGGTAGAAAGAAAGCACGAAAAAAGCACGAAAAAAGCCGAAGATGCAGTGCTTTTACAGGACGTTTTGACGGAATATTTCTCTTGAAAATAAAGGGACTGTTTGCTAGAATTTAAGTATATTATACAAAGGAGTGTTGGCAATGGGAAAAATAACATTTGATTACTCAAAAACAGCCGGTTTTATCAGCGAAGAAGAGATCGGTTATATGAGCAGACTCACGGAACAGGCAAAGGATGTATTGGTATCTAAAAACGGAGCGGGAAACGACTTCTTAGGCTGGATCGATCTTCCGGTAGACTATGACAAAGAAGAGTTTTCACGGATTGAGAAGGCGGCAGAAAAGATCAAAAAAGATTCCGACGTATTGATCGTGATCGGTATCGGCGGTTCTTACTTAGGTGCAAGAGCAGCCATTGAATTTTTAAGACATGGATTTTATAACAGTCTTCCGAAAGAAAAACGCGGAACACCGGAAATTTACTATGTCGGAAACAGCATCAGCTCTACATACTTACAGGGTGTCATTGATGTCATCGGTGACAGAGATTTCTCTGTAAATGTTATTTCCAAATCGGGAACAACCACAGAGCCGGCAATTGCTTTCCGTATTTTCAAAAAAATGTTAGAGGACAAATACGGACAGGAGGAAGCAGCAAAGCGAATTTATGCAACAACCGACAAGGCAAGAGGAGCATTAAAAGACCTCGCAACCAAAGAGGGTTATGAGAGTTTTGTAGTGCCGGATGATGTCGGCGGACGTTTCTCCGTACTGACCGCAGTAGGACTTCTTCCGATCGCAGTCAGCGGTGCAGATATCAAGGCATTGATGGATGGTGCGGCAAGCGGAAGAGAACTGGCATTAAATGAAAAATTTGAGGATAATGAAGCGATGAAATATGCGGCAATCCGCAACATTCTGCTCAGAAAAGGAAAATCCGTGGAAGTGCTTGCAAATTATGAGCCTGCATTACACTACATTGGTGAGTGGTGGAAACAGTTATACGGTGAATCCGAAGGAAAAGACCAGAAGGGAATTTTCCCGGCAGCAGTTGATTTTACAACCGATCTGCACTCCATGGGACAGTTCATCCAGGACGGTGCAAGAATTATGTTTGAGACCGTCATGAATGTCGAAGAAGCCCGTGAGACGATCACCATTGAAAAAGAGGCAGAGGACTTAGACGGACTCAATTATCTTGCCGGAAAAACCATGGATTTTGTCAACAAGAGTGCCATGAACGGAACCATCCTCGCACATACAGACGGAAATGTGCCGAACCTGATGATCAAGATCCCGAAGATGGACGAGTTCCATTTAGGACAATTGTTCTATTTCTTCGAGTTTGCATGCGGTGTGAGCGGCTACATCCTTGGCGTAAATCCATTCAACCAGCCGGGTGTGGAAAGCTATAAGAGAAACATGTTTGCACTCCTTGGAAAACCTGGTTATGAGGAAGAAAGAGAAGCCTTATTAAAACGTCTGTAAAAACTAAAACTTGACAAATATAAAAAATGCTGATATAATCCCGTAATATATTCGTAACATTTGTAACAAATATGAATAAAAACATACGGTATTGCGTAACATTTATGATAACAAATATCGTGTGCTACGGAGGATTATATGATACTGAAAAAGAAAGTGTTTGGAAGTGCAATGTTAGCAGCAGCAATTATGTCTGCCGGAACGTGTACTGCAATGGCAGCTCCACAGCAGGAAAATACAGCAATCGAGGCAGAGAGTGAGAACTCCACCCAGACTGCGGCAGGACTGGCATTGAAAATAACAGAAGGTTTTCAGAACGCGGATGAACAGGCATCCATAGAAAAGAAAGAAGTTGAAGTTGTGAAGGCTTCCGAAGAAGAGCCGCAGGATGAATGGCAGAACCGTCTGATGGCAAACGTGGAGGAATCTTTAAATGTCCGTACAGAGGCAAGCGAAGAGTCAGCACTTGCCGGAAAGCTCCGCAAAGGCGATGTGGCAGAAGTTACAGAGCGTGGAGAGGAATGGAGTAAGATTACATCCGGAAATGTCAGCGGTTATGTAAAAAATGAATTTTGTGTCTTTGGAGACGATGCACATAATTATGCAAATGAGAACTGTACAACCAATGCAAAAGTCTTAGAAGGTGGTCTTCGTTTAAGAGCAGAAGCAAGCGAAGAAGCTCAGATCTGTGATGTAGCAGCACAGGATGATGTGCTTACCGTCAAAAAAGATGTAGAAGCACCGGAAGGCTGGGTAGCAGTTTCACATGGCGATGGCATTGCATATGTCAGCAGCCAGTATGTAGAAGTATCTTTGGCAACCGGAACAGGAATCACGGTAGAAGAAGAGCAGGCAATCATTGCAAAGCAGAAAGCAGAGGAAGAAGCCAAAAGAGCTCAGGAAGTAGCAGCGCAGGCACAGGCGGCAGTACAGAACGCACCGGTAGCCGCAAGCTATGATGAGACAACGATCTTAGCAGCAACCATTCAGCTTGAAGCAGGAAATGAACCATACGAAGGTCAGGTAGCGGTTGGAGCAGTTATCATGAACCGTGTCAGAAGCGGCGGATATCCGAATAGCATCAGCGGCGTTGTATATCAGGCAGGACAGTTTTCCGTAAGCGGTCGGATCGCAGCAACCGCAGCATCAGGAGTAAAATCTTCCTGTATGCAGGCAGCACAGGCAGCGATCGGCGGCATGGACAATACAGGCGGAGCACTTTCCTTCGCACCGGTAAGCAGCGGAAGAGGCGGACTGGTCATCGGAAATCATTCCTTCTACTAAAATCATAAAAAGTATAATAAGACGATCATCTGGAGATTATATCAAAGATGATTGTCTTTTTTTCTTGTAATCACAGGGAAAATATAGTAAGATGTAGAGGAATTGAGCATAGTAATACTAAGGGAGGAGTTCTATATGGGCGGATTTATGATATTTATTATTGTACTTGTAATTATATTAGTGCTTCTTGCACTTTGCGTTGTAAGAATCGTACCACAGGCGTATGCAATGGTTATTGAGCGTCTCGGTGGTTATCTGACAACATGGAATGTAGGAATCCATTTTAAAGTCCCGATTTTAGACCGTGTGGCAAAAAAAGTACTCTTAAAAGAGCAGGTAGTTGACTTTGCACCACAGCCGGTTATTACGAAGGACAATGTAACCATGAGGATCGATACGGTCGTATTTTTCCAGATTACAGACCCGAAGCTGTTCGTATACGGTGTAGATAACCCGATCATGGCGATTGAAAATCTGACAGCAACCACACTTCGTAACATCATCGGAGATTTAGAGTTAGATGAGACACTGACATCAAGAGAAACAATCAATACCAAGATGCGTGCGTCTTTAGATGTGGCAACAGACCCATGGGGAATCAAAGTGAACCGTGTGGAATTAAAAAATATCATCCCACCGCAGGCAATTCAGGATGCGATGGAAAAACAGATGAAGGCAGAGCGTGAACGACGTGAAGCCGTTACCAGAGCAGAAGGAGAAAAGACCGCAACGATCCTTGTAGCACAGGGAAAGAAAGAGTCAGCAATCCTCGATGCCGAGGCAGAGAAACAGGCAGCGATCCTGCGTGCAGAGGCGAAAAAAGAAGCAACTGTGCGTGAGGCAGAAGGTCAGGCAGAGGCAATCTTACGAATCCAGCAGGCAAATGCAGATGGTTTGAAATTTATCAAAGAAGCAGGAGCCGATGATGCCGTACTTCAGTTAAAGAGCCTCGAAGCATTTGCAAAAGCCGCAGACGGCAAAGCAACCAAGATCATCATTCCGTCAGAAATACAGAGTGTTGCCGGACTGGTGA
>OLPA01002490.1_pt1 | contig 13638 bp, 11 predicted proteins | sample 1672811 | NCBI WGS metagenome assembly OLPA01 (sample SAMEA3136726, study PRJEB25190) | human gut metagenome | biome: human gut; feature: human-associated habitat; material: faeces | place: Austria | collected 2013
ATGCCGACGGCTGGCGGTCGCCTGCTGGAATTTGCGCAAGATTATTGACAGTACCTTTTCCCATGAACCGATCTTGATAAAAATGTCCAATTTTAACCTATACCCCGGTTTAGCGCTCCATGAACTCCGGTTCATTCCGCGCTGGGCACGTATGAGCAAAAGGAAGCCGGATTCACATCGATTGACCCATCTTGAACAACGCTATGAGTATCTGATTTTCTGCAGCAGTTGCATCCTATTGTTAACATTGGCCTTTTGGTAGATGTTATGCGTATGCGACTTGACCGTGCCGGCTGAAATAAACAATAGTTCGGATATCTCCTGTGCGCTTTTCTCTTTAAGCAAAAATCCCAGGATCTCTCGCTCTCTGAGACTAAGGCCGATAGATGTCGCATAAGCGTCTATGACTTCTTCTGAAAGCTCCCCCGTCAAGGCTTCACCGCGAATCGATTTCACTGCAATCTTGTCAACAAAGAAATGTGCCGCGACAGCGATAAGGTATACGGCAACGATTATTTGAAAAATGTTCTCGCTAATATTACGGCTTCGAATTGCCCCACTTGCCACCAGATCCGCAACGTCACTACCGAGCCCATAATACAGTCCTGTGACGACATCTTCGAAGGCAATCGCTATCCCAAGAATTCCAACCACTCTCAAGAATACACCTAACTTCAAAAATATGCTTTTCTGCGCTACCCTGCCGAAGGATTTGCTGCCGATGAAAGCCAGTACGACAACTAGAAGTTGGAATGGCAACAGGTAACAAATATACAAGAATCCCGTACGCACCCCCAGCAAGGGGAACATGACAAGCCAAATGAACAATAGCACTTCCACCGGTACCAATATCCATGCTCTTGACTTATCAATAGCCCTCCTGAACAAACAACATACCAGAAAGACGGATGCGCAATAGAGAAGCGACTTGATCACCACGGGCGCCGAAAAATAGCTATGGAGGTAATAGTAAATTGGCGAACTAGTCTCGTATCCTCGAACCATTAGCTCGATCAAGTACTGACTTAGCATAAATAGAGCGATATACAGGTATTCCTTCTTTCGATCTCCAATAAAGAGAATTAAATACAGGGTTGCGGAGATCACGCAGCCAGACCTTATTAATAAACTTACAGCAGCAGGCAGTACCAGCATCAGGCTCCATCCTTTATTTTGTAATACAGATACTAGCGATAACGTCCCAGTACGAACATGCCTCCAAAGACGGTGCATTCGAGATTGCAAAAGGAGAGCGGTCGGCTGGAAACTGCATCGGAGTCATACCTGTATTCGGCAAAATAGGCACTGTCAGAATCAGGCCACACACGGCAAGCGATCTTATGCACTTTTTCACTTCAGTCATTGAAGAAACCTCCTTACCGACAATGCCGCTTCCTTTTATGGCGCGAAGGGTCCCGCTCGATTCATATTATTTGGCCACAATCCCTCTTCCAGATTTCTTCACTCCGCTTCTGGCAAGCAAGCCTTTCTCCCGCAGCTTCTTCAGCATTCCTTCAATAGCGCGTCATATGATACCAAGCAGCAGACGCATCATCCGCTATGAGCGTCGCCGCCGAGCAAGCGATGACGGACGATGGGCCACCTACCGCAGCGGCAAAGCCAGTGTACCGCCGGGCCGGAGGGCACCCACCGCATCTGTGCGAGACCCTTCATCCCCAGCAGGGCGGGAAGGCCTGACACACGAATCGCACGCTGGCCCCGGAGCGACAGCACGGCAGGGCCTAGAAGAGCGAAGCGGGAAGGACCACCGCCCTCCCCGCCTTTTCCTGGAGCACTATAATTGGATCCGGCCGCGCAACGCCTGGGGCCTCCGCCTCTGTCGCACATCTTCGGCGCAACCCCCTATTTCGAGCAACTTAATCGGCGACGATGACGGTGCCCGTCTCGCCGCGAAGTCCCGCGGCCGCGCACTCGAGCGACGTGATGAGCGCCTTGCCCTCGGGGTAGGCCTCGACGTACTCGATGCAGGCCTCGACCTTCGGGAGCATCGAGCCGGGGGCGAACTGGCCCTGGGCGATGTACTCGCGGGCCTGGGACACGGTCATCTCGGAGATCTGCTCCTGCTCGGGCGTGTTGAAGTTGATGCACACCTTCTCCACGGCGGTGAGGATCACGAGCATGTCGGCGCCGAGCTCGGCGGCCATGAGCGCGCTGGAGCGGTCCTTGTCGATGACCGCGGGGGTGCCCACGTAGCCGTCCCCGGTCTCGAACACCGGCACCCCGCCGCCGCCGGTGGACACGACGATGTAGCCGTCCTCCACCAGATCGCGCACGGCGTCGAACTCCACGATGCGCTTGGGGATCGGGGAGGCGACCACCTGGCGCCAGCCGCGGCCGGCGTCCTCCTTGACGGTGATGCCCATGGCCTCGGCCTTGGCCTTGGCGGTCTCCTCGTCCATGAACGCGCCCACGGGCTTGGTGGGGTTCTGGAACGCCGGGTCGTCCTCGTCGACGACGGTCTGGGTCACGATGCAGGCGGTCGAGCGCATGATGTCGCGGGACTTCAGGTCGTTCAGGATGGCCTGGGACAGCTGGTAGCCGATGTAGCCCTGGGACATGGCGCCGGCCTCGGGGAAGGGCATGTCCGGGGTCTTGTCGTCGTTGGCCGCCGCGTAGGCGAAGGCGTTGTTGATCATGCCGACCTGCGGGCCGTTGCCGTGGGAGACGACGACGTTGGTGCCGTCCTGGATCATGTCCACGATGTGCTTGGCGGTGTTCTGCACGAGCTCGAGCTGCTCCTGCGGGGTGTTGCCGAGGGCGTTGCCGCCCAGGGCGATGACAGCGGTCTTGCCGGGTCCTTTCTGGTAGGGCATGGTTGTCTCACTTTCTCGCTTAGCAATTTGCAACTGAAACGCCAAGGACGGCTTGGCACAATGAGCCGCCCTTGGCGTCCACTCTATCGAGTCCGGCAGAGACGAACAGGCATGACTTGGTTTATTTTTGCGCCGCCATCTGCCTAATCCCTTTTAAACCGCTCCCAAGCAAGACAAACCTCACCGCCGTAGAGGCAGAACAAAACGCATGACAAAGCCTATCCCCGTAGGGGCGGACTTCAGTCCGCCCTCTCAAGCGGAGCAAAACGCGCGACAAAAACAGGGGCGACTGAAGTCGCCCCCCCTACGGAAGTTGGCTCTGTTGCTCAGCGTTTATGCGGCGTCTGCTTCGGTCCAGGGGCTGGCGTAGACGGCGTAGCTGGCGTAGTCGGGAGCGCCTACGGCGTAGATGTCGTAGTCGGCAGCCTGGCCGGGCTGGATGTCGACGATCTTAAAGTAGCCGCCCTCAATATGGCCGTCCTTATCGAGCAGCACCACATCGACGCGCGACTGCGTGGCGCCATCCAAGGATTCGGACGCGGTCACCGTGCCCGTGAACTCCTTAGCACCGAACTGAGTGTCAGTCGCGCCCTTGTCCTGCACGGTATACGCGTCGGCCAGCGTTTGATCCGTGGCCTTCCACGAGCCCTCGGGCGTCGTGATGGCGAACTCGACGGTCGCCGGCTTCACCACCTCAGTTGAAGTGGCCGAGGAGTTGGCGGTGGATCCGGCCACATAGGAATAGTAATAGGTAGAATCGGGCAGCACGCCGGGAGTTTCGATGGTCTCGTCGAAGATGACGTTGCCGCCATCGTCCTTGCCCACGACTTCGATGACCGGATCAACCGCCTCAACGGTCTTGTTGGGGTTCTGCACCTCTACGGCGAAATCCACCATGCCGTTGTCGGCCACGAACCATCCGGAATCGACGATCTGCAGCTCAGCGGGATTCGCGGCCTCCTGCTCGGCCGTGGCCGCATCGGCCTCGGCGTCGGCTTGCTCATCGACGGCGGCCTGACCCGCCGCCGGGCCCTGGGTCTCTTCAGTCTGCACCACCGCCTGCTCCGATCCGGCCGGTGCCGTCTGACCGCTTTGGGCCGCGCACCCCGCAAGGCTTACCGCGAACAGACCGGAGAGTGCCACCCAGCCCACGTACTTCAGTTTCATTGTCATCACCATTCCCTTGAAGGTTCTTTTTACGCAAACCATGCAAGTAAATGATTACCCCGCTCGTGTACTAATTAAGGGTGCAGCGCCCTTTCGTAGCCTCTGCGCCACTGCTTTGTTTCAGCTGAAATTCCCACGTCAACGCTAGGAAATCAAGATGCGGAAGGTCATAGTTCACAGAGCATCAACCGAAGTGACCGCCCTTTGAACGCTTTGCTTCAGATCCATGGCAATACAAGAGATTTGGCCCGAAAACACGAAGGCCCGCGGGAGGGGGGATCCGCGGGCTTCATGTTGTGGCGACAGCGAGACGAGGAGAAGCTTCGCCACCCAGTAAAACAAGAAGAGAGGAGGTGTTACAGGGCTTCGTTCCCTCGGCCCTGCTGACAAAAGTTATAATAGGTTAACTGATTCGTTCGCACAAGGGAGTTAACCTAGGTTTACACTTTCTCCACAACTCTCGCGCACCCAGCCCGCACCTTCGTCGGTATCACGCAGCCCGGTCGCCCCGCCCCTGTTTGACGGAATCGTGCACGGTTATTTACGCCATGGTAACTGCAAAGCCGAAAGTCTTCCCAAAGATCGTCCCTCCCCTATACTGCAACCAGCGAAACGGAAAAGAGCTGATCAATCTTCTCCTTTCCCCTTTCCTTTCCTTCTTCTCTCTTTTGGAAGCGGGCGCCCCTCAACAAGCCCGCTTCCCGAGAACGAGATTCCCCGATCCGTTCTCGAACCCCTGCAAAGAGGCGGCTCCCCCAAGCCGCCTCTTCTCTTTTTTGAATGCGTCTACGGTCGCTCTATCTACTGCGCTCGTCTAAGATCTTGAGCGCCTGCTCATAGCCGCCGGCACCGTAGCTCAGGCATTTGGAAACCCGGGCAATGGTCGTGGCCGAGGCGCCCGTTTCCGCCTCGATGGCCGCATAGGACTTCCCCGCCGCCAAAAGCCGCGCCACGCCCAGCCGCTGGGACGTCTCGCGAATCTCGCGCACGGTGAACAGGTCTTCCAAAAGAGCGAATATGGTATCGGGATCGTCGATGGCGGCCAGGACGGTCAGCAGGTCGTCCACATCGGGGGTGCGAATCTCAGCCATTAGACCTCCGTGAGCCAGTCAGCGTACTCGTCGATACGCCCGTAAACCAGGTCGAAGAAGCGGTCCTGCAGCGCGCGGGTGATCTCGCCGGGCTTGCCGATAACGCGGCCGTCAACGGAGCCCACGGGCGTGAGCTCGGCGGCCGAACCGGTCATGAACACCTCGTCGGCGATGTACAGGTCACTGCGGGTAAGACTCTCTTCCACAGCGGGAATCTCCAGGTCGTCGGCCAGGCACAGCACCGTGTCGCGGGTGATGCCCTCCAGAAGACCGTCGGAGAGAGGCGGGGTGGAAAGCACGCCGTTGCGCACGATGAAGAGGTTCTCGCCCGTGCCCTCGCAAACCAGGCCCACCTCGTTCAGCATGATGGCCTCCGCGTAGCCGTGGGCCTTCGCCTCCATCTTCGCGAGGATGGAGTTCATGTAAGAGGCCGTGGCCTTCACCGCCGGCGGAATGGCGTTGTTCGAGCGCTGCCGCCAGGAGGAGATGCCCACGGCCACGCCGTTTTCCAGCGCGTCGGCCCCCAGATAGGCGTCCCAGGGCCACACGGCGATGACGACGTCCACCGGCGCTCCGGTCGGATCGACGCCCATGACGCCGTAGCCGCGGTACACCAGAGGTCGGATATAGCAAGCCGGAAGCTTGTTGGCGCGAATGACCTCAAGCGTGGCGTCCATCAACTCGTCGACGCTGTAGGGCAAATCGATCTGGGCGATCTTGCAGCTACGGTGCAGCCGCTCCATATGATCGCGCAGACGGAACACGAAAGACTTGTCCTCATCGGGCACCTTGTAGCAGCGGATGCCCTCGAATACGCCAGAGCCATAATGCAGCGAGTGCGACAACACATGGCAGGTCGCCTCCGCCCACGGCACCAACTCGCCGTTCTTCCAGATGTAATCGACCTCGGTGATGTCGGCCATGCAACCATCCCTTTCCTAAGAAGAAGCGGCGCGCGCCTTCGCGTCTCGCCGCCGTTTCCACCATTGTACTCCAACGCACTAAAGCGCTGAAGCGCTTCCACGAAGGCGGCAGAATCCCGCTTTCAACATACGGGAGAACGGGCTCGGAGCGACCGACGCTTCGCGAAATGGGTGTATCACGCATGTCGATCCTTCGAAAACCTGTAGCTTCTCTTTACGCTATACTGACACATAAATTATCCGGTCTCCTGAAGAGGAAGGAGGGCGCAGTGATCCTCTATCACGGTTCGCGTCATGGCATCAATGGCCCTATTGCGCCTCTCAGCCGAGATCGGTGCGACTTCGGGCGCGGTTTCTACCTGGGCACCAACCCTTTGCAGCCCCTTACCCTTATCTGCGATTTTCCCGATGCGCGCCTCTACACGGCGGAACTCGAGTTAGATGGACTCGATGTTCGCGAGCTTTCGCCAGACATAACATGGGCTCTTGTGGTCGCCTACCACCGCGGAAAGATGGAAAGCGCCCGCGGCACCGAGCTCTATGCTGCGACGGCAGCTGTGCTTGCGGGAGCAGACGTCGCCATCGGGCCGATCGCCAATGATCGCATGTTCGTCGTCCTCGACCGCTTCTTCAATGGGGAGATCACCGACGCGGCGCTCGTGAAAAGTCTTTCCGCCCTGCAGCTAGGCAATCAAGTAGTGGCGCTCACCCAAAAGGCTTGCGATGCCATCCGCATCGTAGAAGAACGGTGCCTCGGGGAAGAGGAACGGGCCGAGCTCATTGCTACGAGCGAGATGAACCGCGCAGAAGGAGTGGCCCTCGCTGAGCGCATTTGTCGAGAGCACCGGCGCGATGGACGCTTTTTCGACGAGATATTGGAAGCCGGTGTTCCCCTTGAATAAGCTGCGATTGGACCAACGCCAACTGTGCGACATCCAGGGTCGTCTTTTCGAATTGGCCCGCGCCAATGGCTATGACTGCCCCGCTTTCATTGAAGCTTTCATGAACAGCGACGTCGCCCGACGCATGGACTCGACCTTCGATTTTCTACAATGGGCCGGCGAGGAATATTTACTTGAAGAGCTGGATGCCGAAGCGGGAGGGCTGCCCCCCGCCGGCGCCACCTGGGGCCGCGAGCCTATGTATTGGACAGGCTACATCTATCGCCTCTGGCATTACCTTACCGGAGAGACGAGCCGGGACATTTATGCCATTGCCGATGCCGACACCATGGGAGGCGCTTACCTGGGCATGCACGTCCTCGACCCACAGCTTGCCATAGAGAACCTGAAGGAACTTGCAAAGCGTTAGACAATCCCAAGATCGATGGCGACAATCGATCTAGTGGCCATATCGTAATAGTTTTGAGCAAAACCCGAACTGCGCAGTGTCACGAGATGAGAGAGATATGGAGTACGCCGCAAGACACAAAGCGCCCGCCGGGCGCAGGCCGGACGAGCGCTAGAGGGAGGGCAGATACGGCGAACCTAGGAGGCCAGGGCGCGCACAGCAGTCGGGTCGGTTTTCACCTCGATGTCATTAACGTAGAACTCCATGCCGCTGTGCAGACGGTAATGGGAGGCTCCGCATTGGGGACAGCGGGGTGTATCCCGGCATCGCGTATTCACCGGGAAGATGCGGCCGCACTCCTCGCAGCGCACCGTGAAGGGCACTCGTGTCAGATGGAGCACCGCCCCTTCCGCCACCGTGCCCCGGCACATCCAGGCGAACATCGACTCGAACACGTCCTCGACGATATCGCGAGAATAGCCCACGGTCAAATACACACCCAGCACCTCCGTTGCCCCAGCGTGCTCGGCCTCTTCCAGCACGATGTCCACAACGCTGCGCACCATTGCCATCTCATGCATAGCAATCTCCCCCTGATAATCTCAAGTGTCTTGCTTCGGCGCCTCCGCGAAACCTGTTCGAACGTCGCGCGGAGGCGCCCCGTTTACCTTCTTTAGGCGATCATATCGTTCGCGAAACGGTACATGCCCTTCGCGTTGTAGTCATCCAACAGCGTCTCGGGCAGCTCCAGCACTTCCTCCTTGAGGTGCAGGGTGCGGGCGCCCACCGGGCACACGGTGCCGCACTGGCCGCAGCGCACGCACGTGCCGTTCACCGTGGGGAATCCCGTCTCCTCGTCCATGGTGATGGCGAACAAGGGGCACTGCTTCTCGCAGGAGCCGCACTTGATGCAGGATTCCTCGTCGTGCTTCAGGGTGTAATGGCTGAGGTACTTGAAAACGTTGAGGTCCTCAGGCGTCAACGGCTCGGCGCCGCCTTGGGCAATCTTCACGTAGGAGCCCAGAATATCGCAGCAGTCGCCATGGCAGCTGCAGATAACCTCCGTGGTCGCCGAGTTGGCCACCTGAATGACCATGCCGCAGTCGACGCTGCGATGGAGGATTTCCAGCGCCTCCTTCTTATCGATCTCGCGGCCGATGCCGTTCTCGATGTAGTACTCCGCCTCCTCGCCCAGCGTGATGCAGGTCTCCAGCGGGTGATCGCCCGGATCGGGAATGCCCAGAGCCTTGTGGGAAAGGCGGCACTGGCAGGGGGACACGGCAATCTTGTCGAACTTGTCCACGATGGCCTCGAAGTCGTCGTAGGGCAGGGCGATCTCGTTGTCGGCCACCACTTCGCGACTGCAGGGCACCGCGTTGTAGAAAGAAGAGCGGGCGTTGTACAGCTGCAAGATGATGTCGGCGCCCCACTGGGAATTGTGGATGGCCGGATAGGCGCCGTCATCCTTCTCGTAGTTGTTCATGTTGTACTCCCAGATGCCGTGGGCCTCGGCCAGCTGGTGGTACTCCGGCGTGCCGTTGGAGCGGCTGCGGAACAGAAGGCCACGGGCGGAAAGATCCTCGCAGATCTGAGCGCACTCGTCTTCGGCTCGTCCGGACGCAGCGGCGTAATCGGCGGCCGTGAACATCACGCCCATGGGCATCTCCAGATAGGCCTGGGCATCCTCGGGAGTGAACAGGTACATCACCTCGGCGTAGCTGCCATCATGGACCTGCGAGCCCACGCCGTTGCCGTAGGTGTCCAGAAGCGAGCGCAGCTTCACGTACACGTTGGGAATGACCGTGCCGTCGGCGCAGACGTAGTCCTCGGTCTTGGAGTCGATGAGCTGCTGACGGCGCTCGTTCAGCTCCTCCAGCGTCATCTCGGTCTTGATGGGCTCGTACTTGATGGTGTCGGCCGTCACCTCGGTGCTCGCCGGCGCGGTGGCCGCTTCCCCGGTTTCCGCCATGGGGGCACTATCGCTCGGCGTAGCCTGGGGCGCGCAGCCGGTGATGCCGGCCAAGCCCAAGGCACCCATGCCCATAAGGAAGCCGCGGCGACCGAGCATGGCCATAGGGCTCATCGAGCGCATGGCGCGCGGTGCGGCCGCCCGCACCGCCTCCTCGTCCCTCATCTCCAGCGTCTCTTTCGTTTCCATTGTCTCCTCCTTCGGGATCGTTTCTCCGATGGCCCCACTATACGCAGGCAAAAGTCTCCCCAACTTTGCAATTTCAGGTACCCCCATGCGAAGAAAGAAGGCTCATGCGACCTCTGATGCACCCTTGCATAACTTGCATGGGATTCCACGAGCGAGCCTGTTAAAGTTAAGGGGATGTGCCAAGCCGAAAGGCGCCGGGAAAGGAGAGGCACCATGACCGCACCGCAAAAAGTCCTTCAACCCTGGGACGATGCCCACTTCAAGCAATTCGGCCTCAAGAGGAACGTCATCGAACCGTGGGAGGACGGCCTGCGCACCCAGCTGGACAAGGCCGGCTACGAGTGGTGGTATTTCGACACCCACATGGACGACGGGACGCAAATCGTCGTCGTCTTCTACACGAAGTCGATGATAGTCGCGAAAGGGCCGCTGACCCCTTTCGCGACTATCGAGATCACCTACCCCGACGGTCGCAAGACCGAGGAGCGCGTGGACGCAACCCCGAGCCAATGCCGCTTCAGTACCGACGGCTGCGATGTGAAGATCGGCCCTTGCACCGTGACCGGAGATTTGACCAACTACCATATCCACTTCCAGAGCAAGAACGTCACGGCCGAGCTCGACTTGCACGGCACGGTGCCCTCATGGCGTCCCGGCGTCGGCGGCACGCTCTACGGAGACGATGAGGCCAAGCAGTTCTTCTGGCTTCCGTCGGTTCCGTCCGGCGCCGTTCGGGCCGTTGTCTCCGACCACGGTACCACCAAAACCTACAACGGCAGCGGCTACCACGATCACAACTGGGGCAACGTGTCCATCGCCAACCTCGTGCATCATTGGTATTGGGGGAGGGCGCAGATCGGCCCCTACATGATCATCAGCGCGTGGCTCACCGCCGAGAAGCAGTTCGGATTCGCGGAAACGCCCGTCTTCATGCTCACCAAGAACGGGAAGCTCATCACGGGCAACGAGGACGGGGGGCTCCGCTTCACCGCCACCGACAAAAGCACCGACCCGAATACCGGCAAGCCCTTCTCCGCGACTCTCGTCTACGAATGGGAGTCCCCCGAGGGCACGCTCTACCGCATCACGTTCCAGCGCGAGCGCGACATCGCCTATCTGAAAATGGTGGACCAGCTGCCGAAACTCATGCGGCTGGGTGCCAAGCTCACCGGCAAAGACCCCTCCTATATCCGCTTCGCCGGCACCGCCTCCATCGACGTCATCGAAGATGGCGCCACCGTGGAGCACTACGAGTCGCCCGCCATCTGGGAGCTCATGCACCTGGGGAAGGTGTATCCCGGGAAGTTCTCTCGATAGGTCCTGGAACAGGCGGCGACCCCGAAGGCAATTGCCACCTCTTTCGCCGCCGCCTGTCTCCCCGCACCCGTTGCCACGCCATTTCGGAAAGCAAGCCAGCAGACGAAAGAGGTCGTTATGCTCTCACGATTCAGCGTCAAACATCCCTACCTCATCGTAGTGACGGTCATTATCTGCCTTATCCTGGGCGGCGTGTCCCTCGCGAAGATGAAGACCGACCTCATGCCCGACATGGACGTCCCCTACCTCGCCGTCATCGCCACCGACCCGGGCGCCTCGGCCGAGAAAGTGGAGACCGAGGTGACCGACGTGCTGGAGAGCGCCCTGTCCACCGTTAACGGGGTCGCCTCCATCTCGAGTCAATCCGCCAACAATTACGCCATGGTGTTTCTGGAATTCGAGGACGGCACCGACATGGATTCGGCCATGGTGAAGGTGTCCTCGGCCGTGAACCAGGTGGAGAGCACGCTGCCCGAAGCCGTGGGCACTCCCAACATCATGGAGATATCCCTGGACATGATGGCCACCATGTACGTGGCCGCCGCCGATGGCGAGAAGAGCATCTACGAGCTGTCGGACTTCGCCGCCGACACGCTGGTCCCCAGACTCGAGCGGGTCGACGGCGTGGCCGACGTGTCGCTGGCCGGCGCCGTGCAGCAAACCGCGGAAGTGAGGCTTTCCGACGACAAGATCGAGGACGTGAACAATCGCATCTTGGCCAGCGTGAACGGCGAGCTGGCCGACGCGAAGCGCGAGATAGACGACGGCGAGGCCGACCTGGAGGCGGCCGAGGAAGAGATCACCGCCCAGCAGGAGGCCCTCGCCGACAAGGAGCAGGAGACGAGCGACCAGTTGGGCCAAGCCGCTTCGGGATTGACGTTGGCCGTCTCCTCGGCTACCACGAAAGTGTCCTCTCTCGGCGCCCAGCTGCAAACGCTGGCAGCCGAAGGCGAATCGCTACAAGGCGAGCTGGCCGACAAGCAGGCCAGGGCCGAGGAGCTGCAGAAGAGCATCGAGGAGCTTAAGGCTGAGGCCGGCGAACTGCAAGCTCAGATGGAGTCGGCCACCTCCCTGGAAGAGGCGGCGACCATCGCCCTGAAGCTGAAGGACACCACCGACGCGCTCGAGGCCGCCGCCAGCGAGCTGACCGACATCGGCACGCGCCTGGGCGAGGTGGGCGAGACTCTCACGGCCATGCCCGGCAAGGCCGCCGATTTGCAAAAACAGCTGGAAGAGGCCACCGGCGAACTGCAGAGCTACCAGAAGCAGCTGGCCGAGGTGGAGGCCGGCAGCCTGAGCGCCGCCGCCCACCTCGGCAATGGAGGCGCCCAGTTGGCCAGCGCGAAATCCACCCTCGAGCAGAGCCGCAGCCAGCTCGATCAGGCCCGCGAGCAGTACGAGGACGCGCGCCAGAGCGCCATCGAGCAGGCCAACGTCGACGCCCTCGTGGACAAGACGACGCTGGCGAACCTCATCCGCGCCCAAGACTTCTCCATGCCGGCAGGATACCTCGGCAACGCCGACGAGGATCATCAGTGGCTTCTGCACGTAGGGGACAACATCGAGAGCCTGGAGGCGCTGGAGAACCTGCTGCTCGTGACCATCGACGAAGTGGGCGACGTGCGCCTGCGCGATGTGGCCGACATCACCGTGGTGGACAACGTGGGCGACGCCTACATGTCGCTGAACGGCGGCGACGGCGTGCTGCTGTCGGTGTACAAGTCCTCCACCGCCTCCACCAACGAGGTGTCGGCCGCCTGCCGCGAGGCCGTGGCTGGGCTTGCAGAGGAGTTCCCCACGCTGGATCTGCGCATAGTGTCCGACCAGGGCGAGCTCATCGACACGTTCATCTCGTCCATCTTGAACTCGCTGCTTCTAGGCGGCCTGCTCGCCGTGGTGGTGCTGGCGCTTTTCCTGCGCGACTGGAAGCCCACCGTGCTCGTGGCCGTCTCCATCCCGTTCTCGGTGCTGCTGGCGCTGCTGCTCATGTACTTCACCGGCGTGTCCGCAAACATCATGTCCCTGGGCGGCCTGTCACTGGCCGTCGGCATGCTCGTCGACAACTCCGTGGTGGTGCTGGAGAACATCTACCGCCTGCGCGGGCGCGGCATCAGCCCGGCCCGGGCGGCGGTTCAGGGCGCCAAGCAGATATCCGGCGCCGTGGTGGCCTCCACGCTGACCACCGTCTGCGTCTTTATGCCCATCGCATTCACCACGGGCATGGTCAACCAGATGATGATGCCCTTCGCGCTCACCCTCACCTACGTGCTCACCGCCTCGCTCGTGGTGGCCCTCACGCTCGTGCCGGCGCTCTCGCGGTTCGTCTTTCGCCGCTACCGCCCGCGCCGCGACGACTTCTCCGGGAAGGTGAAGGGTGCCTACGGACGCTCGTTGCAGTTCGCTCTGCGCCATAAGGCGCTGCCGCTCCTGGTGGCCGCGAGCCTTCTGGTGGTCGCGGTGGTCGGGGCCGCAGGCATGGGTATCTCGCTTCTTCCCTCCATGACGTCCAGGACGGTCTCCCTGACCGTGACCGTGCCCGAGGGAACCGAGAAGGACGATGCCTTCGCCGTGGCCGACCAGGTTATGGACGCGGCGCTTTCCGTGGAGGGTGTCGGCACCGTGGCGGCCGTCGACGGCACGGCCTCGGCCTCGGTGGTCTCCTCGGCGGCCGCCGACACCGGGGCCGAGAATTTCGACGAGTTCATGTTCTACCTGGAAATGGACGACGGCATAGCCACCGATGGCGAGGTGAACGCGGTGGTGGACGAGGTGATGGCCCGCACCGAAGGACTGCCCTGCGAGGTGATTCCCAGCACGTCGTCGGACTCGTCTGTGACCTCCATGGCGGGCAGCGGGCT
>OLPA01002494.1_pt1 | contig 13620 bp, 10 predicted proteins | sample 1672811 | NCBI WGS metagenome assembly OLPA01 (sample SAMEA3136726, study PRJEB25190) | human gut metagenome | biome: human gut; feature: human-associated habitat; material: faeces | place: Austria | collected 2013
ATCCGAAGTAGTTGTTCACCGCATTACTCAGGTAGGTCGTATTCGTGCCGGATACAAAAAGATATTATTTTACTGATTATCAATATGATTACTCTATTGTCATGAACAGATATCCCATATTGTTATTTGAATCAATTCTAGATAAATTCAAATATCTCCTAGAATTTATATCTTGAATAAATACCTTTACATATCACCTAAAGAACTTACTAAATAAACCTTCCATTCTTTCGTTTGTTTCATTTAAATTATTATTTTTGTAACCGCGGTTACAGTAACACAGATTACTAAAGCTTATGAAATTCTATAATAGAGAAAATGAACTGGCAGAGTTGAAAAGGATACAACGCCTGTCTTTTGAAGAAAATTCACGCCTCACAGTTATAACAGGAAGACGTAGAATAGGGAAAACCAGCCTTATAATGAAGGCTGTGGACGAAATGCCTACTGTATACCTATTTATGAAGCTACTCTCTGTAGTGAGTTTATCCCCCTCATTTCGGGCGCTTTGAATATCTTTGTACCAGCAGAGATACGGTCTTTCAGTTCATTATTTCAATATATGATGGAAATAGCGGGACAAAGGGCATTCAATCTGGTTATAGATGAATTTCAAGAGTTCTATAATATTAATAATTCCATTTATAGCGATATACAAAACATTTGGGATCGTTACAGAAAAGAGACCAAAATGAACCTGATTGTCTGTGGATCCATTTATTCTTTGATGAATAAGATCTTTCAAAATAATAAAGAGCCGTTATTTGGGCGTGCCGATATTATTATAAAGCTTTCACCCTTCAGCCTCCCTGTACTTAAAGAAATTATGTATGATTATTATCCAACATATACGAATGACGATTTGTTGGCATTGTATACATTTACCGGAGGTATACCCAAATATGTTGAATTGTTTTGTGACAATCGTATATTGAACATCAATGGAATGATCGACTTCATGGTCCGTGATAACTCCCCGTTTACAGATGAAGGAAAGAATCTTTTAATAGAAGAATTCGGCAAAAATTATGCGACCTATTTTTCTATTTTAAGTGCCATAGCAAATGGCAAAAACACACAGGCAGAAATAGAAGCGGCTTTAGGGAATAAAAGCATTGGCGGTTATTTGAGAAGACTGATTGAAGATTACAATATCATTGTACGCCAACGCCCTATTCTATCAAAGGAGGGAACACTGGCTATCCGATATGAAATACAGGATAACTTTATCAGTTTCTGGTTTAACTATTTTGATAAAAACCGCTCTCTCATTGAAATAAAGAATTATATGGCATTACGTTCCATTATCAAGGCTGACTATCCCACTTATTCCGGAAAAATGTTGGAGCGTTATTTTAAGCAGAAGTTTGCAGAAAGTTTCCTTTATAAAGATATAGGCTCTTGGTGGGAGTTAAAAGGCGATGCATATGAAATTGACATTGTAGCCCTATGCCTAGAAAAAGATAAGGCGGTTGCCGTAGAGATCAAACGCCAGAAAAAGAACTATAAACCGGATTTGCTGGAGAAGAAAGTGGAACACCTTAAACATAAGGTACTTCCACATTATGCGATAACAAAAATGTGTTTGTCCCTGGAGGACATGTAGTTTCCCTTGTAAAAAGGGACGGGGCTATCCATGAGAAAGATACACTCTAAAGATACTCATTTTCTGCGACATACAGAAAACCTATGCTTTTTTAGGACACTCTATGAAGTGTCCTTATTAAATTGAATCAGCTTAATATTTTATTTAATAATTGGAACAGAACTCGGCTTTCAGGAGATGAATATTCTTTTTTACTGGTCAGATTTTCTAACAGAATATATTGTTTTAGTACATATAGATAATAGAAATCATGTAATGCTATTATAGTGGCATTGGTTAATGTGTTTTTAATGTGTTGGATGACAGTTGATTTTCCACAGTAATTGCTATTTTAATATCAACACATGTTTCATAAACAGGCCTCGCAATTGTTTTGCATATAATAAAATTGTTCGTTAGATGAATTCCTAAAAAGAAAGCGAAGAAAGAATTACTCCGTTGCCGGAAGCATCATTTGTATATTTTGCAAATATACCTTCTGTTTGGAGCAGCAAGAATTGTGATATAATTTATCTTGAGTATAGAAATACCGGGAGGATTATTGTTACATAGCCTGAAAGATATAAATCTTTCGTGCCGATAATAAATCAGGCTCAAAACATGGATGATCATCTGTTCATTCGCAGGTGGAAATGCTGAGATTATCTTCATTTTAAATGCCTCAGCGATAAAATCCGGTTGTTCCTTTTCTCCTTTCATCTATCGCTGAAACTCCCTGCCCATAGGCGTTCCGGCTATGAAGGGGCTCCTGTCATTGCTCTGTCAGCCTCCTTTCAGCCTGCTCTTTCACATTTTTTGTGAAGGAATAAAACGATACGGGCTGAAATGGAAGTGAGGGGAAATGGTTTCAGATTTAACCGGCTGATTTTCTGTGCATATTACATAAGATGACAGGATGAGGGGAAAAGGGAGCGTATCGGATTAGTGGGGGAGTAATACACGGAACAGACTAGGTCTGTAAGCTGAACAGGCTAAGTCTGTGCACTGAACAAGCTGGCGTGTTTTAAAAACGTATAGTTGTTTTTTAAAAGCCTGAAGATGTTTTCTTAAAAGTTGAAGACGTATTTTTTAAAGCTCAAGGTGTATTTTAAAAACATAAAGGCGTATTCAACAATAACATTAGTAACGTATAAGCCCCAACATTAGTAACGTGTCAGCTCGCGTGTTAGTAACGTGTAAGCCCACACGTACATAAGCATCGGGTCACACATACGCAAGCATCGGCCTACACATACGTATGTATTGCGCCCTGTATCCATTGAATTTTGCCCCAAGTTCCATTAAATCTTGCACCAAGTTTCATCGAATCCTGCACCAAGATCTGCCATATTTCCGCCCCCTCTTGACAAACGCCTTTTTATGTTGTATATTTGTAGTTTGCCAAACTTAAAAAAAGTAACTCATGAATGTATTCGCTACTCTCAAAACAGTCTTCTTCGGAAGCAAATTCCTGTCAAGCCCTGTTCCTATTGACGGAACACCGCGTCGTGATCTCGTATCCGCTCTCAACGGGCTGATGCCGCTTTGCCGGACTATACCCGGCGTGCGTCTGGCGCTGGATATCCGCGAGGGCCAAGTAGTTCTGGCATTGAACTGGACTCCGCGCACCGACGGGAATGCTCCCACGGGCAGTTACCACTACATCGTGTCGGACGAAGACGGAGTAAGAGAGATGGCCGACTCACAGGTTCTTCTTACTGAAAACGGTAAGGATAACCTGCCGGGGAGTATGGACGATTCTCGGACACATCCGACAGTCTCAACTGAAAAGACAGAGAAGGATTCCGCTCACTTGAAAAAAGATGTTCAGAAAAAAGCGGGACCAACCTCCCCAGAAGATACTGGCAAGAAAGCGAAATCACATACCCTGATGCAGGAAGTGACCGCTTTCCTCATCTCCCGCTACCGCTTCCGGTTCAATGTGCTTACTGAAGAAACTGAAGTGGCAAGTGTAGAAAACAACATTCCCGATACTCATCTGCGTTACGCCAAAGTGGACGAACGATGGATGAACTCACTAAGTCTGGAGGCTATTGAAACGGGCATAGACTGTTGGGACAGGGACATTCAACGCTTTGTGCGCTCACGCCGCATCAGTGAATACCATCCCTTTACTGCCTATTTTGAGCAGCTTCCCGAATGGGACGGCACGGACCGGGTGTCCGCGTTGGCACGCAGGGTGTCCGACGACCCGGTATGGGTGAACGGTTTCCACCGTTGGATGCTGGGAGTCTCTGCCCAATGGATGCAGCTCAATCCGGATAACAACCGCGCCAACAGTGTGGCTCCCCTGCTGGTGAGCAGTCGCCAGGGATTGGGGAAAAGTACGTTCTGCCGTCTGCTGATGCCCGATAGGCTGAAATCCTACTACACGGAAAGTTACGACCTAAGCTCCCCGGCATCCGCCGAAGCCAAGCTGGCTGCCTACGGATTAATCAACCTGGATGAATTCGACAAACTAGGTGCGTCCAAAATGCCTTTGCTGAAGAACCTGATGCAAGCTTCCGCACTGAATATCCGCAAGGCTTACAAACACAGCGCTTCATCGCTTCCCCGTATTGCCTCGTTCATCGGCACCAGCAACCGGGAGGATTTGCTGGTAGACCGCACCGGCTCACGCCGCTTTCTTTGCGTCAGTCTGAAGCATGCCATAGACTGCACCACGTCCGTAGAGCATAAGCAATTGTACGCCCAGCTTAAAACAGAACTTCTATCCGGTGAACGAAGCTGGTTCAATAAAGAAGAGGAACAGACTATACAGCAACATAATGCCCTATTCTACAAGCATGTACCCGAAGAAGAGGTGTTCCGCCTTTGCTTTCGCTTTGCTACAGAAGAGGACAATCCGCAGGAAGTGCTTAGCCTCTCCGCCACCCAACTGTTTGAACGCATGAAGGCAGCCCATCCTTCGATCATGAGAGGGATGACCGCCTACAGCCTGAGCCGTATCCTGCCCCAGCTGGGCGAACGGGTACATACCACCAAGGGAAATGTATACCGGGTGGTAGAATGTTAACTTTCAATTAATTGAGAATTTATCTATGGAAATGAGATTCCCGGTATGGAAGTCGATTAGACGCATTCACACTCTCAAGCATATATTGTCAAGAAGTGTGAATGCCCTTTTCTAGTATATGAATGGGTCATCCGGCATCATAATGAGCGCTGCATACCAAACGTATTTTGTATTTCACCGTACTCCCTGCCTGTAAAAATTTGGATGAGGTTTTAAATCCGAATGCATATATGCTCCCGTTATGATCATATACATACCGTTTCTCAATATCCAATAACGGGTCTCCGTTTCTTAATCCCTCTATGGTTTCATTCAGTTCATCCAGTGATGATCCGCTGAACGTCTTATGCAATATTTTTGCCTCCTCTTCAGTCGGAAGATGCCATCCGTCTGCTTCCTCCTCCTGTATGATATTCCGCACATCGGAAGCGAATCCACTCCACTCATCCAGACTCATCAACAAAATATCCGCCCCTGTGGAACTTGCATTCTCTATGCCAGCTACAATACCGCCGTTCCAGATACCGCCAATTTCGGGTAGCCCGGAAAGATCCGGATTAATGGGAGGCGGCTCACTACCGCCATTACCTTCATCAGCACCGCCAAAATTGAATTTGATGTCTACCGGAGCCTTCCATTCACCTGATATCAAACTGCCCCCTACCGTGACATCACCCGAATAGCTACCCCCGATATTCAATGGCACGTTCGCTTCCGGCTTTCCTTTGAAAGTGTATCCAAACGTCTTTGTCTGACTATTATCTTCCAAGGTTATGGAAAAAACAGTCTGAGAGCCGCTCCCCGGAAAAATATAAAAAGGCTTTGCACTCCAAATTCCACCCGGCTCAGACTCACAAATAATTTCCGTACTCTTGTCTTTGCCGGAATACTCCCTTGTAAACGACAGGGAAGAATATAAAGGCGAAATCTGCAAACTCACCTTTTTAACGTTTGCCGGTATATCTTCCAAACTGATATTGACTAAAGATACAGCATAATAGAGGGTTACAGAAACAGATATATTTTTCTTATTGGCAATTGTCACAGTTGAAGTGCCCATCATTAGCGCGCGTGAGCTTCTGTTATTTTCTTTCATAACAATTACATCATCAAGGCTAGGATCTTTCGGAACGATATATTCTTCTCCCAAACCGGCTATTGCAACAATAGTATATCGGGCAGGAGGTAACTTCATTTCAATCTGGGCGTTATCTGTCATTTTCAGACTGGCAGAACAGCTGCCGTCCTCTGCAAACGCATAGATATAGGCCGGATAATTAATCTGGGATTCTCCGCTAGACCTGGCAGATATCTTTAAAGGAAGATTTGTTTGCGAGACTCCGTCTTCATCGTCTTCTTCATCATACATCGGGCGTTGGCAAGAAACAGCAGACAGTAGCAATAGAAACAGAAGCACCTTTAATTCGGTTAATCTATAATTCATAACATATTATTTGTTTGTGGGTTTATTTCTTCTCCATTTATAACTATATCCTCTTCTTCATTTCCCGGAGTCCAACCCGAAATACTTCCTCCCGTTATAATTACATTTCCGTCTTTTACTACAATATTGTATTTATGAATACATCCGGACAATAAGCCCGGAGACAGGTCGTCTCGTCGTGTTATGTAATATTTGTTGTTACGGGTATATTCAATGGTGAGATTAACAGAATGGTTTTTCACGGCTTTCGGATCAATATTTCCGTCATTCTCGCCCCCGTTCAGGATAAAATAAAAAGAAATATCCTGATTGTTCATGGTGTGTGACGGAGTAATCTGGAAGGTTTCCTTGGGAGTTTCGCTGATGGTGATGCTGTTCGTTTCAAAGGAGTAGTATCCTTGGGTCGTCAACCCATTTCCTTCAAGTCTGATTTTGTCAATAACGGCCTGTGCCATATCTCCTTCACCCTTTATGTTTATCTTTAATAGTGACAAAACGTGCTTAAATGAATAATCGCCCGAAAAGGCCACATTGCCAAGGTCGGTATCGTAGGAAAGCTTCCTGGATGCTACTAGAAAGTCATATTGGTCAATATTTTCCCAAGTCCCGTTCTGGCTGTCGAGAGAAGGCATTTTTATATTTTCCTTACTTTCGGCTTTGGAACCGGAGTGGGGATAATATGCGTAAAAAGTATGTTCCTGGTTTTTATCTTTCCAAAAGACACTCTTTTCTGTAGTCCAGGAAGTTCCATCGAATATCCAGCGGACGGCACTGTCATTGTCCATAAAAACACCTATATCATCGGTTTTACTAAAACTAGCGATGGCATTTTCATGATCTTGCAAGTAGCGTGTGCTCCGGAAACTGTTTTCCCGATTCTTGCCATAATGGATACCGTGTACTCTTTTTCTTGTGATTGCTCTAGTTCCTCACTACCTTGGCAGGCAGAGAAGTACATGATCGTCAATAGCGATACATACAGTGATCTTTTCATTCTTTTATTTTATAATAGTGAGGGACAAAACATCAGCTTATCCGTTAAAATTAAAATGAGGACAAGTTGAATTGGTCGAGGATTAAAGCATGTCTGCTTATTGTCGGTAAGAAATTAAACTTGTGTTCGGCTGCGAAAATAATTCATTCTTAGCAAAAAGAAAAACAAAATGATAAAAAGATGAAAATTAAATGTGTTATGCCGGCAACAGCATAAACATTCTTACCGGTATATTCCCATAAAAAATAGTGGAAGGCAATCTTTTGTTTAACGCTTTAGGCTGACTATGACTAAATCTTACCTGTAAATTATTTCCTTCCATTCTTCCACAGTACGTGTAAGGGAAGAAAAATTCACCCCGATACAGACTATTTTACGGTTATCGGTCAAATAAGATCGGGCATAGCCTTTCTCTGCTATTTGCTGTAAAGCCTCCTCTGCTGTTCCGTCCATCTTGAATTCGAAAATGTAAACATATTCGTCCATTTCCAATATGCAGTCCACTCGTCCGAAGCTCTGGCGGTTCTCACAATGGATTGCACGGCAATAAACTCCTATCAAACGGAGAATCAGATAAAAAGTGTATTGGAAATGTTTCTCAGTCATATCCAATTCCTTCAAGGAAGCGTGAGAGTCATACGGGATGCTTGCAAGAAAGGCGGTCAGAGAATCACAAAAAGCGGAGGTGTTCCCTTGCTCAAGGCAAGTAACAGCATCGATAATCCAGCTGTTGACCTCTCCACCTCCGGGTTTCAAATAATGTGCTGCCAATACGGACAAGAACCCTTTACGCACCTCATTATTGGGAAAATCAAGCAGATAAGTTCCCATACGTCTATTATATTCTTTAATAGTGAGATATCCGCTCTGATAAATCATGGGTAGAGGCTGTTCCACATCAGCCTTATAATCCACAAACAAAGAGGGAACATAATAACGTCCGGCAAGTTCGTTTATCTGCTCGCGGCTGTGTTGCAGCAGACGAACCAAATAGGTGGGAGTACCTGTAGAGAACCAGTAATCACGAATTGCCATACTGTCAAAAGCATTAAGAATGCTGAACGGATTGTAAATGTCGGTCATCCTCTCTCCAAAATGATATCCGTCATATTGCCGTCTGAGAAGTTCCTTCATTTCTTTCACTGTGTACTGATATTTAGCAGCCAACTGTATGGTGGGTTCTTCGAAAAATGCTTCCAGCTCATTCTGGGTGATACCGCACAAGGCTTCGTACCGTTCATCCATACTGATATCCTTAGGCTGGTTAAATCCACTGAAAACACTTACTTGGGAAAACTTTGTTACTCCGGTCAACAATACGAATCTCAAGTATTGATCGGCTCCTTTAAAGGTAGAATAAAAGGATTTCAATATTTCCCGGTTATGGTTCTCCAACAGAACTTGCTTTCCATAATCATCATAAAAACAAGCTTCCGTATCTAATACATCCAAAATAGGTTTGTCATATTCATCAATCAGAACCACCGCACGCCGCCCTGTCTGTTCATAAGCCCGGCGAAGTATTTCAATGAAACGGGTTCCTATGGTTGTATAATTGGGATTCTTGCCATAAATATCTTCCCAGTTCCCTAAATAGCCTTCAATGGTAGCCTCCAGAATTCCGGGTTGTGTATACAGTCCTCCATTAAAGTCTATACGGAAGATAGGATACTCATACCAGTCCTTTTCCAATCCGTCGATTTCCAGTCCGGCAAACAAATCTTTGCGTCCCTGGAAATAACAGGCAAGGGTACTTACCAGCAGGCTTTTGCCAAAACGACGTGGACGGCTCAAGAAATAAGTCTTGCCTTGTGTTACCAAGTTGTAAATCAAACCGGTCTTATCCACATATACATAGCCATCTTCACGGATTTGGTCAAAACTCTGTATTCCAATAGGGTATTTCATATTTTGTTGCGGTTCTAGAATGAATGATAAAACAAAGATATTAGTAAATGACAAACAAAGCAAATAAAGGATTTGTTTTTTCTGCTTATGACAAGTTTTTCCGTTTCCTATTAATGGATAATCACCTGTTTCTGTCCATATATATTGGCATTCTGTCCTTTAAAGGATACTTTGAAAAGTATTTAGAATCTATCTATTCTGCAATAAGATATACTTCTTCTGAATTTGCTATATCATTGTTTATCAGTGTTATACATGTTCTCTAATGTGTATTAATATCTTTATACCATTGTAGTTTTGTATATTCTTCATTCAAGTCATTAAGTTCTCTCTGCATGATAAAAGTGGTCATACCTGAAAAGGCGGTGATAGGGAATGTTCCTTCTTCCGTAGCATAAAAAGGAGTATTTCTTTTGTAAACCACACATTGGCTGATACATTCTTGAAGTGCATTGTATGTATTTTCATCTGATAATGATTGATAATATTGAGCGAAATCAAAAAAATAGAATGGGGCTTTTAAAACTCCATCATAATTTTGAAGGTTACCGACCGGGAGAAAAGAGCCGGATGCTTCTGTATTGATCTGTCGTATCAAATTCGCTAAATTTGATAATCCGGCAGTTTTTATTATGCTAATGGTAGCAGAACGTTTATCGCCTTCCATCAAATTCCAATAATGAAAATAATTTTCTGCAAATCTTTGCAAATCAGCATTTTCTTCAAGCAGACAGGAAATACTGCCGGCATAGATAGGAGTAAATCCCGGAGATACTACTGGGGCAGAGGAAGCCATGATATATGCTGCTTTATTTCTTAATTCATAAGCCACCTCAATACCTGCCATATTACATGCTTCAAAGATTATGAATTCAAATAAATGGTCCGGGAGGGCCATGGCAAAATCTGTTATTTCCATTTCATTGTCATTATCGATGATGATAGACCGCGAGCCATTAACCAATGTATGTGGAGGAAGCCAGCCACTGCCATGGGAAAACACGATTAGACCGTAGCTTTTAGCAGGATAAAGCCGAGTTACGTCGTTTATAACTCGTTTAAGCACTTGGGGGGAGGCTGAGTTTTCTTGGTCATAGGTATGTATGGTAATATAGCCTTTCTCACTTTTTCCATCAATTTCCATCAATCGTGGAGAGTCCTTAAATGGTGTATCCTGATACACTATTATATTTCCATCTGTCCCGTCTTCCCATCCATTTTTAATTTGAACAAGTTTGTCATAGGTTTCGGCATCAAGATTATTATCTCCTCCCAGATAAACCAATAGTGTCCGTGCAGGTAAAACAACAGGGGTGTCATTTTCTTTATGACAGCCACATACTAATAACAGAAAACAGACAGCATATATATACTTCATACACAATATAATTGGATAAACGATTATAAAAACTAAAAGAGGGGAACATTTTGCCCCCCTCTTTTTTTATAAACAATGAGCGTATTAATTACTTGTCATTGTGCTTCTTAACTTGGATTTGGATAGTTCCAACAGAATGTCCACGATCATTCTTCCAAGTATGGTCGCAGATACCGCCCCACTTGTGATTTACACAAACTTCTACATCAATAGTAAATGGTTGAGCAATATCTTCACCATTGTTGATCCATGTGATAGTCTGGTTAGCATTATCAAGTTTGATCTTCTTCATGTTTTCAGCATCCAGTTCACTTCCGTCAGCAAAGTATGCCTTAGAAACCTTGAAGTTAACAGTTGTATTAACATCGAATACATTACGGTCAACTACCAGTTTCTTTGACCAACCAGCTTGATCACCTGTCTGAACCAAAGTATTATTCTTAGCCATATCTTTGTGATCATAGATAACATGGTTGTTATTGAATTGTGCCTGAGCACCTTCAGACCACAGATAATCTGACAAGAAGAATGCATCCTTCAATGATACTGTATTTTCAGCTTCCTGATACTTGTCATACAAAGGACCTGCTTCGTAAGCGTGGAATACCATCGGAGTTACAAATGCAACTTCAAATTCATCGATAACCACTGTAGAACGTCCATTTTCAGGAGCAGGAGCACCAGTATAAGTAGTAGTATGATCTTTAGCCCAAGGAGTATTGTTTACCATATTGATAGTATCGCAAGAGAAGTTATTGTAATCTTCTTTAGCATACTTGTTATGAGCATTGGCTTCCTTGTTGCAAGTACCATACAATCCGTCAACATCTTCATTGAAGCTTACTACAGCACGCATTTTGATCTTCTTCAAATCCTTAGCGTCAGCAGCATTGATCCAAGTACGTCCTTCGTCTGTTGCCTCCAAAGCGATATACCACTTGTTGTCTTTACCTTGATACAAACGGATACCGGAATTGTGACCATCAGCTATCTTAGATGCGTTATTATGCTGGTCAACCAATTCGAATGACAAGGTAGCTCTAGCCCAATCCTTATCATGAGTCTGACCCTTATAAGGATTATAGTTGATCAAATCGAATTCGTCATTCAATACTGCAACCATTTCATAAGTTGTAGGAGTATCAAAGTTATCGTATCTACCGTGAGCAATGAAGTAAGAATCATCTACCCAGTTCAACTTAGTCTTTTCAGGAGCAACTACATCCGGATACTTCACATTGATAGTATAAGTAACATGGATGTCAGATAATCCCTTATGATCAGCATTTGGCTTGTATGTACCCTTAACAGTGTAAACGTCGTGATCGTCATGACGAGAGAATGCTGTATTCTTCACTGTAACGAACAACTGATTGTATTCTTCAGGTTTAAAGTTCGGATCTAATGAATAGTCTGCATTATCTTTTCCATCCCATGCATATACAGCGTGTTGTTTAGCCTCATCTGCTGTTGCAAATTCAGGAACGAAATCATAAGTCTTACGGAATTCGTCTTTACTCAACTGTACATCTTTATGGTTGAATATCTTATCCATATCCATGTCAAGAACTTGATTGATATGTTTCAGAGTAACATCTTTTGTTTCTGTAATATTAATTTCAGGAACAACTGTCTTGCGTACAATGTGAATCTTGATGATTGCTGTTTTAACTACATTACCATTGTCTTCACCCGGTGCTACCAGTTTCACACGAACAATAGGAGTTCTGTCTATAGCAGCTGTGTGGCTGGCATCAGTTTCTGCGCCCCAAATCGGGTCCGGAGTTTGTTTTACTGTAGCAACACCATCTTTGGTAACATCCAAATAACGTTTTGTCTGGTTAACGCCATCATAATAGAAGTCAACCGGTTCAAACACCAATGAATAGTCATCAAAACCATTCTCCATCAAAGGATACTGAGCGTCTTGGGCTCTACCCATACGTTTGTCAAAGAATGAAGTTACGATGTCCTTCAAATTTTTTGAATGTCCATCACCTGTATAGTTCAATTCTACAACAATACGTTCTGCATCATCTTTAGATTCAGCATCTCCTTTATATAACTGGTTTTCAGCATTGGCTTCGAACTTAGCTTTATCTGCTTGATAAGCCTTCAATTTAGCCTCTTCAGTACCGGTCGGATTCAAGGTGTTAAGATAATATTCATCTTTGATGAATTCTCTATAATTTACCTTGTTAGGAGCAATTGCATTTTTAATCTGAGCAGGAGCGTTAGTTTGGTCAAATGCATCAGCTACTTTAACCAAATGTACGTTTTTCTGCAAAATTACTTCATGCTTGGCGGGAACAAAATCAGAATGAACGATTTGGTCATTGTTCTTAATTCTCAATGAATATACTGTTCTTTCGTCCAGATTAGATTGTTCAGCAAAAGCCCAGTCCTTTACACGGAAGTTTAACATACCATGTCCTTCTTTATAAGATTCAACGGTAATTTTTCCATCAGTGTACAGTTTTTGTCCAGCGTTGAACAATTCCCAATTCTTGTTATTCGTATTGTAGTTCCATATTTCAGCAGTATCACGAACAAATCCTACCACTTCCATATCTTTGAATGATACGCTGTTAGGATTTACCTGATACTTCACGTCTGCCTTACCTGAGTAAACGATTTTAAATGTGCTAAAGTTATTTGTACCCCAATCTGCACCTGTAATCTCTGTTTTACCTGCCACACTATCAGTAACGATGGTAGGGAAATGGATTCTGGCAGCTTCACCTTCAGAAAGGAAAGTAGGGATAAACTTAACTCCGCTAACTACAGAAGTAGCTTTAGGCATACTGATAGTCTTTTTAGTGCCATCAGCATAAGTAATAACTAATTCATAAGCTGATTCACCTTCTTCTACTGATACTACATAATCATCAGCAGAAGTACCTGGAGTACCCGGAGTACCTGGTTTGCCCGGTTCACCTTGTTCTCCTTTTGCACCATTGTATAATTTAATGGTCTCTCCATCACTGAATTTGATTTCATAACCACCATTACCATCAGTGAACGGAGTACAGCTTTCGACATATTTGCCTGAGCCTACTTTGTCTTCAAGGGCCTTGATTGCATCTTTCACATTGGATATTTCTTGATCCAAGCGGTCGATGTCGTCATCGTAATCCTTACAAGATACAAATGTTCCTGTTGAAGTGACCATAAGGGCTCCAAACAGGATTGCACTTAAAAATTTTTTGTTCATAATAGAAAAACTTTAAATTTATAAATTTAAAAACTCAAAATGTTATTGTTATAAAAGGAC
>OLPA01002500.1_pt1 | contig 13603 bp, 10 predicted proteins | sample 1672811 | NCBI WGS metagenome assembly OLPA01 (sample SAMEA3136726, study PRJEB25190) | human gut metagenome | biome: human gut; feature: human-associated habitat; material: faeces | place: Austria | collected 2013
TCCACAAGGCAGACCGCCTCGGGCGGGTATTTGCCGTAGATGGGCATCTCGTCGTGGGAGTACTGCTCCTTGACCGCGTCGCCGGAGAAGAAACGCCCCGGTCCCAGCAGCCGCCGCAGCTCCTCCGCGGCCTCCGCCGTGAGTTTGTTGTACGCAGGCATGGCTTTTGCCTCCTTTTTATGACTTTACAAATGTGTTTCCCTTCAGTTCGCGCGCTCGGCGGCCTCTATTGTGTGCAGTGCGAGCACGGCGGTGGTCACACGGCCCACGCCTCCCGGCACGGGCGAGACGGCGGCGGCGATGCCCTCCGCGGCGGCGAAGTCGACGTCCCCGCGCAGGCCCTCGGGCGTCACGTTGGTGCCAACGTCGACGACCACCTGCCCCGGCGCAAAGCAGTCCGCGCCGAGCAGTCCCGCGTGCCCCGCGGCGGCGACGACGATGTCGGAGGCCCGGCAGAGGCCGGGCAGGTCGCGCGTTTTGCTGTGGCAGAGCGTCACGGTGGCGTCCCGGGCGGTGAGCAGCATGGCGAGCGGGCGGCCCACCACGAGGCTGCGGCCCACGACGGCGATGCGCTTGCCCGCGGGGTCAATGCCGTGGTAGTCGAGCAGCTCGAGCACCGCGCGGGCGGTGCAGGGCGCAAAGCCCTCGCCCGAGCCGGTGAACACCCCCGCGAGCGAGGCGGGGCTCACGCCGTCGACGTCCTTGGCCGCGGCGAGCTCCGCACAGGCGGCGCGCTCCGTCTTTTTGAAGGGCATGGGCCGGAGCAGCAGCGCCCCGTGGACGCCCGGCTCGGCGTTTATGCTGCGCACGGCGTGGAGCACGGCGTCCATGTGCGCGTTTTCGGGCAGCTCTATCGTGAAGGCCTCGACGCCCGCGGCGGTGCAGGCCTTCTTGGCCGCGCGCTCGTAGGAGCGGCTCTCCTCCTGCGCGCCGACGCGGAGGATGACCAGCGTCGGCGTGATGCCGCGCTCGCGCAGCGCCCGGCTGCGCACGGTGAGTCCCGCGGTCAGCGCCTCGGCCGCGGGCGCGCCGCTGAGTATCCGCGCCATCAGCCTATCCTCGCTTCCACGGCGGCAAGGCCCGCGTCGATGATGGGGTCGTACTGCTCGAACACCAGCTCGCACTCGCGGCGGAGCGTCATGGCGAACACCTCGTCCGTCATGCCCGCGGCGTTTATGAGGATGTTCAGCCTCGAGGCGCGCATCGCCGCGCGGCAGAGCTCCAGGCCCACGCCCACGTCGGAGATCGCGCCCTTCGCGCCCTTGTCCGCAAGGTCGCGGAGCGTCTCCGCCGTCTGGGCGGCGGTGTACATGACCTCGGTGGGGATGAAGCAGGCCACGCGCAAGGCCGAATCCATGTGCTCGGCGCGCGCGGGGTCGTCCTTCGGCAGGGACATGTACTTGCGCAGCGGCTCGAAGGCCTTGGCGTCCTCGTCGATGAGGCGGAGCATGTACCCGCGGGTCAGCGTCAGCTTCTTCACCGCCTCGGCGATGTCGGCTTCATATTCGGCGTATTTCGGCTTGCCGGTGGTGAGATTGCAGACCATCTCGCCCAGCGCGGCGGCCAGAGCCCCGCAGAGCGCGGCGGCCCCTCCCCCTCCGGGCGTCGGCGCGTCGGAGGCAAGGGCGGCGGCGAAGTCGGTGAGGCTCTTGTCAGCGAATTTTTCCATGTGTGTCACTCCCTCTATATGAGATGTCTGTTTACAAAGGGTATCTTCGAGAGCACCCACCAGACGGCGAGGCTCAGCGCGAACACCGCCGCGCCCTGCACGGGCGCCGCGGCCTGGGCGGGACGTTCTCCCCCGTCCCCGTCGGACGAGCCCAGGCTGGCCCCTCCGCCGGGCTGGCCCTGTCCCTCCTGGTCGCTCACCCCCTGCTGCCCCGCGCCGCTGCCAGCCAGCGAGGCAATCGTGCCCTGTGCGGTCTGCGCGCCTGTACGGGCCGCCGCGCCGCGTACCATGCCGGTGAGGGCCAGCGCCTGCGCGCTGGAAGCCGTTTCGCCGGAGGCGGCGGCCTGCAGCGCAGAAAGCGCCTGCTGCGTCTCGCCGGAGGCCAGCGCCTGCGCCGCCTGGCTTAGCTGCTGGGCGGCCGTCTGGTCCGACGCCTTGGCGGCTGCATCGGCAAGCAGCTCCTTTGTCTCCCCGGCCTCCAACGCCTGCTGCGCGGCCAGCGCATCGCCGTCCTCCAGGGACTGGGCCAGCGCGCCAAGGCCGGCGGCGCGCATGGCGTCCAGCGCATCCCTGGCCGTGCGCGCCTCCAGGCTTTCCACCTTGCGTTCGGCGGTGTCCACGGCGGTCAGGGCGTCGCGCACGCTTTCGGCCCGGCGCAGTTCGCCCGACAAATCACCCAACAGCCTGCGCAGCTCCGGCGTCTCCGCAGCGTTCGCATCCAGCGCCGTCGCGCCCTCGTCCACCTTCTGCGCCTGTTCCACCATCTCGGCATGAAACGCCTCCTGTTCCCGAAGCGCCTGCGCCTGCGGATTGGGAACCAAAAAGCTCATGCCCAGCAGCGCCGCGCAGGCCAGCGTCCCGATCCAGGCCAGCCGGGGAGGCCTCAAGGCCATTTGCCGCGCGGGTTCCAGGCGCTTGAGGCTGCTCAGCGCATCCTTTCGCTGCAGGCGGGCCATATCGGTATCGCAGCCGCCCAGCATCACGGCGGTCTGCGCGCGGGCCATCAGGCCCAGCGCGTCGGCCTGCCGCGCCGCGTCCAGCGACGTGATGGGCCACAGCCAGGAAACCAGCGCGAAGATCGCGGGCAGGGCCGCCAGCGTCATCACGCTCCAAAACAGCACCGTGGGAAAGATCCACACAAAGGAGGCGGCCCGCAGCAGCAGCACGCCTACCGCCCCCGCAAACAGGCCGTACATGGCCCAGGTAAAGGTGCGCTGGGTCCGCATACGGCGTTTCACGGGCCGCAGCGCGCGTTCCAGTTCTCTCATGCTCGTTTTCCTTTCGGCGCTCTGGGCTTGCGCACGCGCAGGTTCAGCGCGGCAAACGCGATCAGCAGCACGGACGCCGCCGCCAGGAACGCCATATTGCAGTACAGGAAGTGATCAAAGGGCAAATAGGTGAAGGTATTGGCCAGGCTGTAGCTGAACTGCCAGAGGATGCTGGAAAACATCTGTGTCTGCGATGCCAGCAGTGAAAACAGGCCCAGGCCGGGGTTGAGGGTGAAGGAGACCGGCGTGTATTCGATCATGTGCAGCTGTTGTCCTACGATGTTCATGGCGTCGTAAAGATCGCCGATGCGCTTGACGTCATGCCACAGAGGCAGGAGCGTGACAATTCCCAGCGCAAATACCGACAGGTAGCTCATCACCGTAGCCGTGACCGTGCGCTGAAACAGCGAGGAACACACCAGTCCCACGCTAAGCGCCGCCAGCGCCGTCAGCAGCAGAAACGCCACGCTCACCAGCACCTGCGCAAACGTCGCTCCGCCGGTGATCAGCACCAGCGAAAGCATGGGCAAAGAGCACATCACCATGAGAGCCAGAAAGCTGAAACTTTCCAGCAGCTTGCCCAGCACCAGCTTGACCGCGCCAGTATTGGTGACCAGGAGCAAATCCAGCGTCTGCCGCTCCCGCTCGCCGCTGATGCTGCCGGCGGTCATGGCAGGGGCCACCAGCACCAGCAGGGCGAATTGCAGCATGATCATATACGCATAGCCGTCCACGCTCAGGCGCATGTCCCCCAGGGTGACCGTCGCGCCCATAAAGCGCCCGTATACCGTAAAATAGGCGAGCAGCGCCAGAAGCAGCGAATACAGCGTGATCAGCAGCGGCGTGCGCGCCGAGCGCATGCGCCGGATGGCCGAAAAGGCGAAAATCGGGTTATTCACCCTGCGTCACCTCCATAAAGACCTTTTCCAGATTGAGGGGCGGGCGGTGGAAGTCCACCAGCGGCGCGCCCGCGGCGAGCTGCCTGAGCAGGCCCGCGGTCGCCTCCTCTCCGCCGTCGAAATGCACGGTGAGCACATTGCCCTCCTCACGCCCCACGCCGGTTACGCCCGGATACTGGCGGATGAGCGTGACGGCGGCCTCCACCGCGTCCGCACCCGCATCCAAGGCCAGGCGCACCCGGATGGGCGCGTTGCCGCTCATGTGCCGGCCCAGTTCCTCCACCGAACCGGAGAACACCAGCCGGCCATGGTCGATGATGGTCAGCGAATCGCACATCTCGGACAGCTCCGGCAAAATATGCGAGGAGATCAGCACCGTTTTGCCCATATCCTTGAGCGTCCGCAAAATGCCTTTCATCTCCGCGCGGGCGCGCGGATCCATGCCGGAGGCCGGCTCGTCCAGGATGAGCAGGCGCGGGTCGTGGATGAGCGCGCGCGCCAGGCACAGCCGCTGCTTCATGCCGCGGGAGAGCACGTCCACGTAGCTGTCGCGCTTGTCGGTCAGGTTCACCAGCTCCAGCAGGCTCTCGGTCATATGCTTGCGTTCCTTTGGGCCAAAGCCGTAGCAGCGCGCATAAAAGTCCAGGTATTCCCAGGTTTTCAGCCGGTCATAGACGCCGAAGAAGTCCGGCATATAGCCCATGAGGCGGCGAATTTCACGCGGACGGCCCGTCACGTCCACGCCGTCCAGCGTGGCCGTTCCCTCGCTTGGCTTAAGGAGCGTCGCCAGGATGCGCATGGTGGTGGTTTTGCCCGCGCCGTTGGGGCCCACAAAGCCGTGGAGCTCGCCGTCATGAATGGTCATGCTCAAGTGGTCCAGCGCCAGAAACGGCCCATAGTAGCGCGTAAGTCCGTCAAGTACCAGCATCATTCCACCCTCCCTTCCATGGTGATCGCCGGCGTGTCGATGTCGGCATAGCCGTCATCCGCGCCCAGCTTTTCAAACTGGCAATACAGAAATCCGTCCATCAGGTATTCCTGCACATCCGGCAGGATGCTTTCCGTCTTGCCCTGCCCGGTGGCATTGTCCAGGGTATAGCGCTTGTATTCGTCCCATTCGCCGGTGGCGGGGTTGTAGAGCGATACCTTGTAGGAATAGTAGGCATAGCGGCTGGAGATGTCCATCTCCGTCACGCGCATGCCCTGGGGCATGGCGTTCAGGTCAAAGGCGAAGGCCCGGCTTTGCACCAGCGGAAAGCTTTGATACTGGCTGGGGTCCAGAAGTTCTTGCAGCAGAGGCCGGCCGCTCGCGTCCTCCTCGGCCAGATAGACGGAGAAGCTGCCGCGCAGGAAACGCACGGTTCCGTCCTCCCCCACGGGATCGTAGGTCAAATTCACACTGACCATGCCGCGCTGCGCGGTGCGGGTCACGGGCTGACCATCCACCTCAAGGGCAAGCTCCGTCAGTTCGTCGCAGAACGCCACAAAGCGGAACCGGCTTCCATCGTCGCTGCGGCTGATATTGCTGAGCATGGAACGGCGGATCATGGCTTCCCCGTATTCCTCCTCGGTCATATCCTCCGGGTCCGCGAAGGAGGCTCGTTCCACAAAATCATAGGTCGAATAGGAATAGTTTATCAGATCCGCATCGCTCAAAAGCACGCCGTCTCCAAAGGCGTCCTCACGGTCCCTCGGCGCGCCGGGCGCGGCGGCGGGCAGGGGAACGAGCGCCGCCTTGGCGGTCTGGCCGGGCAGAAGGTCGCCCACGGTCACAAAGCCGTAATCCGTCACGATTATACCGTTGTTGAGCGGCACGCGGCTGTTGTTGGTCACCTGAATGACCAGATTTTCCCCTTCCCAGCGGCAGCTGCCGGATACGCCGCTCATATCCTCGGTGGGCGTGTCCCGCGCAACGAGCGTGGCGACGTTCCAGGAGCCGCTTTCAGGATAGGTGATGGTGGTAATGGGGCCATAGGTGCATACGTAACGCAGCCTGTTGGCGTTTTCCGTCCCGGTGGGCGAGCTGTTGGCATAATAGGAAATGCTGTCGAGAAGCTCCACATTTCCATTGGCCACACCCAGGGTCAGGGGCCCTCGTTCCGCCTTGGTGGCCATGACCGCGGTATATCCGTCCTGCTGTCCGCTTTCATCCACCGTAAGGACGGTATAGTAGGTGGCGGCGGGGCTGCGCAGGGGCAGTGCCTGGCTCATCCCCCACAGGGCCAACGAAGCTACGGCCGCCAGCGCGGGCACCGTGGCCCACATCCATTCACGCCGGTCCAGGCGCTTGAGCAGCCAATAGCTGCCAAATCCAGCCAGCAGTACGAACGCTCCGACCACCACCATGGGCAGTATGGCTGCGCCGGTGTTTTCCACGCCGATGTTGTTGGTAATGCTCGTATCTATGGACGCGCGGGTATCGCGCACATAACCGCCGTAGCGGCGGCTGCTCACGATGTCCTGGTAGCGCGTCTGGGCAAAGGTAAGCAGCAGACGTTGCCACAGCGCATTTCTCTCCAGCCATGCGTTGAGCGGCTTTTCGCTGATGGAGAAGGCGGCGGTGACCACATATCCCTTCTCCACACGCGTCACATCCGCCAGGGCTGCGCTGCCTACGCTCTGACCTGTACCGCCCTTAAGCGATACCGTCATCACGTCCTGTCCCAGGGGCGTGCCGTCCAGGCCGAAGGTCTTGAGCAGATCGACGGTGATATCGCCGCCGCTGGCTACCGCGCCGGGGGATACGCCCGTGTAGCGCTCAAAGAACCCGAAGTTCTCCGCCGCCTTTCCGCCGCCGCCCACTACGGCCACGCCGCCGCCCTTGAGCCAGCCATCCAGCGCGTCCTGCTGACGCTGGGTCAGCGTGCCCATGTCAAAGCCGTCCACGGCCAGCACGTCAAAGAAGCGCAGGCTTTCCACATCCGAGGGAAAGGAGGCGGCATCCAGCGGGATGACGGTCCAGTATTCGTCGCGCAAAAGCGGATCGGTCGTCCTGGTGATGCTGAAGCTGGAAAAATCCGCCGCATCGCCTCCCAGCGCGCCCACGATCAGGTTGGAAGGGTCGATCGTGCCCGAGGGCTGAACTTCCCGCTGGGCCATGGTTGCGCCATCCACCACCCAGCTGACGGTGTAGCTCTTCTGCATCTGGGTGAGGACCACGGGCAGGGATACATCCAGCGTACTGCCCGCCGCGACGGATAAGGGAAGCTCGTAACGGTCGTATTCCCAATCGTTGCGGTTCACATTCACCGTGACCACCCCGTTGGCATCCGCGCCCGTGTTGGTGATGCGCACGTTCACAGGCAGCGTGCGGACATAGGTGATCACGCCGTCGTATCCGATCTCCGCTTCCAGCGCGGCCGCCGCCGAAGCGGCGGCGGGCAAAAGAAACATCGCTGCGCACAGCGCCAGCGAGCCAAGTTTCAAAAGGGTTCTCCGTAGCATCTGCGTTCCTCCTTGCACGCGCCGGGGCGCGTTTTGAAGCGCTTACGCATATGCAACGGAACGAATCTGGGTTTTCTTCCCACGCCGTCGGGTTTGAGCTGCCAAAAATGTAACAATCCCCCGGCAAAAAAAGGGACCGCCTGACGGCGGCCCCCCCAAAAAAGCCAATTTTCAAACCACAATCCGGTCGCACACGCCCAGCACCAGCTCGCGCAGGGCCTCGGCGTAGCAGGCCATCTCCCGCGCGTTCTGCACGGAGAGGTAAAGGATATGGATGATGGAGCCCACCATCTCGTCCGATACGCGAAAGGCCACGCCCTCTCGCTTGAGCAGCTCCAGAATGCTCATGGACATGCTCTTGAAGTGGGCCAGTGCCTCGTCCGTGGCGGCCAGCGCGACCAGCTGGGGCATATCCTCCTTGAGAAAGCGCATCACGTTCAGCTCCGCCAGACGGTCGAAAGCGGCGTTGACCGCCTCGGCGGTGCGGTCACGGTTGCTCTTTCCCTTCGATTGGCGCAGCGCGCGCTGCGCCTCGCCGACGATGAGCATTTCAAAATGCATGCCCACCTGCAAAAACAGCTGTTCCTTGCTTTCATAAAACTTATAGAAGGTGGACTTTGAAATCCCCGCGTCCGATGTGAGACGCTCCAGGGACACCCGCTTGACGTCCATGCTCACCGCGTGGCGGCAAGCGCTGTCAAAGAGCCGGGCGCGAATATCCTCCATCTGCTGCGGCGTAAATGCCTGCGGCATATCCTTTTCCCCCTCTGAAAGACCGTTGTTTTATTCCACCGATTTGAGCGCTTCCACCATGTCGATGCCGCGGACCTTACGCGTCAGCAGGATCTGAATCAGCAGGCTGAACACATAGGTGACCACGCTTGCCAGCACCACTGACAAAACCGCCGGACGGCTGGGATAGGCCAGCGTTTCCGATTCGCATACCTTGAGCACCAGCCCCGTCAGGCCGATGCCGGGGAGAATGCCGCACACCACGCCCAGAAGGCTGACGATGTTGTTTTCGCCGATGATCAGGCCGCGGATCTCCTTCTGATGGTAGCCGAGCACCTTGAGCGTGGCGTACTCGCGGGTGCGCTCGGAGAAGTTCATCAAGCCCATGTTGTAGCAGATCACGAAGGCCAGCGCCAGAGCGATCAGGGTGATCATGGCGAAGATGGAGGCCAGCATATCCAGCATCTTTGTCAGTTCCTCCGCCTGATCCACGGGCCAATTGAGTTTATCCACTTCCTCCATGGCGTCCAGCTCGTCCAGGCAGGTTTGCGTGGGACCCTTGATCAGCAGCGCGGTGGGCGTAAAGTCGCCCTTGCGCAGGCTTTCCCAGGTGCCGCTTTCCATATACAGGCCCTGAGAGACGCTGTTGTATACGATCTGTGTGATGGTTACGCCTGCGGGTTTGTCATCGCCGGGGAAGAACAGCTCCAGCGCATCGCCCACGGAAACCTCCAGCGTCTGCGCCAGCTTTTCGGTGATGGCGACCCCTCCGGGCAGAATGTCCACAAGCGTTTCGTTTTTGCCCACGCGCAGCATCGTCTGCCCCGGTTCCACCACGGTGAGCAGCGTGGTGCGGCTTTCGCTGGCCGACCGTGCGCTCAGCGACTTTTCCATGATGCACTCCACGCCCTCGGCATCCAGACGGCGGCGGTAGCTGTCCGCCGAGTCGGCCTCGCCGATCAGGTCGGCGCGCACATCATAGCACAGCGCCTTGGTATAGTGGTTTTCGGCCAGTGCATTGACCGAATCCTGCAATCCCAGGGAAGCGATGATCAGCGCGTTGCAGCACAGCACGCCCACGAAGGACATGATGGTGCGCATGCGGTTACGCATGAGGTTGCGCACAACCATTTTGGTATTGAAGTTGAACCGCCGCCACAGGAAACCCACGCGCTCCAGCAGAATGCGCCTGCCCGCCTTGGGCGGCTTGGGCCGGAGCAGGTCAGCGGTGGTTTCGCGCGCGCTCTTTTGATAGGTGTAGAGGCAGATCAGCACGCTCATCACCACGGTGAGCGCCACCATGGCCCACGCCTCGCGCGAGATGGCGGGATACAGCTTGTAGGGATATTCGTTCTGCCCCAGCAGCAGCGCCCAGATCACATTGGGCAGCAGCGCATGTCCGGCCACCACGCCCAGCAGCGATCCGATCAGCGAGGGCCATATGGCATAGGCCAGGTAGTGCCCGCGGATACGCCGCGAGGGATAGCCCAGCGCCTTGAGCGTGCCCAGCTGCAAGCGCTGGTTTTCGATCATGCGGGTCAGCGTGGTCATCACGATGAGCGCGGCCACCGCATAGGCGATGAGCGGGAACACCAGCGTGAGGTTGGAAAACATGTCGGCATTGCTCTGCGCATTGGCTGTGCTCTGGTGTGCGCGGCGGTTGACCACCAGCGCCGCGGGCAGCGCGGCCTCGATGGCGTCCTCCGCCTGCCCGGCGTCCACGCCCTCGGCGAGCTTCACCAGCACCTGCGTCATGGGCAGATCCGGCATGCCGCAGGTATTGATGAGAATATAGCCGTACTGGTCGGGATTGGGATATACCCCGTCGGTCACGCAGATGAACTCCGGGCTGTAGACCACGCCCCGCACCACAAAGCTGTATTCCTGGCCGGACAGCTTCACGCCCACGCGGTCCCCGACCGAAAGGCCGTGCGCCTGGGCAAATCCCGCCTGAATCAGGCATCCGCGGGAATCCGTCTGGGTGAGCGCCTCGCCCTGGACCACCAGCGGCTGGTTGATGCGCATGGCGCCGTCATAGGCCGTCACATTCAGCGTGGGCTCGCCGGGCAGGGTGCTTTCCAGCTCCGCCGTGGCACGCGCGCATACGTCGCTCACCCCGCTGATGGCGCGGATTCTCTCCAGGGTATCGCGGTCCGCGCTGGGCACACTGACCCAGAAATCCGCCAGATTATTTTGGGCGAAGTAGGTGTCAATCGTGCCCTGCGCCAGCCGCGCCGTACCGTCCAGCCCGGCAAACATGAACGTGCCCAGCGAACAGAGCATCACAATGGCAAAAAACTGCATGCCGGACCGGCGCATGTCGCGCACCAGCTTTTTTCCCAGAGCGCTCATGGCCATGGGCGCGCTCCCCCCTTCGGCGGCAAATCATTTAAAAACAAAATATGGAATTTGTTTTCAGCACGTCCAAAAGAAAAAAGCGGACGCGCAGCTGAAAACAAATCTGCTCTTTTGTTTTCATGTTGTTATTATAAGGGATTTGCCCCGGCAAGTCAATGCAGAGGCAAAAACGTTACAATTCGTTCACGGTTGCAAAAAAAGCGCTTGACAGATACCCCATAGGGGTATATAATTCTCATACCCCCATGGGGTATATCATTCAGGAAACGGGGTGTCGCTATGACCCATGAGCCCACCTGCTGCCATCGTACCAAAGAGCGCAGCGAGGCCGAATACAAAAGCCTGATTCACCGCCTCAACCGCATTGAAGGGCAGATTCGCGGCATTCGGGGCATGCTGGAAAAGAGCGCCTACTGCCCCGACATTCTGGCGCAGGCCGCCGCCGCCAACGCCGCGCTCAACGCCTTCGGCCGCGAGCTGCTGGCACAGCATATCCGCACCTGTGTGGCGCAGGACATCCGCAGCGGAAAGGATGAAACCATCGACGAGCTGCTCGACACCCTGCGCAAATGGATGCGCTAGACCCGGAAAGGAGAACTGCGATGAAGCAATACCAGGTTACCGGCATGAGCTGCGCGGCGTGCAGCGCACGCGTGGAAAAGGCCGTTTCAAAGGTGCCGGGGGTCACGTCCTGCTCGGTGAGCCTTCTGACCAACAGCATGGGCGTGGAGGGCAGCGCCGGGGAGCAGGCCGTCATCGCGGCGGTAGAGGCGGCCGGTTACGGAGCCAGCGTGAAGGGCGCGGCCAGCGCGCCCGCTCCGGCGCAGAGCGATCCGCTGGCCGACCATGAAACGCCCGCCCTCAAGCGGCGTCTGTTAAGCTCGCTGGTGTTTCTGGCGCTGCTGATGTACCTGTCCATGGGGCACATGATGTGGGGCTGGCCCGCGCCGGCCTTCCTCGCTGACAATCCTGTGGCGATGGGGCTGGCCCAGCTGCTTTTGACGGTCATCATCATGGTGATCAACCAGCGCTTTTTTATCAGCGGCTTCAAGAGCCTGTGGCACAAAAGCCCCAACATGGACACGCTGGTGGCGCTTGGCTCCACGGCCTCGTTCGTCTACAGCGTGTACGCGCTCTTCGCCATGACCGGCGCGCAGGCCCTAGGCGACGCAGCGCAGGCGATGAGCTGGATGCACGAATTCTATTTTGAATCCGCCGCCATGATCCTGACGCTGATCACCGTGGGCAAGATGCTGGAGGCCCGCTCCAAGGGCCGCACCACCGACGCGCTCAAAGGGCTGATGAAGCTGGCCCCGCAGACCGCTACTCTGGTGATCGAGGGTCAGGAGCGCACCGTGCCCATCGGCCAGGTAAAAATGGGCGATGTCTTCGTGGTCCGCCCCGGCGAGAACATCCCTGTGGACGGCGTGGTGCTGGAAGGGCACAGCGCGGTGAATGAGTCCGCGCTCACGGGCGAGAGCATCCCCGTGGACAAGGCCGAGGGCGACGCCGTATCCGCCGCCACGGTGAACCAGTCCGGTTTCCTGCGCTGCCGGGCCACCCGCGTAGGTGAGGACACGACGCTTTCCCAGATCATCCGCATGGTCAGCGACGCGGCGGCCACCAAGGCGCCCATCGCCAAGGTCGCCGACCGGGTGAGCGGCGTGTTTGTGCCGGTGGTCATCGGCATTGCGCTGATTGCCACGGCCATATGGCTGGCGACGGGCGCGGACTTCGGCTATGCGCTGGCGCGCGGTATTTCGGTGCTGGTCATCAGCTGCCCGTGCGCGCTGGGGCTGGCCACGCCGGTGGCCATCATGGTGGGCAACGGCAAGGGGGCCAAAAACGGCATTCTGTTCAAAACCGCCGTATCGCTGGAGGAGGCCGGAAAGGTACGCGTGGTGGCGCTGGATAAAACCGGCACCATTACCACGGGCCAGCCCCGCGTGACCGACGTGCTGCCCGCCTCCGGCGTGACGGAGGCGGCGCTCATTGCCGCGGCCTACGCGCTGGAGCAAAGGAGCGAGCATCCCCTGGCGCGCGCCGTGGTGGAGCGCGCGGAGTCGCTGCAATTGAAGGTGCAGGAGGTTTCCGGCTTTACGGCCCTGCCCGGCAACGGTCTGACCGCCACGCTGGACGGTGAGACGCTCTCCGGCGGCAGCCTGGCCTTTATCTCCGGGCGGGCCGAGGTTTCCAGGGACATGCGCGCACAGGCCGACCGCCTGAGCGGCGAGGGCAAAACGCCGCTGCTCTTCTGCCGGGGCGGCAGGCTACTGGGCATGATCGCCGTGGCCGACGCCATCAAGCCCGAAAGCCCGCAGGCCGTACGCGAGCTACAGAACATGGGTATCCGCATCGTCATGCTCACCGGCGACAACCAGCGCACCGCCGAGGCCATCGGCCGTCAGGCGGGGGTGGACCAGGTGATCGCCGGGGTGCTGCCGGACGGCAAGGAAAGCGTGATCCGCTCGCTGCAATCGCAGGGCAAGGTGGCCATGGTGGGCGACGGCATCAACGACGCCCCCGCCCTCACCGCCGCCGACACAGGCATTGCCATCGGCGCGGGAGCCGACGTCGCCATCGATGCGGCGGATGTGGTGCTTATGAAGAGCCGGCTGAGTGACGTGCCGGCGGCTATTCGCCTGAGTCGGGCCACATTAAAAAATATTCATGAAAACCTGTTTTGGGCCTTCTTCTATAATGTTATCGGTATTCCGCTGGCAGCAGGTATCTGGATTCCGATCTTTGGCCTGAAGCTGAACCCAATGTTTGGCGCGGCGGCTATGAGCTTATCCAGTTTTTGCGTTGTATCGAATGCCCTGCGTTTGAACTTCTTTAACATGCATAATGCTTCGAAGGATAAAAAAATTCAGAGCGTGGATGTGTCGGCTGTGGCTACACCGGTAATTCAAAACGAACCGGAAGTCCAGGCACAGGCTTGTGAGATTGGGGAAACGGCTGTGAAATCAGCAGCCGAAGGCTCCATGACAAAAACATTGGAAATCGAGGGTATGATGTGCGGTCACTGTGAAGCAACTGTCAAGAAAGCACTGGAAGGCCTTGATGGCGTGGCATCTGCGGAAGTCAGCCATGAAGCCGGTACAGCAGTCGTAGAACTCTCAGCAGACGTAGCAGATGACGTTCTGAAGAAAACAGTCGAAGACAAAGACTACAAAGTAACAGCCATTAACTAGTACATCGTTTTCGAAATAACTACACCATTCACTTGCCTG
>OLPA01002506.1_pt1 | contig 13579 bp, 11 predicted proteins | sample 1672811 | NCBI WGS metagenome assembly OLPA01 (sample SAMEA3136726, study PRJEB25190) | human gut metagenome | biome: human gut; feature: human-associated habitat; material: faeces | place: Austria | collected 2013
TGAATTCGCTCACCAGATACTTCATGATGCACTGGTCGAAGTCGTCGCCGCCCAGACGGTTGTTGCCGGCGGTGGCCAGCACCTCGATCACGCCGTCGTCGATCTCCAGAATGGACACATCGAAGGTGCCGCCGCCCAGATCGTACACCATGATCTTCTGGGTCTGCTCCTTATCCACACCGTAGGCCAAAGCGGCTGCGGTAGGCTCGTTGATGATACGCTTCACGTCAAGACCGGCGATCTTACCGGCGTCCTTGGTGGCCTGACGCTGAGAGTCGGTGAAGTAGGCGGGAACGGTGATGACCGCCTCGGTGACGGCGGTGCCCAGATACGCCTCGGCGTCCGCCTTCAGCTTCTGCAGGATCATGGCGCTAATCTCCTGCGGGGTGTAGCTCTTGCCGTCGATGGTAACGCGGTGGTCGGTGCCCATCTCACGCTTGATGGAGGAGATGGTGCGCTCGGGGTTGGTGATGGCCTGACGCTTTGCCACCTGACCCACCATACGCTCACCGGTCTTGCTGAAAGCCACGACGGACGGGGTGGTGCGGTTGCCTTCCGCGTTGGGGATAACGACTGCTTCGCCGCCTTCCATCACGGCGACGCAGGAATTGGTGGTGCCAAGATCGATACCGATAACTTTAGACATAATGATTGCCTCCTGTATATTCACATATAATTATTACTTTTTGTTATTCAAATCGGAACAACGTTCCGGGAAATTCGCGGTCAGTTTGCCACCTTCACCATGGCGAAGCGCAGCACCTTGTCGCCCAGCATGAAGCCCTTCTGGAACACCTCGACCACGGTGTTCTCGCCGGCGGTCTCGTCCTCCACATGCATCACGGCGTTGTGCAGGCCGGGATCAAAGGGCTGGCCCTTGGCTTCGATCTCCGTGACGCCCAGCTTGGTCAGCGTCTCGGTAAACTGGCGGAGGATCAGCTCCAGCCCCTGACGGTGGGCATCGGCCTCGTCATACTGGGCGATGCCCCGCTCCAGATTGTCGTACACGGCCAGCAGAGGCTTGATGGTGTCGGCCTTGGCGTCGCCGTAGATGCTTTCCTTCTCCTTGGCGGTACGCTTGCGGTAGTTGTCGTACTCCGCGGCCAGACGCAGGTATTTGTCGTTGACGTCCGCCACCAGCTTGGCAAGACCCTCCATCTTCTCCATCTGCTCCTTCGTGACGGTGAAGGTCTCGGGGGCGGCCTCCTCGGCGGGGGCTTCCGTATTCTCCGTTTCCCCCGTTACGGGAGCGGCGGTCTCGTTTTCCGGCTCCTGCGCGGGGATATCCTTTTTCTTCTTATCGCTCATTGTATCTCATTCTCCTTTGGGGGAAGTTCATGCTTTCCGAACATGCGGGTCAGGCTCTCGGCAAAGTAGCTGAGACGGGCCGCCACGGTGGCGTAATCCATCCGGGTGGGGCCCACAACCCCCACAAGACCCCGCATTCCGTCGCCGATATCGTAGCTGGCTACCACCACGCTGCTCTCCTTCAGGGCGTCGTTAACGTTTTCCGGCCCGATGAGGATCTGCATGGACTGACCTCCAGCAGGGACCGGAAGGTCCTCCTTGCTGTCCACCATGAAGTGCATCAGGTCGTGGGCCTTGTCGATATCCCGGAACTCCGGGAATTTCAGCAGCTGGCTGGCACCGTTGGTGAACACCTCGTGCTGTTGGGTCTCCTTGAGAAGTCCGGCGGCGTATTCCACCACCTGATTCAGCAGCAGGAACCAGTCACCGCTGACCTGATCCGACAGGTTCATCAGGTGGGTGTTCATCTCCTCGGCGCCGATGCCGGTGAAGTGGGTGTTCAACAGGTGGCTCAGCTCCGGCAGCGTCTCCGCCGCCAGCGGCAGCGTCAGGTGCATCAACTGGCTTTTCACCCGGCTGTCCGACAGCATCACCACGGCGATGACCGACGCGGCGTCTACAGCGATCAGCTCGAAGCGCCGCACGGTGGCGGCGGCGGTGTGATCCGCCACGGCGTAGGTGGGGTAGTCCACAAAGCTGGACACCATCTGGCCGGTCTTGGCGATCACCTGATCGGTGCCCTTCAGCTCCTGCTGTAAGGTGCTGTTGATCCGGGCGGCCTCCTCGTCGGAGATGGGCTTGCGCTCCATCAGCTCGTTGACGTACAGCCGGTAGCCCAGCGGGGAGGGGATCCGTCCGGCGCTGGTGTGGGGCTGCTCCAGATAGCCCATGTCGCTGAGCTCCGCCAGCTCGTTGCGGACGGTAGCGGAGCTGACCTTTTCCTGCATCCGCTCGGCGATGGCCTTGGAACCCAGCGGCTCGGCGGTGTCGATGTAGCTCTCCACCACGATCTTCAATATTTGCTTTTTTCGCGCTGTCAGTTCCATATCGATTCTCCGTTTAGCACTCGTTATCTCCGAGTGCTAAACCAGTGTACCACCGACAGAAGCGAATGTCAAGGGCTGCAACATTGAATTATTTGTGAACAAAATCCCGCAAGGCATAAGAAAATGGCGATGAATTTCTTCATCGCCATTTATCGTATGAATATTCTCCGTCAGTCGATGCTGCGGTTGAAGTGGATGCCGGATTTCTGCATATGTACGTCCAGCCGGACACGGTCGCCCCGGATGAAGCTGCGGGTATACTCGTACACGCGGCCATCCTCGGTGCGGGTGCGGCGCTGGTGATAGAAGGCGCAGCTGCCCGGCTCCACGCCCAGCAGCTTGGCGCTGTCGCTGTCCAGCGTCACGGCCTCGTAGCTCTCCTCCGCGGCAAAGGGCGTGATGCCCACATGGTACAGCAGGGAGTAAAAGCTGTGGGTCTGCACCATGTCGCGGGTCAGGTTGGGGTAGATGTACTGGGGATAATAGCTGGTCTCAAGGATCAGCGGCTCGCCGTCCACGTTGCGGATACGGGTGAAGCAGTAGACCGGCGTGCCCTCCCGCAGCTCCATCTTGTCACAGACGATGGGGGAGGGGGTGGTGATCTGGAAATCCACCAGTGTGCTGCTGGGCTCCTTGCCCATGGAGGACACCTCGGTGGTGAAGGAGTACCGGACGCCCCGGCGGTTGGTGGACGGGTCGGCCACGAAGGTGCCCCGACCGCGCTTGCGGACCACAAGGCCTTCCTCCTCCAGCTCGCCGATAGCCTGACGGACGGTGTTGCGGCTGATGTTCAGCGTGCGGCACAGCTCCGCCTCGCTGGGCAGCAGGTCGCCCACCGCCAGCACACCGGTGGAGATGTTGCGCTTGATGATGCCCACCAGCTGGGCATACAGGGAGATATCGCTGTCCAGTGACAGCTTCGCGTTCAAAAGTGCGTTGCTTTCCATAATACGGATGTTTCCTTTCCTGCGCGCCCAGCGGCGCTTGTACCTATTGTACCATACATTCCATGAAAAAGAAAGAGGGATTTTTCGGAAAAGCACTTTTTTGCAGAATTTCACGAAATATATGGCGGCGGCAAGCCAAAAAGCGTCAAACCGCTCATGGGAGAAAAGGAAAAAAGCCGCCATATTGGCGGCGTTTTTCCTGGAACAAAAAAGAAGGAAAACTTGAAAGTTTGAAAATAGCTTGGTAATTTTTATGCCTTGTGATCCACGGCGTACATACGCTCGATCAGGCACAGCAGCTTGTCGGAGTAGCCGATCTCGTTGTCGTACCAGCTGACCACCTTCACGAAGGTATCGGTCAAAGCGATACCGGCCTTGGCGTCGAAGATGGAGGTGTGGGTGTCGCCCAGGAAGTCGGAGGACACAACGGCCTCGTCGGTGTAGCTGAGGATGCCCTTCAGCTCGTTCTCGCTGGCCTTCTTCATGGCGGCGCAGATCTCGTCATAGGAGGCGGGCTTCACCAGATTCACAGTCAGGTCGACCACGGACACATCCAGCGTGGGGACACGCATGGACATACCGGTCAGCTTGCCGTTCAGGGAAGGAATGACCTTACCCACGGCCTTGGCGGCGCCGGTGGAGCTGGGGATGATGTTGCCGGATGCAGCACGGCCGCCGCGCCAGTCCTTCAGAGACACGCCGTCGACGGTCTTCTGGGTGGCGGTGGTGGAGTGAACGGTGGTCATCAGACCGTCGGCAATGCCGAAGTTATCGTTCAGCACCTTGGCGATGGGAGCCAGGCAGTTGGTGGTGCAGCTGGCGTTGGACACGAACTGCATGTCGGAGGTATAGGTGTCGTCGTTGACGCCGCAGACGAACATGGGGGTATCGTCCTTGGAGGGGGCGGACATGACGACGTGCTTGGCACCGGCAGCGATATGACCGGCGGACTTCTCCTTGGTCAGGAACAGGCCGGTAGACTCGATGACGTACTCGGCGCCCACCTTGGCCCAAGGCAGATTGGCGGGATCACGCTCGGCGGACACGGGGATGGCCTTGCCGTTGACCACGATGTTGTTGCCCTCGGCATAGATGTCGCCGTTGAACTTGCCGTGCATGGTGTCGTATTTCACCATATAAGCCAGATAGTCGGCGGGGCACAGATCATTAATGCCCACGATCTCGATCTCGGGATGATTCAGGGAGCAGCGCAGAACCATACGGCCGATACGGCCAAAACCATTGATGCCAACTTTAATGCTCATAATCAAAACTTCCTTCCTGATGGAATATATCAAACATATGGTACGTTTAGAATTATATGCAATTCTTCTGTAAAATGCAAGCCCCTTTTTAAAAATTTTTCGCCAAGTTTCGACAAAGTTCGACAATCCGCTTGTTTTTCTTTTGTTCATTTGGTATGATGTGCCTGAACATCCGTCATTTCCCTGCGATAACGTCTCATATTCAGGGAAAAGCTGACAGGGAAAAGAGGTGCGGGCATGGCATATTTCAGCGAGGAAGAACAGCATATTCTCAGCAGCGTGCTGCCCAATGTGGCGGCGGCCCTGCGCGCGCCCCTGAATAACCTCCACATGGCCGCACAGCGTCTGGCGGCGCAGGACGGCGGCGACGAGCAGGCCATCATGCAGCAGAGCTACTACCGGATGCTGCGGCTGGTGAACAACCTGAACACCGCGCCGGAGCTTCTGTCGGACGCACCCTTTGACACGCAGAATCTGGAGCTGGTGGTATGGCTGGACGAGCTGTGCCGTCAGGCAGGCTCCATCGCCCGCGAGGCGGGGGTGGAGGTGCGGTTCGTCTGCCGGGAGCGGTATGTGATCGCCGCGGTGGAGCGGACATATCTGGAGCGGCTGGTGTGGAACCTGCTGAGCAACGCCCTGAAATTCACCCCCAAGGGCGGCGTTATCACCGTGACGCTGGAGGACAGGGGAAAGCAGCTGGCACTGAGCGTGCGGGACACCGGCTGCGGCATCCCGCCGGAGATCGCCGGCGGCATTTTTGACCGGTGGCAGGAGGCCGGACGGATGGAGCTGCCCGTCCACGGTATGGGGCTGGGCCTGCTTATCTGCCGCCGCGTGGCGGAGGGCCACGGCGGACGGCTGCTGCTGGAGAGCCGCGAGGGCGAGGGCACGCTGGTGACGGTATCGCTGCCCCACATCCGGCGCGGCGACGGTCAGGTACGGGAGCGCCGCACCGATTACGCAGGCGGCTTCCCCCATGTGATGATGGAGCTGAGCGACGCGCTGCCCTATCAGGCGTTTTACGAAAAGCATCTGGATTAACGAAAGATTTCACTTGACCCCGGCGTAAGCCGGGGTTACACTTTTATATATAAACGTATTTTACCCCAAACAACAGCGAGGTAAACCTATGGAGCGAAACAACGGAAAACGGGTATTGGTGGCCATGTCCGGCGGCGTGGACAGCTCCGCCGCGGCGCTGCTGCTGCGGCGGCAGGGCTACGACTGCGACGGGGCCATGCTGAAGCTGATCCCCAACAGCGACAGTCGCTGCTGCAGCGCCGACGATGCCGAGGACGCCCGGGCGGTGGCCTACCGGCTGGGCATGAAATTCTATGTGTTCAACGAGGTGGATGCCTTCCGCCGGGACGTGATGGGGCACTTTACGGCGGAGTACTGCGCGGGCCGTACCCCCAACCCCTGCATCGACTGCAACCGCTGCCTGAAGTTCGGCGCGCTGCTGGATCGTGCGGTGACGCTGGGGTACGACTTCATCGCCACGGGCCACTATGCCCGGGTGAGCTATGACGAGACGGCGCGGCGCTACCGTCTGCTGCGGGGCACGGACCGCCGGAAGGATCAGAGCTATGTGCTGTACCAGCTGACCCAGTATCAGCTTGCTCACCTGCTGCTGCCGGTGGGGGACTATGACAAACCCGCCATCCGGGAGAACGCCCGCGAGGCGGGGCTGCTGAACGCCGACAAGTCCGACAGTCAGGACATCTGCTTCGTGCCGGACGGCGACTATGTGTCGTTTTTGCAGTCCCAAGGCGTGGAGCTGACGCCGGGCGATTTTGTGGACGAGGAGGGCCATGTGCTGGGCCGGCACCGGGGGCTTCCCTGCTACACCATCGGGCAGGGCAAGGGCCTTGGCATCGCGGTGGGAAAGCATGTGTATGTGCTGGCCAAGAATGAAGCCGACAATACCGTGGTGCTGGGGGACAACGACAGGCTGTTCCGCCGGGAGCTGACGGCAAGCCGGGTCAACTGGATCGCCGGAGAGACTCCCGCCGTCCCCTTCCGCTGTACCGCCAAGACCCGGTACAGTCAGGTGGAGGCTCCGGCGCTGGCGGAGCCGCTGCCGGAGGGGCGGCTGCGCCTGACCTTCGACGAGCCGCAGCGGGCCATCACTGCCGGACAGGCGGCAGTGCTCTACGACGGCGACGAGGTGCTGGGCGGCGGAACCATTGAATAAAGGTATCAGAAAAGCGCCCTGCAGGGCGCTTTTCTGATACCTTTCGAGAACAGTGAAAAGTGAAGAACCACGATGCCACCGGCGGCATGGATCGAAAACGGGATCAGCTCTCCAGTGCGCCGTTGACCAGCACCCAGTGGCGGACGTGCTCAATGAACCGCCGGGTGGACAGGGACAGGGCGTTCTTATCCTTGACGCAGATACCAATGTTGCGATAGAAGGGGCGGGGCAGCTGGCAGGCCACCAGCGGGTAGGCGCACCGCTGGAGCATCAGCTCCTCCATGATGCTGATGCCCAGACCACTGGACACCATGGCCAGAATGGTCTGATCCTGCTGCACCGTGTATTGGATATTGGGGCGGATGTTCAGGGTGTCGAACACCTCCTGTATCTCATAGTCGTCGCCCTCGTCCAGCAGGATCACCGGATACTGCTCCAACGCCTCCGGCGGGAAGGGGTCCCGGCCCGCCAGCGGATGGCCGCAGGGGACGATGACCTTCCACTGGTCCCGCTGCAGCAGCCAGTAGTCCAGATGAGGCTCTGTGGGCAGACTGATAAAGCCGCAGTCCGCCTGCCCGTGGGTGACCCAATCCTCGATCTCATTATTAAAATTGGAGGGCAGCAGCTCGAACTCGATCTTAGGATACAGCTCCTGAAAGCTTTTCAGGATATAGGGCATCCACTTCTCCGACACGCTGGTGAAGGTGGCCACCCGCACAAGGCCGGTGTCCAGTCCCCGCAGGTCGGCGGCCTTCTGCTCCAGCTGGTGCTGGAGGGCGCACATCTGCTGGAAATAGGGCAGCAGCGCCCGGCCGTCCGCCGTCAGGGACACGCCGCCGTGGCTGCGCACCACCAGCTTCGTCCCCAGCTCCGTCTCCAGCGAGCTGACGGCGTGGCTGATGCCGGACTGTGTGAAGTTCAGCTCCTGCGCGGCGCGGGTGAAGCTGCCGCACTCCGCCGCCTTCAGCAGGATCTCGTATTTGGTCAGGCTCATGGCGATCCCTCCTCTGCTTCTATTGTAGCAAGCTTCTTAACGGAGTTCAAACATTTTTTCATGAAAACGATGAAAATGGTGCGTTTTACAAATGGAGTAAGCTGTGATATCTTATAATCAACCCGGGAACACAAGATGAAAGGAGCGACGGTTATGGGTCTGAATCTCTTGCTGGCCGGTCTGGCTGTACTGCTGGTCATCGTGGGCGTCGTCAGTCGTGTGACCAAGTGACACGAGGGAAATTGTGTCCATACGGGTAAACAAATGTGGTTTCTGTTTCCGATTTATGGTAAGGCAAACGCCGGGCTGTCGCTCGGCGTTTGCTTTTTGGATTTTTTATTGATTGGGAGTTTCGCCCTGCGGGGCGAGGGCGGCCTCCGGCGGCCCCTTTCTTTCAATAGCGAAAGAAAGGGGAAAGAACGCCAGCAAAAACTACGTTTTTGCATTTCCTCAGCGCGCTATACAGCTCAAAAAAACGCAGTTGCATACCGCGCGTGCGCATGAGATTTTCTTATTCGATCCATCATCGAATCGTCTATGCTCCAGCGCCGCTGCCGCTGATGCCTACGCCGAACAACGCTTTGAATTCTGCCGTTGCGCCGCATGGCTAAAGTGGGTCGCCGAAGGCCGTTCTCGTCCCCGCAGGGACGAAACTCCCCGGTTCCCCATTGCGGAAACCGCCTTTTTATGTTAAGATATGTCGCAGTTTGAAAGAGAGATGAGTACGATGCACAACAAGAAAACCCACACCATGTCGCTGGTGTTCGCCATGCTGGCCAGCGCGATTTTCGGCATGAGCTTCATGTTCTCCAAGCTGGCGCTGGCGGTGGCCAAGCCTACGGTACTGCTGGCGTTCCGGTTTGCCGTCGCCTTTACCGCCATGACGCTGGTGATCCTGACCAATGTTCTGGTGGGCAAGCTGCGGGGCAGGCCCCTGTTCGCCTTTTCCCTGAGGGGCAAGCCCATCGGCTCGCTGGTGCTGCTGGGTCTGATCCAGCCGGTGCTGTACTTCTTCTGCGAGAACTACGGCATCCTGTACACCTCCTCCGCCGTGGCAGGCACCATCATCGCCGTGGTGCCCATTGCCTGCATCCTGATGGATGTGCTGGTGCTGCACGAGAGGGTGACCCGGCGGCAGATCCTGTGCGCGGTGCTGTGCATCGGCGGCGTGGCGCTGATCTACACCGGCGGCGAGACCCACATCTCGGCGCTGGGTCTGGTGCTGCTGCTGATGACGGTGGGCTGCGACGCGGCGTACTACACCCTGAGCCACAAGGCGGCGGCGAAGTTCACCGCCTTTGAGGTGACGTATGTGATGTTCACGGTGGGCATGGTGTTCTTCATTCCGGCGGCGCTGATCCAGGGCGCGGGCCACATGGCGGAGACGTTCCTGCCCGCCATCCAGAGCGGCAGCTTCTGGGGCGCGGTGATCTATCTGGGGCTGGTATCCTCGGTGGTGGCGTACTTCCTGCTGAACTTTGCCAACGCCCACCTGACGGTGTCGGAGGCGTCGCTGTTCAGCAACGTGACCACGGTGGTCAGCGTTCTGGCGGGCGTGGTACTGCTGAAGGAGCCCTTCGGCCTGTGGCAGATCATCGGCGTGCTGGTGATCTGCGTCTGCGTTTACGCCGCCAACCTGACGCCGAAAAAAAAGGCGGAATGACCCTTAGACATACGAAAACCGGCGGCCGATGGCCGCCGGTTTTTCTTCCCAAAAAAAAGGGGTGTATTTTACATCTTAGCACTGTACCGCGCTGAATACAAGAGGAAATCCACATATTTTTCAATTTCGGCGCAGGGTATGAAAAGCCGCACTTTTTGGCCGCGTATTTTGGAAAATCTGCGTCTTGACGGCAGAAAGCCGCACGTTTACAATGTAGCATATTTTTGTGAGCGCCGGCTCTCCGGCAGGAAAAGCGGCGCGCGGAAGGGAACAGGGAACGGCGTATGAAATATGTATTTGTGACAGGCGGCGTGGTGTCCGGACTGGGTAAGGGCATCTGCGCGGCGTCGCTGGGCCGCCTTTTGAAGCAGCGGGGTCTGCGGGTGCGGAACCAGAAATTCGACCCCTATCTGAATGTGGACCCCGGCACCATGAGCCCCTATCAGCACGGCGAGGTGTTCGTTACCGACGACGGCGCGGAGACCGACCTTGATCTGGGCCACTATGAGCGGTTTGTGGACGAGAGCCTGACGGGCCGGTGCTCCGTGTCCTCCGGCCGGGTGTACTGGGATCTTCTCAACCGGGAGCGTCAGGGCGCCTTCCTCGGCGGCACGGTGCAGATCATCCCCCACGTCACCGACGAGATCAAGAGCCACGTCTACGCCATGGAGCAGGAGGACGTGGATGTGCTGATCTGCGAGATCGGCGGCACGGTGGGCGATATCGAGAGCCAGCCCTTTCTGGAGGCCATCCGTCAGGTGGCGGTGGAAAAGGGCCGGGAAAACGTGGTGTACATCCATGTGCCGCTGATCGTCCAGATCCCCGGCAGCGGCGAGCTGAAAAGCAAGCCCACCCAGCACTCGGTGAAGGAGCTGCTGAGTCTGGGCATCCAGCCGGACGTGCTGGTGTGCCGCAGCGACGTGCCCATCCCGGAGGACATGCGGAAGAAGATCGCCCTGTTCTGCAACATTTCCGAGGACTGCGTGATCCAGAACACCACGGCGGACACCCTGTATGAGGTGCCGCTGCTGCTGCAGAAGGAGGGTCTTGACGAGATCGTGTGCCGTAAGCTGGGCCTTTCCTGCCCGACGGCGGACATGACCCACTGGGCCGCCATGGTCAGCGACATCAAGAACGCCAAGAAGGAGGTCACCATCGCGCTGGTGGGCAAATACGTCCAGCTCCACGACGCCTACCTCAGCGTGGAGGAATCCCTGTTCCACGCCGGCACCGCCTGCGGCGCGGTGGTCCACATCCGGTGGATCGACTCGGAGACCGTGACGGCGGAAAACGCGGCGGAGGTGCTCTCCGGCTGCGGCGGTATTCTGGTACCCGGCGGCTTTGGCGACCGGGGCATCGAGGGCATGATCGCCGCCGCCCGGTACGCCCGGGAGAACAACATCCCCTATCTGGGCATCTGCCTCGGCATGCAGATCGCCGTCATCGAATTTGCCCGCCATGTGCTGGGCTGGGCCGACGCCCACTCCACCGAAATGGCGCCCAAGACCACCCATCCCGTCATCGACCTGATGCCGGATCAGGTGGGCGTCAGCAGCAAGGGCGGCACCATGCGGCTGGGGCAGTACCCCTGCGTGCTGGCGGCGGACAGCCGCGCCCGCGCCCTGTACGGCCAGAGCGAGATCAGCGAGCGGCACCGCCACCGCTATGAATTCAACAACGACTTCCGGGAGCGCATCACCGCCGCCGGGCTGGTGCCCACCGGCACCTCCCCCGACGGACATCTGGTGGAGATCGTGGAGAACCCCGCCCACCGCTGGTTCGTGGGCGTGCAGTTCCATCCGGAGTTCAAGAGCCGTCCCGACCGGCCCCATCCCCTGTTCCGGGGCTTTGTGGCGGCGGCACTGGAGCAGCAATAAGGCAGAACGGATATCCCTCCGGCGGAGGGATATCCGTTCTTTCGCGGCAGCGGCCAACGTTTTTTCGGAGATTTGTTGAATATGAATTGACCGGGCGCACCGCATATAGTAAAATGCGGTTAAGAGACCCTGCACCATTTGCGTACAGAAACCTATCATAAAAAGGAGAACAGACATGGGACTGATCAAAGCAGCATTGGGCAGCGTGGGCGGCGTGATGGCCGACCAGTGGAAGGAATATTTCTATTGTGAAGCGCTGCCTGAAAACGTTCTGGCCGTCAAGGGTCAGAAGCGCACCTCCGGCCGCAGCAGCAACAGGCACGGCAGCGACAACATCATCTCCAACGGCAGCGTCATCGCCGTGGCCGACGGCCAGTGCATGATGATCGTGGATCAGGGCCGCATCATCGAGGTCTGCGCCGAGCCGGGCGAGTTCACCTACGATATGTCCACCGAGCCGTCCCTGTTCACCGGCGAGCTGAAGGGCAGTATCCGCGCCGTCATCGACAGCATGACCAACCGCTTCACCTTCGGCGGCGAGTCCCCCAAGGATCAGCGGGTGTACTACTTCAACACCAAGGAGCTGATGGGCAATAAGTACGGCACCCCGTCTCCCGTGCCCTTCCGGGTGGTGGATCAGCGGGCCGGTATTGACATCGATGTGGGCATCCGCTGCTTCGGTGAGTACAGCTATCACATCACCAACCCTGTCCTGTTCTACACCAACGTGTGCGGCAACGTGGCGGAGGCCTACACCCGCGACAAGCTGGACAATCAGCTGAAAACCGAGCTGCTGACGGCTCTCCAGCCCGCCTTTGCCAAGATCGGCGAAAACGGCATCCGCTACTCTCAGCTTCCCGGCCACACCATGGAGCTGGCCGACGCGCTGAATGAGGTCCTCAGCAAGAAGTGGCGTGACCTCCGCGGCATCGAGATCGTGTCCTTCGGCGTGTCCAGCGTTACCGCCGACGAGGAAGATGAGAAGATGCTGAAGGAGCTGCAGCGGAACGCGGCCTTCATGGATCCCACCCGTGCGGCGGCCCATCTGGTGGGCTCTCAGGGCGACGCCATGAAGATGGCGGCCAATAACCAGAACGGCGCAGCCATGGGCTTCATGGGCATGAACATGGCCGGTCAGGCCGGCGGCATGAACGCCCAGAACCTGTTTGCCATGGGTCAGCAGCAAGCGGCGGCGCAGCCCGCTCCCGCGGCTGGCGGCTGGACGTGCGCCTGCGGCCACAGCGGCAACACCGGTAAGTTCTGCGCCGAATGTGGCCAGCCCAAGCCTGCGCCTGCCGGTGAGTGGAAGTGTGCCTGCGGCGCGGTGAACACCGGCAAATTCTGTTCTGAGTGCGGCGCTCCCAAGCCCGCCGGAGAGTGGACCTGCGCCTGCGGCGCCGTCAACAAGGGCAAGTTCTGCGCCGAGTGCGGCAAGCCCCGGCCGTGAAGTATCAAACGAAACATGCGGTAAAGAGAGGAGAAAATCATGCAGTATATTGATTATTACAACTATTATTATGAGTACAGCACCCCGGTATACACCAGTCCTGTGGCCAGCATCGCTTCTCTGGCGATCAGCGTACTGCTGATCGTGGCCATGTGGATGATCTTCAAGAAGGCGGGCAAGCCCGGCTGGGCCGCCATCGTGCCCTTCTACAACACCTACACGATGTATGAGATCACATGGGGCAGCGGCTGGCGCTTTCTGATGCTGCTGATCCCCTTCTATAACATCGTGCTGGCCATCCAGACCCAGATCAAGCTGGCCAAGGCCTTTGGCAAGAGCGGCGGCTTCGCCGTGGGACTGATCTTCCTGCCCTATGTGTTCAACCCCATTCTGGGCTTTGACGGCTCCACCTATCTGGGCGTTCCCGGCAGCGGACGGCGCGGACAGCAGGAGGGCTACGCGCCCAATTCCGGCGACTATCAGCAGCCGGAGCCGGAGTTTCAGGTAACCTTCTGCCCCAACTGCGGCGCAAAGGTGAACGGCGGCAAGTTCTGCGAGAATTGCGGCAAGCCCCTGTAACCCGGGAAAGCGAAAAACGGGAGGAACATTATGGCATCCCAAATCACCAACTATAAATGCCCGGCCTGCACCGCACACCTGCATTTCGTCGGGGCGTCAGGCAAGCTGGAATGTGACTTCTGCGGCAGCAAGTACGATGTGGCGGAGATCGAAGCCCTGTACGCCGACAAGGAAGCCGAGGCCGTGGAGGCCACGAAGCAGGCAGTACCACAAGGAAGCACCTCCGTTTCAGGGAAACACGCAGCCAAACGGTTATATT
>OLPA01002512.1_pt1 | contig 13570 bp, 17 predicted proteins | sample 1672811 | NCBI WGS metagenome assembly OLPA01 (sample SAMEA3136726, study PRJEB25190) | human gut metagenome | biome: human gut; feature: human-associated habitat; material: faeces | place: Austria | collected 2013
TGGGGCTGGGGGTGCCGTCGGGGTTGAGCGTCACAAACACCTCGCCGGTGCTGACGAGCTCGTAGCCCGCCGGTACCAGCGACAGGTCGGGCGCGAAGCTCCGCCCCTCGACCGGGACAACGTCCTCATAGCCGTAAAACTCCTCGCCGCCTTCATAGCGGTAGGAGATATAGACCGTGCCGCTGGTGGGTCCGGCCGGCTGGTAGGGCGGGATGGCAACGGTGGAAAGGTAGAACGGATAGGCGATCTCGAACACGCCGCCGCGGTACACCTCGATGCTCGCGGCAACCGAGCCGTCCACCGCCGTGGCGTTGCCCGTCAGCAGCGTTCCAGCCGCGGGGCCGTAAGTAACCAGCTGCGGGTCCTCGGGGCCGGTGATGCTCTGGATGCTCACGCCCGCCTGCATCGCCTCCTCGGACACGGAGGCCCAATAGACCACCTGGTCTCCGTAGAGCGTGGCCGTGACCGGCATGCTCTGTACGCTTCCGTCCGCCGCGCTCCACTGGATGGTCACGGTGGGAAGCATGCTGATATCCTGCGCCAGCGCGGCCAGAGGCAAAACCATCTGCGCCGCGATGAGCAGCAGGCTGGTCAGAAGCGCCGTGGCGCGTCTGAAGGCTTTAGGAATATGCTTTGCCATATGCGGAATCCTCCTTATGCCGGGTGAGGCTGTTCTCCCTGCCGGGGCCGCGCACGGCGGCCCCTCTCATTGTACGGGGTTTGATATATGCTGTCAAGGAAGGCAAGGCGGCAGTTTCTGTCGCTGCGGGGCAGTTTTTACAAGTAAGAAGCTGTTCTTTTCCCGCGCTTTTTCTGCTTTCCACAAGGGGGAACGCCTTCCGGCGGCGAATACACAAGGGAACGAATTTTTGGAGGCGACCCGCTATGTGCGATCATCCCGACCTGCGCGAGGTTCCCCTGTCCGAGAAAGAGATGTTTCACGGCGTGCTCATCGACGTAAGCCATATGCAGGTGCGCCTGCCCAACGGCCATACCGCCCTGCGTGAGGTGGTGCGCCACAAGGGAGCGGCCGCCGTGGTGCCCGTGGACGATGCAGGCAACGTCTACCTGGTGCGCCAGCATCGCGTGGTGGTGGACCTGATGACGCTGGAAATTCCCGCCGGCAAGCTGGACTACGTCGGGGAGGACCCCCTCGCCTGCGCCCACCGCGAGCTGGAGGAGGAAACGGGTCTGCGCGCCGGGCGGATGGAGAAGCTCACGCACGTGGTGACCACCCCGGGCTTTTGCACCGAGCAGATCGGCCTGTACCTGGCCACGGAGCTGAGCCAGCATGAGGACCACCCCGATCCCGACGAATTTCTGCACGTGGTGAAGATGCCTCTCTCCGAGGCCGTCGGCCGCGTGATGAGCGGCGAGCTGCGCGACGCCAAGACCGCGCTGGGCCTTTTGATGGCCTGGCAGAAGCTCAACGCCTGACGCGCGCCTTGCGCCTCATGAAAAGTAACGATTCACATGTCAAAAAAGTTCCCAACTTTTTTCAGTCATTTGTATCTGCCAAGCGTTAAAGGAGGATTTTCATGTCCCGGTCGCGTCGTTCCCCCGTTTTCTGGCTGCTGATGGCGGCGCTGCTATTGCTGCTGGCGCTGGGCGTGTACCTGCTGGCGCTTGGCCTGACCCGTCCGCCCTTCGCCCGGCCAGGCGGCTGGGCGATCTGATACCGGCCGTTTGTTTGAAAGAAGGGGCTTCCCTGCCATGCAGACATATCTGGAGGTCTTTGGCCGCCTGCCTACCATGCTCACCCAGCGGCTCATCCTGCGCCCCGTGCGCATGAGCGACGCGCAGGACCTGTATGAGTATTCGCGCGATCCGGAGGTGGCCCGCCACGTCCTGTGGGACGCGCACCGCTCCATCCATCAGACGCGCGCCTATATCCGCTACCTTCTGCGCCAGTACCGCAGCTGCGCGCCGGGTACGTTTGTGATCGCCCTGCGCGATACGGGCAAGGTGATCGGCACCATCGGCTTCATGTGGGTGCAGACCGAAAACCGCTCCGCCGAGGTGGGCTACAGCCTGAGCCGCGCCTACTGGAATCGGGGCTTCATGACCGAGGCGCTCACCGCCGTGCTGGAATTTGGCTTCACCCGTCTCAATCTCAACCGCATCGAGGCTCAGCACGAGTGCGACAATCCCGCCAGCGGCCATGTGATGCGCAACGCCGGCATGACGCACGAAGGCACCTTGCGCCAGCGCATCTATAACAAGGGACGCTTTGCCGACGTGGACCTGTACGCCATTTTGAAAAGCGAGTTTCACCCTGCGCAAAGGGAGGAGGTGCATGCATGAGCCACGCGCGCTTGAGGGCGCTGCTGGGGCTGTGCGTGGCCGTCGCCGTGTGCCTGTCGGCCTGCTCGACGGATTACAGCCGTTCCTACAACCGCGCCCTGGACACCTTTGCCTCCGGCGAATACGCCGAGGCCGCCGAGGTGTTCGAGCGCCTGGGCGACTATGCCCAGTCGGCTTCCTACGCCGCCTATTCCCGCGGGCTGGTGCTCTATGAGCAGGGGCAATACGCGCAAGCGGAGGAATACTTCGCCCAGTCGCGCGACATCCTCTACGGCGAGGAGCGCTATCAGTACTGCCATGCCCACGCCCTGGCCGAGGAGGGACGCTTTGCCGAAGCCGCCGAGGCGTTCGAGGCCATCGGGGAGTTTGAGGACGCGCCCCTGCGCTGCCAGTACTGCCTGGGGCGCGACGCCGAGGCGGGCGCCCGCTACGACGAGGCGCTCTTTGCCTATGAAGCCGCTATAACCATCGACGACGCCGAAGCCCGCCTCTACAACCTGCGCGGCCAGATCTACAACCGCGCCATCGCCCTCAAGCAGGAGGGCGATTACCAGAGCGCGATCGATCTCTTTACGCTTCTGGGCGATTACCTAAGCAGCGCCGATCAGGCCGTGGAATGCAAGACCTACCTGCGCGACGCCGAGTACGATCAGGCCGACGCCCTGGAAAGCAGCGGCGATCTGCAGGGCGCCTACGATCTCTTCTCCTCCCTGTCCAGCTACCGCGACGCGGCGCAGCGCGCCGAGGACCTTGCGGCACAGTTGGGTATCGAATAATTCCACTACTTTTCCCGGAGGCTGATTTCCATGGCCAAGCTCTACTTCCGCTACGGCGCGATGGGCTCCAGCAAAACCGCCAACGCCATCATGGTGCGCCATAACTACCTGGAGCGCGGGCAGCGCGTTCTCATGCTCAAGCCCCGCCTGGACAACCGCGACGGCGAAACCATGATCGCCAGCCGCAGCGGCCTTCGCTGCGAGTGCCACTTTATCGAGGACCTGGACCGCTTCAACGTGCGGGACTACGACTGCCTGATCGTGGACGAGGCGCAATTCCTCACCCGTGCGCAGGTGGAGCGCCTGGTGCGGGTGGTGGACATCGACAATGTACCGGTGATCGCCTACGGCCTTCGGTGCGATTTCCGCAACGAGCTTTTCGAGGGCAGCCAGTGGCTGCTGGCCTGGGCCGACACCATCGAGGAGGTCAAGACCATCTGCTGGTGCGGCAAAAAAGCCGTCTGCAACGCGCGCGTGGTAGACGGCAAGGTAGCCCGCGAGGGCGAGCAGATCGTGCTGGGCGGCAGTGAAAGCTATGTGAGCCTTTGCCGCCGGCATTGGACGCAGGGCAAGCTGGCACCCGATCAGCCGGAGGCAGACGCCTGATAGGGCAGCGGCGCGGCGGGGTCCTCCCGCCATTTTTGCAGGGCCGCGGTAAAGTCCCCCGGCGGCGGCGCGGTAAAGGTCAGGCGTTCGCCCGTGCGGGGATGGGTAAAGGATAGCGTGTAGGCGTGCAGCATCAGTCTGGGCGCCTTCACGCCGTTTTTTTGTCCGTAGATGGGGTCCCCGGCCACGGGATGATGCAGGCTCTGCATATGCACGCGGATCTGATGCGTGCGCCCGGTCAGGATATGCACGTCCAAAAGCGCCGCGTTTTTCAGGTTTTCCAGCAGCGTCCACTCCGTCACCGCCTCGCGCCCGGCGGGGTCCACGGCCATGCGCTTGCGGTCCTTTGTGCTGCGGGCGATGGCCTTTTCCACCCGCCCGGACAGCTCGCGCATGCGACCATCCACCACGGCCAGGTAGTGTTTCTCCATCGTGCGCGCGCGAAGCTGGTCGCTCAGGCCCTGATGCGCCAGGTCGTTTTTGGCCACCATGAGCAGGCCGCTGGTATCCTTGTCCAGCCGGTGCACGATGCCGGGCCGCTTCACCCCGCCGATGCCGCTGAGGTCCTCCATGTGATAGAGCAGGGCGTTGACCAGCGTGCCGCTTTCATTGCCCGCGGCGGGATGCACCACCATGCCGCACGGCTTGACCACCACGGCCAGGTCCGCATCCTCATAGAGGATTTCAAGCGGGATGTCCTCCTTCTCCACGGGCGCTTCCCCGGCGTCGGGCACGGTCAGCTCCAGCGCGTCTCCCGCGGCAACCTTGAAGGCGGGCTTTTGGCGCACCGTGCCGTTGACCAGGCACAACCCCTGCTCAATCCACCGGGCCGCCTGCGACCTGCTGGCTCCGCTCACCTGCGCCGCCAGCAGGTCCAGACGCGCCTCTTCCCAGGCTACCGCCGTAATCTTCTGCATATGCCTTACGCTTCCTTCCAGTCCTGCGGACGAAACAGCAGGCTTGCCGCCATCATCGCCACGCCCGCGCAGATGGCAATATCCGCCACATTGCACACAAACCAGGGCAAAAACGGAAAATAGATCATGTCCAGCACCCAGCCGTGCCACAGGCGCTCCAGAAAATTGCCCAGGAAGCCGCCTAGCACCAGCCCGCATGCCGTCTGCGTAAAGGGGGTGAGCCGGTAGCGCCTGAGCAGCAGCCAGCCCAGGGCAATCACCGCCAGGGGCAGCAGCATCCCGGCAACCCGATTGCCCGCAAACAGGCCCAGCGCCATGCCGTCATTGCGGGTCAGGCGCAGCTCCACCAGCCAGCCCAGCCCCACCGTGCGCCCCGGCAGCAGCGCGGAGGCCAGCAACTTGGTCCCCGCGTCCAGCGCCAGCGTGGCCAGCAGCACCCCGATCATCCGTTTCATGCGGCACCTCTTATTCCAGTTGTTTCTGTACCACGCTGACGATCTGCGCCAGCATATCTCCGATCAGCGGCAGGTTATGGCGCGCCAGATCCTGCAGAACGATCACCAGAATGGCGCCCAGGATGGTAAAGCCCACCGCCATACCCACCCCGCGCGCCACGCCGCTGAAAAAGCTGGTCCAGAACAGGCGCTTGCGGTCGTCCACATAGCGCACGTAATCGGCCAGGCGCAGCCGCTCCATGGAAGCAATCCACCGGTCGATCTGGCGCACCACCAGGCTGGCTTTCTCGGCGTCCGTCGCCCCAGCATGTTCCGGCACGTCCATCTGGGCGCGGTCCTCGCTGTCCGGGGGACCGGAACAGGGCGCATCCTTGCACCAGCGCCGCCAGAGCCTTGCGTTCATGCATACCCACCTCCATGGTAGTTTGTACCGGAGGCGGTGAAACCATCAACGGATTTTGCTTTTCCCGCAAACGAGGCGCAGCGCCCGCCCGCCCAGGTCCTTGAGTCCTGCGCCGCTGTACACCAGCCAGATGGGCACGTGCGATACGCCGTAGCGCGGCAGGGGGGCATAGATGGCCGTGAACAGCGTGGCCACGAGCAGATAGACCGCCGGGGCATAATACCCGCGCCGCGCGCACCCGCCCAGGCGCGGGCACAGAAGCCCCCATGCCGCCAGGGCCAAACAGCCCCACCACACAAGGGCCATCAGCCTGTCGGACATCAGGTCCACCGTGCGCAGGTGGGAAACCGTCAGCGCCAGCGGCTTGTAGATCAGGTGGCTGGCCACAAAGGCCAGCGGATTTTCCGTAAACCACTGCCACAGGCGCTCCTTGCCCATTTCGCCCCGCCGGGCAAAGCGCCGCTCCATGTCGTCCTGATAGCCCTGCTCCCAGGCCTCGCGGTCCGACTGGAGCACGGCTTCCTCATAGGTTCCCTCCGGATAGCCAAAGCCTATGTAGGAGCCCATGAGCTGTATGTCGCCCCGGTTGGCGGTGAAGGGCACAAATTCGCCCGTGAGCAGGCCGTTTCTGACCCACCATGGGATGAACAGCAGCACAAAGGCCGCCAGCGCGGCGCACGCGCGACGCAGCCACGGGCGCAGGTTTTCGCGGCGGCGCAGGAGCAGCGCGGCGGGCGCGACGAGCACCAGCAGCCCCAATCCCTTGAAAAAGGCCGCGCCGCACATGCACAGCACCCCGGCCCAGTACCGTCCCCAGCGCCACTCCCGCGCGCTGGCCAAAAGGAAATACATGGCGTACAGGTTCAGGCACATGTAAGGCGTTTCGGTCAGAAAGACGATGTTGACCGACAGCAGCGCCGGTTCCAGCACACACAACCCGGCAGCAATCAGCCCCGCCGTGCGCGAGCACAGCAGCGCGCCCAGCAGATAGGCGGCGATGGCCGTCAGAAGCCCCATGCAGGAAAAGATGATATGCGCGGCTACCAGACCGGCCGGGTCGGCTCCCAGCAAAGCGATCAGCCCTCCCAACAGCACCGGCATGCCCGGACCGATGGCCGTGGTTTGCAGGCCGGAATCGGCATAGGCGATGTAGCCCGTGCGCGCGAAGGTGACGCCGCTGGTCAGATAGCCATTGTCGTCGGAATAGGTGTTCGGGCCCATGGCATAGGGCAAGATGGCCGCCACGCGCAGCGCGAGCCCCAGCGCCAGCAGCATGGCGAGCGCGAGGACGGCGCGGCGCGGCGTGAGGCGGCCTTCGTCCGTGATGGTGTTCACCGCGCGCTCACCTCCCAGTCCGCCAGCGTGAGATAGCCTACCGCCGTCTCCCCGTCAAGGGGCGTCACCAGCACACGGGCCTGTACCCGGCAGGCTTCTTCCGGCTCCGCGCGTACGCTGACGGCGCAGGCGCGGGCGCGCTCCTGGTCGCTCTCCATCGGCAATTCAATGCGCGCACTGTCAATCACACGCCCGTCCTCCTGTGACAGGCACGTCCATTCCAGCCATACCTGATAGCCCCAGCGCGCCTTTGCCAGCCCATTCTGCGCACCGGAGGCATAAACCGTCAGCGTGGCTTCGCGCGCGCCTGGCTCCAGCGGCATGGCGACGGAGGCGGCGCTCCGCTCCCCGCCCTCCCCCGTCTCCCAGCGGAGGGTCAGCGCATCAGGCAGGGCCTCCACCGCCAGCCCTTCGGCGGCCTCAAAGCCCATCTCGCTCACATTCAGAAAGCGCGTCTCAAACGCCACGATTTTCTCCGGCTGCTCCTTGAGGCACACCCAGGCGGTTACAGCCGCCGAAACCAGTGCCAGGCATCCCAGCAGCAGCGCGGTGAGGCGCCGTTCCCGCTTTTGCATGTCCCGCCCTCCTTCGGTCAGATGCTCCCATTATCCCCCATGCCCGGCAGTGGCACAAGGGTACAAAAAGCCCCGCCGTTTCAGGCGGGGCCTTTGCAAAGCCAGCGTATCAGATGATCTCGATCACGCACATCTCGGCAGCGTCGCCGCGGCGGGGTCCGAGCTTGTAAATGCGGGTGTAGCCACCGGCGCACTTCTTTTCCTCGTTGCGCTTTTTGAACTTGGGGCCATATTCGCGGAAGAGCTTCTCCACCACGGGGTACTTGACGTCCTTGGTGCGCTCCTTCCAGTCGGCCTTGTCCTCGTCCTTGCGCTGCACATCCTTGAGCTCATAGAGGTAGCTCATCATCAGGCGGCGGGCATGCAGCTTGCTGGGAGCGTCGTTGACCACGTTCAGGGTCACGAGCTGGCCCTTGTCGTTGTGGGTTTCCTTGGTCACTTCCACGTTGTTATCGCACTCATTGACCGCAAGCGTGATCAGGCGCTCGGCGGCGCGGCGCACTTCCTTGGCGCGGGCCTCGGTCGTCTCGATGCGGCCATACCAAATCAGGTTGGTCACCTGATTGCGCAAAAGCGCCTTGCGCTGATCGGCAGTACGGCCCAGTTTCCGTTGTGCCATGGTATGTTATCCTCCTTTTAGGAATCGGTCGGTTATTCGTCGCTGGGGCGCAGGGAGAGATTGAGCGCTTCGAGCTTCTGCTCCACTTCCTCAAGGCTCTTGCGGCCGAGGTTGCGCACCTTCATCATGTCCTCCTGGTTGCGCTGCACCAGCTCCGCCACGGTGTTGATACCCGCGCGCTTGAGACAGTTGTAGGCGCGTACGCTCAGGTCCAGCTCCTCGATGGTCATCTCGAGCACTTTTTCCTTCTTGTCGTCTTCCTGATCGGTGAAGGAAATGGTGGTCACCTGATCGGTCAGGCCGACGAACAGGGTCAGGTGCTCGGTGAGGATCTTGGCGGCAAGGCTGATGGCCTCGTCGGGCTGAACGCTGCCGTTGGTCCACACCTCCAAAGTCAGCTTGTCATAGTCGGTGATCTGGCCCACGCGGGTATCGGTCACCGTGTAGTTGACCTTGCGGATGGGGGTGAAGATGGAGTCGATCGGGATGACCCCGATGGGCATGTTGGGGTACTTGTTCTTTTCCGCGCTCACGTACCCGCGGCCCTTGTCGATGGTCAGCGTCATTTGCAGGTGGGCGTCCTCGTTGAGGGTGGCGATATGCATCTCCGGATCGATGAACTCAAGCTCGTCATCAATGGCGATGTCCCTGGCCTTGACCTCGGCGGGGCCCTTTACATCGAGCATGACGGTTTTGGGCTGATCGGAATACAGCTTGGCCGACAAGGTCTTGAGGTTCAGGATGAGCTCGCTCACGTCCTCGGTGACGCCGGGCACGGTGGAAAACTCATGCTGAATGCCCTCGATCTTGATGCTGGTCACGGCCACGCCGGGCAGCGAGCTAAGCAGCACGCGGCGCAGGGCGTTGCCCAGCGTGTTGCCAAAGCCGCGCTCCAAAGGCTCCACGACAAACTTGCCGTAGGTGCCATCCGGGCTGAGCTCCGCACAGTCGATGCGCGCCTTTTCGATTTCGATCATTCGTTTTACCCTCCTGTTTTAAGCCATTGGGTTGAGGGAGTAACGCCTCATCCTAACGAGAGTAGAACTCGACGATCATGTTTTCCTGCAGGGTCAAATCGACGTCATCGCGCTGCGGCAGGGCGGCGACGGTGGCGGTGAGGTTTTCCAGATCGGTGGTGAGCCACTTGGGCACCACGCGGCCGGAGCCTTCCTTGGCAGCCTTGAAGATGGCGATGTCCTTCTTGGTGGACTTGACGCCGATCACATCGCCCTGCTTAACGGTGTAGGAGGGGATGTCCACCTTCTTGCCGTTGACGGTCATCAGGCCGTGGCAGACGAGCTGACGGGCCTGCGCGCGGCTGGCGGCCAGACCGCTGCGGTAGACGACGTTATCCAGGCGCAGCTCAAGGAGCTGGAGCAGGTTGTCGCCGGTGATGCCCTTCATGCCGGTGGCACGGACAAAGGTGCGCTTGAACTGGCCTTCCATCAGGCCGTAGGCGCGACGGGCTTTCTGCTTTTCACGAAGCTGGAGGCCGTACTCGCTCGCCTTACGCTGCCGGGCCTGTCCATGCTGGCCCGGAGGGGTGGGGCGGTTCTGCTGCGCGCACTTGGACGAGAAGCACTTCTCGCCCTTGAGGAAGAGCTTGGTGCCCTCGCGGCGGCACATACGGCACACGGAATCGGTATATCTTGCCATGTTGATTGTACCTCCTCGAAATCCTTACACTCTTCTACGCTTGGGCGGACGGCATCCGTTGTGCGGAATGGGTGTAACGTCTTTGATCATGTTGACTTCCAGACCCGCGGCCTGCAGGCTGCGGATGGCGGCCTCACGCCCGGAACCGGGACCCTTGACATAGACCTCGACGGTCTTGAGGCCAAACTCCATGGCGGCCTTGGCGGCGGTCTCAGCGGCCATCTGCGCGGCAAAGGGCGTGGACTTCTTGCTTCCGCGGAAGCCCAGGCCGCCGGCGCTGGCCCAGCTGAGGGCGTTGCCGTTGGTGTCGGTCAAAGTGACGATGGTGTTGTTAAAGGAAGAACGGATATGCGCGGCGCCACGCTCGACGAGCTTCTTTTCACGGCGCTTGCGCGTTACCTTCTTAAGCTTTTGCTTGGGTGCCATGTTTGTTCATCCCTCCATGCTGCATCAGCATACTTTGCGACTGGTTAACGAGTGGCTTTCTTCTTGCCCGCGATGGTGCGCTTGGGGCCCTTGCGGGTGCGCGCGTTGTTCTTGGTGTTCTGACCGCGGACGGGCAGGTTGCGGCGGTGGCGCACGCCGCGATAGCAGCCGATCTCCACCAGGCGCTTGATGTTGAGGGAGACTTCACGGCGAAGGTCGCCCTCGACCTTGACGTGATGCTCGATGTACTCACGAAGCTTGCTGACTTCGTTTTCGCTGAGGTCCTTGACGCGGGTATCGGGGTTGATCTCGGTCTCGGCGAGGATCTGCTTGGACGTGGCCAGGCCGATGCCGAAGATGTAGGTCAGGCCGATCTCCACACGCTTTTCCCTGGGCAGGTCTACGCCCGCAATACGTGCCATGTGTGGTTACACCTCCATGTAATGTGCTCTCTTGAGCCGAAGGGGCTCTTGAAGTTGGACGCGTCCGCGTAGAGAGAGCGAAGCGCATCCCAAGCCCCCGCACGGCCTCCGGGGCCGCGCTTTGTCAGTGATGATGTTTCCGCCCGGCCCGTGGTCACACGCCATTTAAGCGCATGCAGCCGCCCACGGCTCCCGGCATACTCCAACTTTTGAATTATAGCACAGTTTCGCGCAACTTGTAAACTCTTTTTGTGGGGATTTTTTTCAAGAATTTTGGGAAATTCAGGGGAAGGGGGCGGGAATCTCTGTCCAACATGAAACATCCCTGCCGGACAGCGAGCGCCGTTTGTTGCGCGATCGCCACCTGCCCGGCAGGGATTCTGTGATTTTTTTCGCAGGAAACACCCCCTGCCATCCAGCCCCGAACGCGGGGAGCCCGCCCCACTACCCGCCATCTCCGGCGGAAATGGGTCCAGGGCGTCAGCCTGGTGGTCAGAGGACTTTGCGCAGGAAGTCCTGCGTGCGGGGATTCTTCGGATTTTCAAAGATTTCCTTGGGCGTGCCCTCTTCCAGGACGCGGCCCTCGTCCATGAAGAGAAGCCGGTCGCCCACCTCGCGGGCAAAGCCCATCTCGTGCGTGACGACCACCATGGTCATGCCCTCGGCGGCAAGCTGCTTCATCACGTCCAGCACCTCGCCGACCATTTCGGGGTCAAGGGCGCTGGTGGGCTCGTCAAAGAGCATCACGTCGGGGTTCATGCACAGGGCGCGCACGATGGCGATACGCTGCTGCTGGCCGCCGGAAAGCTGCTTGGGATACACGCCGGCCTTTTCCAGCAGGCCCACGCGGGTCAGAAGCTGGGTGGCCTTCTCGGTCGCCGCTTCCTTGGACATCTGACCGGTCTGAATGGGTGCCAGGGTAAGGTTCTGCATCACGTTGAGGTGCGGAAAGAGGTTGAACTGCTGAAACACCATGCCCATGCGGCGGCGGATCAGGTTGATGTCGCATTTGGGGTCGGTGATGTCGGTGCCCTCAAAGAGGATCTGCCCGCCGGTGGGCCGTTCCAGAAGATTCAGACAGCGCAGGAACGTGCTCTTGCCCGAGCCGCTGGGGCCGATGATGACGACCTTTTCGCCGGGGGCGATGTGCTGGTCGATGCCCTTGAGCACCTCGAGCTGTCCGAAGGATTTTTCGAGTCCCTTAACGGTTATCACCCTGACGCAGCCTCCTTTCCAGCTTGCTCACCATGCGGGTGAGGAACATGACCAGAATCAGATAGATGATCGCCACCGCGATCAGCGGCATGAACGGCGAATAGGTGACGCCGCGGATGCGGTTGCCCGCGAAGGTCAGATCGCTCACGGCCACATAGCCGGCAACGGAGGTCTCTTTCAAAAGGGTGATGAACTCGTTGGCCAGCGTGGGCAGAACGGTTTTGAGCACCTGAGGCGCGATGACGAACCACATGGTTTTGAGGTAATTCAGGCCCAGGCTGCGCCCCGCCTCCATCTGGCCCTTGTCGATGCTCATGATGCCGGAGCGGAAAATCTCGGAAACATAAGCGCCGCTGTTGATGCCGAAGGCCAGCGTGGCCACCATCACGCCATTGTCCGATGTGGCGAAGATGATATAGTACATGATCAGGAGCTGGATGACCATGGGCGTGCCGCGGATAATGGTGGTGTAGATCAGGCACACGCGGTTGAAAAACGCAAAGACCAGGCGCGCCGGACCCCTGCGCATGCCGGAGCCGGCGTTGTCCCAGGTGGTGCGCAAAATGGCCACCACCACGCCCAGCACAATGCCGATCAGGCAGGCAAGAAACGCGATCAGCAGCGTATTGCCAAGACCGGTCAGCAGCATACGCCAGCGGTTTTTGTCGATAAAGTTGAGGATAAATTCGGCCTTTACGCCGTCAAACCACGCCGCAAGGTCTGTCAGAAGCGTCACGCGCTCAGCCCCCCATCAGTCTTTCTTTGGTGCGAAGAAAGGGGGGCGGCGCTGCCGCTCCCCCGATGCATCCGGTTGGATTATTCGGCCGGGATGTACTTCTCGATGATCGCCGGGATGGTGCCGTCGGCGGTCAGCTCTTCCAGAGCCGCGTTGAACTTCTCAACCAGCTCGGTGTTGTCCTTGGCGAAGCAGGCCGCGTAGTCCTCCACCACGTAGGTGCTGTCGAGGATCTTGAGGCCCTCGTTGGCGGCGACATAGGCCTTGGCGGGCTCGTTGTCGATGATCACGCAGTCGATCTTGCCGTTGGCCAGCGCCATGACAGCCTCATTGCCGTTGGGGAAGGCGGCCACGGTGCCCTTGCCGGCATCCTCGATGTCGCTCATGGCGTAGATGTAGCCGGTGGTGGCGTTCTGCGCGCCGACGGTGTAGTTGGCGCCTTCCGCCTTGAGGTCGTCCACGCTGGTGATGGGGCTGTCTTCCTTGACGATGATCACCTGTACGCCGGTGGCCACGGCCGGAGACAGCGCGGCAGCCACGAACTTGGCCGGATCATCGGAGTAGTCGACGATGTCGATCTTCTCCGGTCCGAGGTTCTCCATGACGGCACGCACGCGAGCGCCGCTGGGGCCGATCAGAGCACCCTTCGGGTTGACGCCATCGGTGTTGGCCTTGACCGCAAGCTTGGTGCGGGCACCGGCCTCGCGGGCAATCGCCATGATGGACACGGCACCGGAAACCAGTTCCGGCACCTCGCGTTCGAACAGCTTGCGCACCAGTTCCGGGTGGGAGCGGGAGACCACGATTTCCGGGCCCTTGATGCCGCGGGCCACATTCACCACGTATACGCGGATGCGTTCGCCGTGACGGTAGCGCTCACCCGGCACCTGCTCGCGGCGAGGCAGAATGGCTTCGACCTCACCCATGGCAACATGTACGTTGGTGGGATCGGAAGCATCCTGCTGGATGATGCCGGTAACCAGCCTGCCCTTTTGTCCGGAGAAGGCGCCGAACACCTTCTCATCCTCGACTTTGCGGAACAGTTGGGTGATGACCTGACGCGCGGTTGCGGCGGCGAGTCGGCCAAAGTCGTGCGGGGTGTCGTCGTATTCCTCACCCAGTTCA
>OLPA01002516.1_pt1 | contig 13552 bp, 7 predicted proteins | sample 1672811 | NCBI WGS metagenome assembly OLPA01 (sample SAMEA3136726, study PRJEB25190) | human gut metagenome | biome: human gut; feature: human-associated habitat; material: faeces | place: Austria | collected 2013
TTCGTGAGAATGTGATTGACCAACTATATAATGAAATTAAAATTATAAAAAAATTGAAAATTTAAATGGAGGACTAATGAAGAAATTATATACTATGCCAAAAAAAATACTAATTGCTATGTTTGTTATATTCATTTTTATGGGATTACTTCTTATTCGTCTAGCTTATCTTCAATTTATAAAAGGATCTAGCTTAAAAGAGCAAATGTATAACCAACTTATAACAAGTCGTACAATTAGTCCTAGTAGAGGCACTATTTATGATTCAACTGGTAAAGCCTTAGCCATAAGTGCCAAAGTTGATACTATAAGTATAATTCCAACTTCTATAGTAGTAAAAGAAAATGGAGTAATCGACAAAGATAAAACTCAAACTTTAAAAGAAAAAGTTGCAAAAGCTTTTTCTGATATATTTAAATTAGATTATGAAGAAACTCTATCAAAAGTTTCTAGTGATTCAAGTTATATTACTATTGTAAGAAAAGTAGAAAAAGATAAAGTTGATAAACTTAAAGCTTGGATGGAAAAAGAAAAAGTATATTCTGGTATAAATATTGATGAAGATGCCAAAAGATATTATCCATATAATAATTTAGCTTCTTCACTAATGGGATTCTGTAATATTGATAATCAGGGTATAGAAGGATTAGAAGCTGCTTGGAATGATGTACTAACTGGTACAGCAGGTAGAGTAATAACTGCTCAGGATGCTATTCAAAAATTTATTCCTGATAGTAATCAAACTTATATACCTGCTGAAAATGGTAGTGATTTAACATTAACAATTGATGCAAATATTCAGAGTATTGTAGAAAAATATTTAAAACAAGCTTGTATTGATAATAAGTGTACTCGTGGTGGTAATGTAATAGCAATGGACCCAAAAACAGGAGATATTTTGGCAATGGCAACATATCCAGATTACAACTTAAATACACCTTTTGAAATGCCATCACACATTACTAAAAAGAATTGGGACAAGCTTACTTCTGAGGAAAAAAGTAACACTTTAAATAGTTTATATCGTAATAGAGCGATTGCAGACCCTTATGAGCCTGGTTCAGTTTTTAAAATTATCACTGCTTCAATTGCCTTAGAGGAAAATTTAGCTGAACCAGATAAGGCTAATGTCTATTACTGTAAAGGCTCTCAAGTAGTATATGGAACAAGAATAAGATGTGCATATGGAATCAAACATGGTTATGAAAGTTTACGTCAAGCTTTTTCTGTTTCATGTAACCCAGCATTTATACAAATCAGCGAAAAAATAGGCGCTACTACAAGTTATAAATATTATAAAGCTTTTGGTTTTTTTGATAAAACTGGAATAAATACGATAGGTGAATCTAGTTCGATTTTTTGGGACTTAGAAAATGTTGGTCCTGTTGAATTGGCTACTATGGCTTTTGGTCAAAGATTTAAAATAACTCCTATTCAAATGATTACTGCTGTTTGTACTATAGCAAATGATGGTGTTTTAATGAAACCTCGTCTTGTAAAACAAATCACAAATACAGATAATGGTGCTATTACTACAATTGATACTACTGCTGTAAGACAAGTTATTTCTAAAGAAACTGCAGATATAATGATGGATTTGGCAGAAACAGTAGTATCTGAAGGTTCTGGAAAATATGCTAAAATTAAAGGATATTCTATTGCAGGTAAAACAGGTACTTCAGAATCAGATTACAGTAAAGAAGAAGGATATACAGCTTCTTTTGTTGCTATTAGTCCAACTGAAAATCCAGAAATAGTCCTATTGGTTACATTATATGATCCAACTGGTTCTAAGGGTCACAGTGGAAACCTAGTTGCTGCTCCTGTTGCTGCACAAATGTTAAAAGAAATTCTACCATATATGCAAGTATCAAGCGATAATTCTAGTGATAGTTCTTCTAGTAAAACTATTAGCCTTCCTAATGTCACAAACAAAACTGTTGCAGAAGCTAAGAAAACTTTAGAAAATGCTGGTTTTACAGTTAGTACTTCTGCTGGTTCTAAAGAAATTGTTACAGAGCAATTTCCAACAAAAGGTTCAGAATTATTAAAAGGTTCTATTATAAAGCTATACACTGAAACTGAAAATACTCGTGTTTCTAAGCAAGTACCAGATTTAACTAACAAATCACTTTCTCAAGTAAAGTCAGTTCTTAAGAATTTGAATTTAAATTATAGTGTTACAGGTTCAGGAACAGTAGTAAGTCAAGACCCTATTGCAAATACACAAGTAGAAGAAGGCACAGTTGTTAAAATAACTTTAGGAAAATAAAAACAATAAAAAAATTGAGGTGGTTACCTCAATTTTTTTATTGCTTTATTTTTATTCGCTAAATATTTCGTCAAATTCGTCACCATCAATTTTTTCTTTTTCAAGAAGTACATTAGCAACTTTTGTTAATTTTTCCATATTAGCTTTTAATATTTCTTCTGCTTTTTTGTATGCGAAGTCTATTATGCTTTTTACTTCTTCGTCAATTAAATTTGCTGTTTCTTCTGAATATTCTTTAGCTTGAGCAAAATCTCTTCCTAAGAATACTTCTTCTTGGCTTGAACCTAATGTTATAGTTCCTATTCTTTCACTCATACCATATTTAGTGACCATGCTTCTAGCAATTTGTGTTGCTCTTTCGATGTCATTACTTGCGCCTGTTGAAATATCATTTAGTACTAATTGTTCTGCAACTCTACCACCTAGTAATGATACTATATTTTCAACCATTTCTGTTCTTGACATAAATGATTTATCTTCTGTTGGACGATACATTGTATATCCACCAGCCATTCCTCTTGGTACAATAGAAATTTGATGTACTGGATCTTGTGTTGGTAAAAATCTGCTTACTACTGCATGACCTGCTTCGTGGAAAGCAACTAGCTTTTGTTCTTTTTCACTTCTAACTCTTGTACGTTTTTCAGGTCCCATAGTAACTTTTACCATAGCATCTTCAACTTCTTGCATTCCTATTTCATTTAAGTTTCTTCTAGCTGCTAATAGTGCTGCTTCATTTAATACATTCTCTAGGTCTGCTCCTGAGAATCCAGAAGTATTTTTAGCTATTGTTTTTAAATCTACATCATCAGCTAATTTTTTCTTTCTGCTGTGTACTTCTAATATTTGCTCTCTTGCTTTTACATCTGGATTTGATACTACTATTTGTCTATCAAATCTACCTGGTCTTAGTAAAGCTTTATCCAATATGTCAGGTCTGTTTGTTGCTGCTAATACTATAACACCTTCATTTGCTGAGAAACCATCCATTTCAACTAATAATTGGTTTAATGTTTGCTCTCTTTCATCATGTCCTCCACCTAAACCAGCACCTCTTTGACGTCCTACAGCATCAATTTCGTCTATAAATATGATACATGGGGCTTTTTTCTTTGCTTCTTCAAACAAGTCTCTAACTCTTGATGCACCAACACCAACAAACATTTCTACGAAGTCAGAACCACTTATAAAGAAGAATGGTACTCCTGCTTCTCCTGCTACTGCTTTTGCTAATAGAGTTTTACCTGTTCCTGGATGACCTACTAATAAAACACCTTTTGGTATTCTAGCTCCCATCTCTGTAAATTTTCTAGGATTTTTTAAAAATTCTACTATTTCTTCTAATTCTTCTTTTTCTTCATCAACACCAGCAACATCATCAAATGTAACTCTGTTTTTGTCTGTTGGGTTTAATACTCTAGCTTTGCTCTTTCCAAATGTCATTGTTTTATTTCCATTTTGGCTATTTGCTCCACTCATTAGCACAAACCAGAAAATAAAGAATATTACTATAATTCCTATTGGAGTTAAATATGCTAAGAAAATTCCCCATGCAGACTCAGATTTTTCAGTTACTGTTATGCTAGCTGATTTCATGTTATCTTGTAAATTTTCCATCAAGTTATCTACACTTGGCACATTAACTTTTTTCTCTATATTATCATTTTTTAGCTTTACTGTTGCAGAAGCACCGCCTGCATCTAGCTCAATCTTTTCTACTTGACCGGCATCAATCTTTGCAATCAAGTCTGAATATGAAAGTTTTGTATTTGAATTTTCTAATATTGTTGATATTGCTACCACCAAAATTACGCCAATTATTAGCCAAACAGCTAATGTTTTTAAACTATTTTTCAAAATTTTTCCTCCTTTTGTTTGATACTATAAATATAATTTTTTGTTATATTTATTATTACTTTTTCCTTTCAGATATTTTGCAATATATCACATTTAAGCCATTATTTCAATACTTTCAGGCAAAGTTTATTATTACAAAATTGTTAAATTTTCGTAAATCTTACGGAAATAAGAATATTTATATTGACTATGAACAAACTTATATTTTTTAAGTTTCAACACATCGTTCTTGGTCGGAGCTCCTTCGGACTCCTCAAAATGTGAGCTCGGGTTTTACTTTTTTTAAATATAAGTTTGCTCCAGTCATTAATACGATAATTTTTCAAAGCTTACTTTCCCGCCTTTTACGGATATTTTATAATATTTATTCGGCATCAAAAATTTATTTCCTATATTATTTCCACATAATTTAATGATATCCTCAATATGAATTTTTTCTATACCTTGAGCACTTCCAAAAAGTTCTTTAATAGTATATAAAATTATTCTAGATTTTATTACATAATCTAAACAATTAAATTTCTTTAAATCCAATACAATTTCTTTATTATCTGCAGTAATTTTGAGATTTTTGTATTCATTTTCCACAATTTTGTGGAAAAAATCATCTTCTTTTTCCACAACATCTGAAAGTCTATTTAAAGTATCAACAATGTTTGGATTAAAATTCTCCTCTATATATGGAATTAATAAATTTCTAATTTTATTTCTTGTATATATATTCTCTTTATTTGATTGATCATATTTTGGATTTAAATTGTTTTCTTCACAATAATTTTCAATTTCTCTTCTAGTACAAAGTATAATAGGTCTTATAAATTTATTATCTCTTATTTTCTCAATTCCCTTTAGTCCAGATGTTCCACTGCCCCTCATTAAATTCATAAGTACAGTTTCAGCATTATCATTTGCTGTATGAGCTGTTGCGATCTTATTAGCGTTTACTTTTTGCGCAATTTCTTCAAAAAAATCATATCTTGCGTTTCTCCCTGCAAGTTCTGTACTTACTTTCTTTTTCTTTGATATATTATTTATATCAGCTCTTTTTACGAAACAGTCTATATTAATATTTTTGCAAAAATTTTGTACATACTCTGTTTCGCTGTCTGCCTCTTCTCTTAACATATGATTTATGTGTGCAACTACAATATTAATTTTTAGATTTTCTCTTAGATTATAAAGTACATTAAGAAGTGTCATTGAATCTGGTCCTCCAGATACTCCAATAACAATAGTATCATTTTCTTTAATTAAATTATACTTCTTTATAGTATCTAATACTTTTTCTTCTAATTTGTTCATATGTCCTCCACTTTACAGATTTATTAAAATGTGTTATAATGTTTACATAAGGCAAATGCCTTTGTTATTGATCAAACTTTTATTAATTAAAGGAGTAAATTGCTATGATGCACATTGAAAACAGAATCTTACCCTATGGACCCAACTTTCTCGGCACAATAGAGCGGAACAGTGAAACCTATATAACCATTCACGAATCAAGTGACGGAACTGGCTTCGCTACACCAGATCGTACCATCGAGTATTATGAGAACCGTCTCAAGAACCCTCCTGAGGGAGTAAGCTCAAAGATTGGTTATCATTTCATGGTTGACGGTGATAGACTTGTACAGTTCATTCCCCTTAAGTATCGAACTGCTCACGCAGGTAGTACTGAGGGAAACCATTCAATTGCAATTGAGCGGTTAGTTAACTGCAATGTCGACTTTCCATCAGCAATCGCAAATCAAGCTAAGCTTACAGCTACGCTGATGACCATGTTTGGCATCCCACTTGATCATGTTGTTCCACATAAGTATTGGAGTGGTAAAGCTTGTCCTTCAAGACTTCTTGCCGGAATGTACGGTGGTTGGAATGGATTCATCGCACAGGTGAAAAAGTTCTATACCGACCATGACATCTTCAATGTTGAAGAAATCACTTTTGATCTTCCTAGGGAATAACTTTTCTCAGCATCAAATTCGCCACTTCCTTAGTGGCGAATTTTCATTTGTCTTATTCTCTATATTTATCAATATTTGCAAACTTTGTATAATTTCCAAGCCATAAAAGTTCTACAGTTCCTGTTGAACCAGATCTATGTTTTGCTAGTATTACTTCAGCAATATTTTTCTTTTCACTGTCCTCATTATAATAATCATCCCTGTACAAAAACATAACAATATCTGCATCCTGCTCTATAGCTCCAGATTCACGAAGATCTGAAAGCATAGGTCTATGGTCTGGTCTTTGTTCAGGCGCACGAGATAACTGTGAAAGTGCAATTACTGGAACATTAATTTCTTTTGCAAGAATTTTTAGTGAACGGCTAATTTCTGAAATTTCCTGTTCACGGCTTCCACCTTTTTTACTTGATCCTTGAACTAGCTGTAAGTAATCTATTACAACCAATCCAATGTTTTTTTCTAATTTAAGTTTTCTACATTTTGCTCGAATTTCCATTACAGATATACCTGGTGTATCATCAATAAATATTTGTGATTCTGATAACTGTCCAGATGCTTGTGCAAGTTTAGTCCACTCATCATCATCAATAGTACCTGTACGTACCTTGTTACTATCAACCATAGCTTCAGAGCACAAAATTCTGTTAACCATCTGTTCTTTTGACATTTCCAAACTAAAAATTGCAACTGGCACATTTGCTCTTACTGCAGCATTTGTTGCAATATTTAATGCAAACGCAGACTTTCCCATAGCAGGTCTTGCAGCAACTAAAATCAAATCCGATTGATGTAAACCAGCTGTTTTATAATCCAAATCCACAAAACCAGTTGGAACCCCTGTTATATGTTGTTTTTGATTATATAATTGTTCCAATTGAGTAAATGTATCTACTAAAATATCCTTAATTGAGCTATATCCTTTTTGATTTCTCTTTTGCATTACAGCAAAAATTTTCTTTTCAGCACTATCCATGATTCCTTCTACTTCTTGAGTAGGATCATATCCAAGAGTGATTAACTCATTTGCAGTTTTTATAAGATTTCTTAGAGTTGCTTTTTCCTCAACTATTTTAATATACTGAATTGCATTTGCAGTAGTAGGCACTTTATCTGGAAGTGCTGCTATGTATTCTAACCCTCCAACAGCTTCTAGTTTTCCCATTGCAGAAAGTTCTGACTTTAATGTAATAATATCAATCGGTTCACTTCTATTGTATAAATTTAAAATTGCAGAATATATAGCCTTGTTATCTTCCCTATAAAAATCATCCTCTTTCAACGTTTCTATAGCCGCTGCAACAGCATCCTTATCTGTAAGCATACTTCCTATAACAGCCTGTTCCGCTTCTGTATCATTTGGTGGTATCTTTCCTAATTCCATATAATTCTCCTTTGGCATATTGGGGACGTTCCTTTTTCTGCCACTTTGGCATATAAGGGACATACCTTAAATTCAAATTAGTTTATTTAAAATATTATCTACTTGCATTACTCATTTGTATCTCTTGCTTATCTTATTTGTTTATACTAGCTATTTTAGATTACTCACTTATTACTTGTACCTTTAGTACACCAACAATTCCTTCATATAACTTTATTGTAACTTCAAAACTACCTAATGTTTTTATAGGTTCTTTTAATTCGATTTTCTTTTTATCTATTTCAAATTTATATTGACTTTTTAAATTATCAGATATTTCCTTTGGTGTTACTCCTCCAAAGATTTTACCATTTTCTCCTGCTTTAACCTTTATTTTTAGCATTATTCCTTTTATCTTTTTTGCCATTTCTTCAGCAGCTTGTTTTTCAACATCTTTTTTATATTGATTTGCATCTTTCTTGTTATTCAATTTACTCATATTTTCGGCATTAGCTTCTACAGCTAATTTTTTCGGAAATAAAAAATTTCTTGCATATCCATCACTCGCATTAATTATTTCATCCTTTTTTCCTACACCCTTTATATTATCTAATAAAATAACCTTCATATACATAGCCACCTTTCATATTTTTGTACTAATATAATATAACATAAATCGCTTTTTTTCAAGACTTTCTATTATGTAAAAAGGAAATAAGCATATTTTAGCTTATTTCCCTTCTTTTATCCAACTATTTCACTAAAGTATTCATTTATACGATTTATTAATTCTTGTTTTACCTCACTAGTATCCATTCCTTCAACTTGTGCTCCAGCAAGTGTTATGTGTCCTCCACCGCCAAGTTTTTCTAATATTATTTGCACATTGATATCGCCTATAGAACGACCACTAATGCATACTTTATCTCCTAATTTTCCTATTACGAAAGAAGCTGTAACATTGTTTATTGTTAATAATTCATCTGCTGCTTTCGCACAAACAATATTTGCATTCTTATCTTCTTCATCATAAACAGCAATTGCAATTGTATCGTAGATTATTTCTGCATTGCCAACAATCGTTGATATTTTATAATATGTTTGTAAATCGCTTTGGAACCATTTCTTAACTTTTATAATGTCAACACCACTTTTTCTTAAAAATGCTGCTGCTTCAAATGTTCTTACTCCGGTTTTAAATGTAAATGCTTTTGTATCCATCATTATACCTGCATATAGAGATTCTGCTTCAAATTCAGTAAGTTCTATTTTTGCTTCTGCATATTCTATTATTTCAGTTACAAGTTCTGCTGTAGATGAAGCATATACTTCTTGGAAAGTAAGTGTTGCATTCTCTATATAATCTGTACTTCTTCTATGATGATCGACAATTACAACCTTTTGTGTTTTTTCTAATAACTCCGGCACTTCTACATAGTTCTTTTTATGAGTATCTAATATAATTAATAATGTATCTGTGCTTATTTTAGAAATAGCATCATTTTTTTGTATTATTGAATCTTCATATCCTGGTTCTTGTTTTAAACTCTCCATAAAATTTTCTAAGCCTATTCCATAGTTATCGCAAACAATCCAAGCATCTTTCCCTAATGCCTTAGCTAACCTATATATTCCAATACCAGATCCAATACAATCTATATCTGGGCTGTTATGTCCCATAATAATTACATCTTTTGCTTCTGTAATTAATTCTTCTAATGCATGTGAGACTATTCTAGCTTTTACCTTTGTTCTCTTCTCAACTTCTTGTGTTCTTCCTCCAAAAAATTGATACTTACCATTTTCTCTAATAACAGCCTGATCTCCACCACGTCCCAATACTATATCAAGAGCTGCCTGTGTAGATTTATATTTTTCGTAATTTGTTTTTCCCTCATTAGACATTGCAATGCTTAATGTAAATTGCATTTTTTCAGAATTAATTCCTTCTTTAACCCCGTCTAATATATCAAATTTTTTCTCTTCTATTTTCTTTACATTTTGTTTTTCAAATATACAAATAAATGTATCTCTTTCAGACTTTAAAATTAATCCATTAAATTCAGACGCCCAATCATAAATATCTTTTTCTATTTTTGCAATAATTTGAGGTCTTTCCTCATCACGCATTCTTTGAACTATGTCGTCATAGTTGTCAATCATGATTAGACCAATATATGCATCTTGATCGTCCATTTTCTTTTCAAGATTAACTAATTTTGTATTATCTATAAAATAAATAGTTATGACGTGTTCATCCTTTAAAGGCATGTATTCACCATATATTTTATACATCTTTTTTCCTATTTGTATTTCATCTACAATTTTTTCTTTTTTATCATTATTTTTTATTTCTGCTTTTACATCTTTTAAAATATTTGCTAAATAATTATTAATATCAATATTAGCAAACTCTTCATTAAACTTTGTATTTCTAAAAATCAAATTTCCATTTGTTTCTGCAATTATTAAAGGAAATGGAGAATTAACTAACGCTATTTTTGCAATCTTATCAACACTAAATGTTAAATTCTTAATATGCTCTGTTAGTTCTTCTTGTCCCTTACTATTTGTCCAATATGCATACATAATAATTAATGCAAATATAATAACAGATGGAATAATAAGATTAATATTATATGCACAAAGAAGTACCATGAGTATTGCTATAATAGCTAGATAAATCTTTGTTTTTGAAATTATTTTTTCAAATATCTTTTTATTATGATACATAAATCCCTTCATTCTGACAATGAATTGTCTTTGTTTTCATTTATACTATAAAAAAATAGTACAACACTATATATTGTACTATTTTTCACTATTTTTGTCAAGTTAACGTAAAGTCGCATACATGTATTAATCTACTACTGCATCATCTATTGTAGTTTCTTCTTTTTGATCTGTTTCAGCAGTTGTATCAACTTTTTCAGGTTCCTTTTCTGTATTTATGTGTATATTTTTATATACATTTAAACCAGTTCCTGCTGGAATTAACTTACCAATAATAACATTCTCTTTTAATCCATGTAATTTATCCACCTTACCCTTAACTGAAGCTTCAGTTAATACTCTAGTAGTTTCTTGGAAAGATGCCGCTGATAAGAACGAATCAGTTTCCAAAGATGCCTTTGTAATACCAAGTAAAATAGGTTTTCCAATAGCGGGTTTCTTACCTTCGATAATAACATCTCTATTACCTTTAGTAAATTCAAGTATTGAAACCGTAGTACCTGGCAATAAATCAGTATCACCTTGTTCCATAATCTTAATCTTAGATATCATTCTCTTAGCAATTAACTCAATATGTTTATCATTAGGTTCAACACCTTGAGAACGATATACCTTTTGAACTTCTTTTAAGATATATTCTTGAACAGTAATAGGATCAGTTACCGCAAGTAACTCTTTAGGTGAAATATTACCTTCAGTTAAACGATCTCCAGCACTTACAATATCACCTTTCTCAACTCTTAACTTAGCACCATAAGCAGTTATATGCTCACGATCTTCGTTATCGTTATGAATAATAATCTTCCATTTACCTTGAGCATCTTCTATCTTAGTAATCTTACCATCCACTTCAGCAATAGTTGACTTACCTTTAGGACTACGTGCTTCAAATAACTCTTCAACACGAGGTAAACCTTGTGTAATATCAGCTCCTGCAACACCACCAGTATGGAATGTTCTCATAGTTAACTGAGTACCTGGTTCACCAATTGCTTGAGCCGCCATAATACCAACAGCCTCACCAATTTCAACCATGTTACCAGTAGCAAGGTTTACACCATAGCAATGTCTACACACACCATGATCAGTCTTACAAGTAAGAACAGTTCTAATTTCAACTTCCTTAATACCGGCTTTAACTATCTTATCAGCAATAGACTCAGTAATTAAAGAATTCTTATCAATAATAACATCCTTAGTTTCAGGATTAATTACCTTCTTATTAGTATATCTTCCTACAATACGATCATAAAGTGGTTCAATAACACCATTCTTCTCATCAGTGAATTCACGTACCGTAACACCTTGAATAGTACCACAATCTTCTTCACGAATAATTAAATCTTGGCTAACATCAACAAGTCTTCTTGTCATATAACCTGAATCCGCTGTCTTTAAAGCAGTATCAGCACTACCTTTACGAGCACCATGTGTTGATAAGAAGAACTCAGATACTGATAACCCATCTCTAAATGATGACTTAATTGGTATTTCTACTGGCTCACCATTAGGTTTTTGCATGATACCACGCATACCAGCCAGTTGTGTAAAGTTAGAAATAGATCCACGTGCTTTAGAATTCATCATAATAAATATTGGATTATCAACAAGTGTATCTGCATAACCTTGTAATTCCTTTTGAATTTGTTTCTTAGCTTCATCCCAAACAGCAATTACTAAATCAAAACGTTCCTTATCAGTAATTAAACCTCTTTGATATTGCTTATTAATCTTAGCAACTTCCTTATTAGAATCTTCTATTATTTGAGCCTTATTTTTACTAGTTACAACATCCGAAAATGCTATTGTAATACCAGCATATGTAGATTGTTTAAAGCCCATATCCTTTAATTTATCAAGGAAAATAGAAGTTTCAGTAGTCTTATATCTCTTAAACACTTGAGCAATTATCTTTTCCAAAGTTCCCTTAGCAAAAGGTTTAGCCAAAGGCATTTCTTTAATCCTTTCTGGTATATTTTCCCCATACTCAACAAAATATTTATTTGGAGTTATACCTTCAATATTTGCATCAGTTGGTTCATTAATATAAGGGAATGAATCAGGTAAAATCTCATTAAACATAAGTTTACCAACAGTAGTAATTAAATACTTATTCTTTTGACTTTCAATAAATACCTTATGTTTAAATGAATTAACAGGTACCGCGATACGAGCATGTAATGTAATTTCCCTTCGGCTATGAGCCATCAAAGCTTCATTAGCATTTTTAAATATTCTTCCTTCTCCTTCGATACCAGCTTTCTCCATAGTAATATAATAGTTACCAAGTACCATATCTTGGCTAGGTGTAACTATTGGTTTACCATTTTGAGGGCTTAAGATATTGTTAGAACCAAGCATCAAGATTCTAGCTTCAGCCTTAGCTTCTTCACTAAGTGGCACGTGTACTGCCATTTGGTCTCCATCAAAGTCCGCATTAAAGGCAGTTGTTACAAGTGGATGTAACCTAATTGCACGACCTGATACTAACTTAGGTTCGAATGCTTGAATACCAAGTCTATGTAATGTCGGTGCACGGTTTAACATAACAGGATATTCCTTAATAACATCCTCAACAACATCCCAAACTTTAGGATCTTGATTATCTATCATCTTTTTAGCCGCTTTTATATTACTAGCAAGTTCTCTTGATACTAAACCATTAATAATATGTGGTTTAAATAACTCTAATGCCATTTCTTTTGGAATACCACATTGATACATCTTTAAATCTGGTCCTACAACTATAACTGAACGACCTGAGTAATCAACACGTTTACCAAGTAAGTTTTGTCTAAATCTACCTTGTTTACCTTTAAGCATACTAGATAATGATTTTAAAGGCCTGTTTCCAGCACCAGTAACATTTCTACCACGTCTACCATTATCAAATAAAGCATCCACTGCTTCTTGAAGCATTCTCTTCTCATTTTGAATGATGATAGAAGGAGCTCCAAGTTCAATTAACCTTTTTAAACGATTATTTCTATTAATTACACGACGATATAAATCATTTAAATCACTAGTCGCAAAACGTCCTCCATCAAGTTGAATCATTGGTCTAAGTTCAGGTGGAATAACTGGTAAAGCTTCTAAAATCATCCACTCAGGCTTATTACCTGAAGTATAAAACGCATCAATAACTTCTAATCTTTTTACTAATCTAACTCTCTTTTGTCCTTGTGCTGTCTCTAATTCTTGAGATAATTCTTCTCTTTCCTTTTCAACATCTACTTCACTAAGTAATTCCTTAATAGCCGCAGCACCCATACCTACTCTAAAACTGTTTCCATATTTTTCATAGTAAGCACGATATTCTTTATCAGACAAAGTTTGCTTCTTAACAAGCGGAGTATCCCCAGC
>OLPA01002518.1_pt1 | contig 13549 bp, 10 predicted proteins | sample 1672811 | NCBI WGS metagenome assembly OLPA01 (sample SAMEA3136726, study PRJEB25190) | human gut metagenome | biome: human gut; feature: human-associated habitat; material: faeces | place: Austria | collected 2013
CCAGTTCATCACCGGGCTGCTGCTCGCGCTGCCGAGGATGGAGGGCGACAGCGAAATCGTCGTCACCACGCCGCTGGAATCCCGCGCGTATGTGGAATTGACGCGCAGGGTGCAGCGGGAATTCGGCGTAACCAGCGCGTGGCTGGACGGCGGGCAGACGCTGCTCGTGCGCGGCGGGCAGGAGGCGGTCTCGCCGGGGACGCTGCACATCGAGGGGGACTGGAGCCATGCGGCGTTTTATCTGGTCGCGGGCGCGATCGGGCGCGGCGAAATCCGCCTGACCGGGCTTGACCCGCAGAGCGCGCAGGGCGACCGCGCGGTGGTCGAGATTCTGCGCGACATGGGCGCGGATATCCGCTGGGAGGGGAGCGCGCTCGTCTCCCGCGCGTCGAGGCTGCACGGGCTGCGCGTGGATTGCGCGCAGATTCCCGACCTCGTGCCGATTCTGGCCGTGGCGATGGCGGCGGCCGAAGGGGAGAGCCGCATCACCGGCGCGGCGCGGCTGCGCATCAAGGAGAGCGACCGGCTCAGCGCGATGGCGGCGGCGCTGGCGGCGGCGGGCGCGGACGCGGCCGAGCTGCCGGACGGGCTGGCGATTCGCGGCGGAAAGCCGCTGCACGCGGCCAAAATTGAGGGCTGCAACGACCACCGAATCGTGATGGCGATGACGATAGCAAGCGCGCTGTCCGACGGCGAATGGACGATCACGGACGCGGAGGCGACGGCGAAATCCGCCCCGGCGTTCTGGCAGGAATTTGAACGTTTGGGAGGGCGGACGCGATGAGGGCGAACTTCGGCGAACACTTCAAGCTGACGATCTTCGGCGAATCCCACGGCTCGGCCATCGGCGTGGTGGTGGACGCGGAGGACGCGGAAGCCTTCAGCAACGTGTTTTTCAACCGTAGCCTGTTTGCTGTGGAGAAGGTGGCGCAGGAGCGCGGCTATCATGTAATTCTGGCAAACGGAGCCAAGCATGCGGGCGGCATGGGCAGTATCGAAAAGCTGATGCTGGAGCGTAAAGTGGACGGACTGATTCTGCCACCCTCCACGGTGAAGCCCTCGCTGCTGAAAAAGCTGAGAGATTTTCCCTGCGTGGTGCTGGGCCAGCCCGAAACGGCGCACCATGATGTCAGCTGGGTGGATGTAAACAACAGCCAAGGCGCAGAAATGGCCGTGGCGCACCTTCTGGAGCAGGGCTACCGGCGCGTGGCGTATCTTGGCGGAGAGGGGCGGACGGGCTTTAGCAAGCGCCGTGTGAAGGGATATGAAAAGGCCCTGCAAAAGCAGGAAGCCTTGATTCTTCCCACGGATGGAACCGCCGAGGATGCTCAGCGCGCCGCCCTGGAGGCGCTGCAAGGTCCTGCCCGGCCGGATGCCTTCTTGTGCAACGACAACATGACCGCCTTTGGCCTGCTCAAGGCTGTCCGCACAGCGGGACTGTCCGTGCCTGGCGATATAGGTGTGGTCACCTTTGACAACTATCCGCTGGCGGAGTTTACCGACCCGCCGCTCACCGCCGTAGACGTGGATACCGCCCTGCTGGGCGAACAGGCCGCACGCCTTCTGTTTCAACACATCGATCATCACACGCCCAGCCAACAGGTTTTGTTGGGGACCACGCTGATTGACAGAGAATCAAGCCGCAGGATGTGAACGCATATGAACATTGCCGCTATTGAACATGTCCCCGTGTTGCTGTTTAGGCAACCGATTGCACGAAATACGATCCGCTTCCGTCTGCTGACGGCCCGCAACGACATCGAACGGTGCAGCCTTGTCTGCTGGAAGCGCTCGGACCCATTGCACAGAACCGAATGGCCCCTGCAGATCCGCACACAGGACCAAGCGCACGCCGAGTGGACCGCGGAAGTGACCTTTCCGGAGGAGGCGCACTACATCAAATACTTTTTCCGCCTGACGGGCCTTTCGGGCGAGGAACATTTCTACTGTGAGCACGGCGTTTCGGACGGGGAACCCGCATCGGGCTTCTTCGAGCTGCTTCAGGTCAATCCCGGCGATGTGATCGCGCCGCCCGAATGGGCCATGGGCGCGGTATACTACCAGATCTTTCCCGAACGGTTCGTCCGCAGTGGCACGACGGCGCATTCCCATCCGCTGGACCCGTGGAATGTCCCTCCCACGCGGGAGAACTACCTTGGAGGCGATCTGACGGGCATCTGTCAAAAGCTGCCTTACCTTGAGGAGCTTGGCGTGGACTGTCTCTATCTTACGCCCGTCTTTGCCGGGGATTTCAACCACAAGTACGCCACCACCGACTACTTTGCCATCGATCCGGATTTCGGGACCGAAGAGGACCTCGCAGCCCTGGTGCGGCAGGCCCATGAGCGCGGCATCCGGGTGCTGCTGGACGGGGTGTTCAACCACACGGGCATCCACTTCGCGCCCTTTGCCGACCTGATGGCCAACGGCCCGCGCTCCCGCTTTCGGGACTGGTTCTATCCCAGGCGCTACCCCGTCACGGTGGATGCCGCCTGCTATGAATGTGTGGGGGATTATCCTTTCATGCCCCGTCTGAACACCGCCAATCCGCAGGTGCAGGCGTTCATCCTGTCGGTGATGCGCTACTGGATCAACCGCACGGGCATCGACGGCTGGCGGCTGGATGTGGCCGACGAGCTGGACCCCGGCTGCGTGCGGTACCTGCGGCGGCAGCTTTGCGCCGAATACCCCGACGCGCTGCTGCTGGGTGAAACCTGGGGCGACGCCACCCGCATGCTCTGTGAGAACGACCAGTTCGACACGGTGATGAACTACCTGTTCCGCGACGCCATGGTGGACTATTTCGCCCGCGGGACGATTGACGAGGAGCAGTTGGATGCGCGCCTGGGCCATATGCTCATGAAATACCCGCAGGAGACGGCATTGTGCCTCTACAACTGCCTCTCCAGCCATGACACCGCCCGCTTCCTCACCGAGGCCGGGGGCGAGCGCTGGCGGCTGAAGCTGGCCGTGGCGTTTCAGATGCTGTTTCCGGGCAGCCCCGCGGTGTATTACGGCGAGGAGATCGGCATGCGGGGCGAAAACGATCCCGGCTGCCGGGCAGGCATGGCCTGGGATGGGATGGACGAGGAGCTGCTGGCATGGACGCGCCGCTGGATTCGCTTCCGGCGCGAGCATGAGGTCATTCGCAAGGGAAAGTACCGAACTTTGCTTGCGGACCGTCAAAAAGGGCTGTTCGTCTTTGAACGGGCCGCGCAGGGAGAACGCATAGCCGCGGCGTTCAACCGCAGCGGCCAACCGCAGGACTTTGCGGCGACGGGCGGAACCGTTTCGGTTCCGGCGCACGCCGTTGAGATCATCATTTCATAAAAGGAGGAAGGAACCATGTCTACCATGAAAAAAATTCTGGCGATCCTCTTGAGCGCCGTCCTCGGCTTGGCGGCTTGCACAGCGCTCGCGGAATCGTCAGAAACCCCTGTGACCATCAATTTCTGGCACCATTACAGCGCACAGTCGGCGGAGAATGAGACGCTGATGAACGACCTCATTCCCAAGTTTGAAAGCGAAAACCCCGGGATCAAGGTCAACGCCGTATCGCATGAGTGGGCGGAGCTGCATGACAAAATCCTCGTCAGCGCCAGCTCGCAGAGCCTGCCGGACGTGGCCCGCCTGGACATCGCCTGGCTGCCGGAATTCCAGCAGATGGGCGTGCTGGTGGCGCTGGATCAGGAGATGCCGGACTTTGCAGAAGTTGCGGGCGCCTTGCTGGACAGCGCGCTGAGCACCGCCAACATCGGCGGCAGCTACTACGCCCTGCCCCTGAACACCAACAGCAAGATCCTCTTCTACAACACGGCCATGTTGGAGGCCGCGGGCGTGGAGGTTCCCACCACCATGGACGAGTGGGTGGAGGCCGTGCGCAAGCTGTCCGGCGCCAACGCCAACGGCCAGCAGATCTGGGGCTGGAACGAGCCAGCGCTCAGCGGCTGGAACATCTGCCCCTTCATCTGGAGCTTCGGCGGCAGCCTGACCGACGAGGAGCAGACCGTGGCCACCGGCTACATCAATTCCCCCGAAACCGTCAAGGCGGTAGAAACCTTTGCCATGCTGGCTCAGGAGGGCGCGCTGACCGGCTTTAACAGCGGGGATATTCCCATGACCGACGGCTTTGGCACCGGACGTTACGCCATGATGCTGGAAGGCCCCTGGAAGACCGCCGAGCTGGCGGGCGCCTATCCCGACGTGGCCTACGGCACCGCCTACATGCCCGCGGGCGAGGGCGGCAGCATCTCCGTGCTTGGCGGCGAGGACATCGCCATGTTCAATACCGCCAACCGCGAGGCGGCCTGGAAGTTCATGCAGTTCATGACCGGCGAGTACGCCGAGACCGCCATGGCCAAGTGCGGCCAGATTCCGGTCAACAAGGCTGCACTTGAGAGCGATACCGTCAAGAACGCGGATTACGCCCCCTTTATCCAGGCCATCGAAACCGCCAAGGCGCGTCCCACCGTCGCCGCCTGGAGCGAGATGGACAATGAGCTGACCAACGCCATGACCGCCGTGGTGAACGGCGAAAAGACCGCCCAGGAGGCCATGGATGAGCTCGCCGTGGTCTTTGACGAGCTGCTCAAGCCCTGAACCCATCATACCCGACGCATGGAATAAAGTCAACCAGGCGGGGCGGCGTGTCCGCCCCGCCAAACAAAAAGAGGGAGGCGACCGGCCTTGGTGCTTAAATCCAGATGGAACCGCGTCCAGCTAGCGCTGCTGCTTTTGCCGGGGCTGGCGGTGTTCGGCATGTTCACGGTGTACCCGATCTTTCGCCTGCTGTGGATGAGCTTTTGCGACTGGAGCTTCGCCTCCATGCTGGACCAGCCCTTCATCGGCCTGGCCAATTACCGGGAAGTCCTTAGCGACGGCACCTTCTGGACGGTGTTTGTCAACAGCGTGGTCTATACGCTGGTCACCGTGCCGGGGCAGATGGCGCTGGGGCTGTTCACCGCCGTGCTCATCAATGGCATCAAGCGCTTTGGCGTCACCTTCCGGGTGATTAACTATCTGCCGGTGATCACCTCATGGGTCATCGCCTCGCTGGTTTTCCGCTATGTGTTCAACACCGAGGGACTGCTCAACTACTTCCTGACCAATGTGGTCCATGTGACCTCCGCCAATGTGCGCTGGCTGGATACGCGCTGGAGCGGCCTGGCCGTGGCGATGATTCTGGGCGTATGGAAGGGCGTGGGCTGGAACATGGTGGTATTTCTGGCGGCGCTGCAGCAGGTGCCGGCCGAATTGTACGAGGCAGCCGAGATCGACGGCTGCGGCGCATGGAAAAAGTTTGTCAGCGTCACGCTGCCCTCCATTCGCGGAACGGTGCTTTTTGCCCTGATCATGCTTACCATTGGCGGTTTCAACGTATTTACCTCGATCAAAATGATCACCGGCGGCAAGCCCGCCCATCAGACCGACACGCTGCTGACCTGGATGTATTACAAAGCGTTCAGCACCGGCAAATTTGGCTACGCGGCGGCGTTGAGCTTCATCATGGCGCTATTCCTGGGGCTGCTGGCCATTTTACAGTTCAAGGCCATGCGCAGCCGTGACGCATAGGAGGCGGAGCATGAAAAGCAAATCCCTTCGCAGGCTGCGCGCAAACATCCTGCGCTATCTGCTGCTGGCGGCAGGCACGGTGATCTGCGTGCTGCCCATGGTGTACATGATTTCCACCTCCCTGCGGCCCAACGGCGCGCTCTACGAATACCCGCCGCGCTTCTTTCCCCGCTGGGAGGCGCTTACCCTGGAAAATTACGAATACATTCTTTCGCAAAGCAAGTTCTATTTGAATTTTCTCAACTCCGTATTTGTTTCCCTGTCCTCGGTGGCGCTGGCGGCGGCGGTGTCCTCGGCCATGGCGTTTGTGATGGGCAAGTTTCACTTTCGGGGCAAAAAGCTGCTGTTTGGCTTCATCATCCTCACCATGATCATTCCGGGCACCACCATGATCGTGCCGCAGTTTGAGCTGGCCACGCATCTGGGCCTGGTCAACCGGCTCTGGGGGCTGATTCCCTTCTATGTGGCCTGGGTGATTCCCTTTTCCACCTTCATGATCAAGGGCTTCATGGAGGGCATCCCGGACGAGATCACCGAGGCCACCTACATCGACGGCGCCAGCGTTTGGACCGTATACACGCGGATCTCACTCCCGCTGGCCGCGCCGGCCATCGCGTCGGTGAGCATCTTCAACTTTCTCACCGCCTGGGAGGAATACCCCTGGGCCAATACCGTCATCAACGACAACGAGCTTCGCACCCTCCCCATCGCCATCGCCGGCTTTTTTGGGCAGCACCAGTTCACCCAGTGGGGCTATGTGTTCGCCATGTCGGTGATGACGCTGATTCCCGTGGTGATCGTGTTTATCACCTGCCAGCGTTTCTTTGTGCAGGGATTGACGGCAGGCGGCGTGAAGGGATAGGAACGGACAGCCGGAAAAGGACGCATCACGCGGGCCGCTTGACGTCCTGCCTCCAAGGCAGATTTTCTCCAATCATTTTCATGGATAAGGCAAAGCCGTGATAACATATGCGTTATTGCGCATCTATAGGATCATTTCCCGATTGAAATCAATGATATGAATCTTTTTTCTAAAGCTCCATTGCAGGAGCGTCAAACACAGGTTACACATCAACACCGGAGAGAAAGTCAAGGGAAGGGTGGAGATTTGCCAGGCGAATACGACCCGACCTTGACTGAAGCAAGACAGAAGAGAATGGGATGCGGCTGTCCGGCACAAAGGGCCGGACAGCCCTGGCCGCTACATCACGCCGAGATACAGCTCAAGCAGCTGATTGGGCGACCTCATGCCAGGGCACGTCATGATGTGATCGTTTGACGCTCTCTGGTAGACCTCCAGCTGCCTGCGGCCGTCTGCCGGGCTGTACATGCGCATGTGTTTGTAGAAGCGCTGTTCGTCGGTCCGATGCTGCCGTTCCACCTTGCCGTTGTGACGCGGCGTGGCGATCCGAATCCGATGATACGCGATCCCCCTCTCGATCAATGCCTCCTCAAACAGGGTTTTGTGCCTGGACCTGGTGACCAGAAGCGCGCTGGTAAACTCCGCACCGTTATCTGTCTGGATCATCCGGATCGGAAACGGCAGCGCTTGGACAAGCTGCTCCAGAAAGTTTTTTGCGCTGACGGAACTGTGCTCTGCATACATTTCCCGGTATGTCCAGCGTGTGCATTCGTCCTTTGCTGTGAACTGGTAGTATTTCTCGCCGTTTACTACGCAATAGCCGGGCACATACTTTACGTCCATCTGAACCTTTTGCCCGGGGTACGCGGCCGGCTGATAGGGTTTGTTCTTTCGCGGCTTGCGCTTCTTCTTCTCGTCTCGCACAAACCGGCCTGCCGTTCGCTTGAAGCAGCCGTAGCTTCTTTTGTATCCGTGTGCGCAGGCCTTTTCATACCCCAATAGCAGGTCGCCCCGATACTTTCGAGCATATCGTCGGACCAGTTTTTCCTCTTCTGCCGTCTGCTTTCTCGGAAAGTGATGCGGTGTGCGTGGTCGGTCCTTCAGGCTTTCCAGCGTCCCATCATATCGCTTCTTCCATTTGTGCACGGTCTTTCGGCTTAGCCTGTGCCGGTTCGCTGATGCGCTAACTCCGTGCTCTGCCGCGTATTTCAGCAAGTGGGCTTCCTGTGTCATCTTGTCCATGGAGAACTCCTCTGTGGTGGGTTGGTTGTTCGTACTTCTATCTTACCACAGTCGGGTTCTCTTTTGTGTGGCTGCTGTTACCTATGTATTGTACCGCAACTTTTTTGAAAAACCCGCCAATCCCCCTGGAAACCACGCCGCACGCCGTTTCCGCACTTGACGCGCCGTGCGGCGGCGGATATAATACGCATATGTGTCACCAGAAATATGCGTAGGGCGGGGAGGGCTTGGCTGTGCGAAAGGCGCTTGGGATAGCTGCGATAGCCGGGCTGTTTCTGCTCTTGCTCAGCGCGCTGGTGGTGACTTCGCCTCAGGAAGGCATGCCCGCACGGCGGATGGAGCCGCCCACGGTGCCGCCGGATGCGGCGGTGGTTGCCTTGGCCTCGCCCGACGGCACGCTGGCCGTTCGGGCAAATCCCGGTCCGCAGGGAACCCGCATGGATGCCCGGCTGGATGCACCGCCCGCGGACGGGCTCAGGCGCCAGCCGGAGGGTCGGCACGACGCCAACGGCCGTGTCCTGACCGCACCGCGGTATGCGCAGAGCGTCTATCAGGTGTTCCGGGCGGAGCTGGCGGGCGGATGAAGCCCGCGCTGCCGCGTGTTTCCGCAGAAATCCCCAAATTTGAAAACGGAAGGATGGTTGACATACCATGAAGGTCAACAATCGCCGCCGCGTGAAGATGAGCAAGCGGACCTCCGCGATCATCGTGCTGTGCGTGGCGCTGGTGCTTACGCTGGCCGTGGGCTATCTGGGCTTCAACGGCACATGGCTGGATAGCCGGGGGCTGTACAAGCTGCTGCCCTGGCTGCCCACCTCCGATGTGGACAACTGGCCGCAGTCCATCGCTCTGGGCCTGGACCTCAAGGGCGGCGTGTATGTGGAATATGAAGCGACGATGAGCGATGAAATGCGCGAGGAGGGCTATGACTTCGGCACGCTGCTGAACTCCACCATGAGCATCATCGCCAACCGCCTCACCGAAAAGGGCTATCCGGAAGCCACAGTGAGCCAGCTGGGCCAGACCGGCATCCGCGTGGAGATCCCGGATGTAACCGACCCCGCGGCCGTGCTGGACCTGATCGGTTCGCCGGCGAAGCTGGAGTTCCTTGATCCTGACGGCAATGTGTTCATGGAAGGCCGTCACCTGCAATCCGCTACCCCCATCACCAATACCGAGACCGGCATGCCCGCCATCAGCTTCCGCCTGACCAGCGAGGGCGCGGAGATCTTCGGCGACATGACCGCCCAGTCCATCGGCAAGACCATCACCATCCAGTTGGACGGCGTCGTGCTCATGAGCCCCACCGTCAACGAGGCCATCTACGGCGGCGATGTGATGGTGACCGGCAGCTTCACTGAGGAACAGACGCAGGACATCTGCCTCAAGTTGCAAAGCGGCGCGCTGCCTCTGGATCTGCGCCAGGACAAGCTGGATACCATCTCCGCCACGCTGGGCATCGACGCGCTTTCCACCAGCATTACGGCGGCCATCATCGGCATTCTGATCGTCATGCTCATCATGCTCGTGCGCTACCGCATGTGCGGCCTGGTGGCTGACTGGGCGCTGTGCGTGTACATTATCCTCCTGTTCCTCTTCATCGCCGTCGTTCCCGGCATCCAGCTCACGCTGCCCGGTATTGCAGGTATCATCCTGGGCATCGGCATGGCGGTGGACGCCAACGTGGTCATCTTCGAGCGCGTGATGGAGGAGGTCCGCCTGGGCCGCCCGATGATTCACGCAGTGCGCATCGGCTTCAAAAACGCCATGAGCGCCGTGCTCGACGCCAACGTGACCACCATCATCGCCGCCGTGGTGCTGCTGTTCTATGGCACCGGCTCGGTGCAGGGCTTTGCCACGACGCTGCTGCTGGGCGTAATCACCAGCATGATCACGGCCATTGTGGTCACGCGTTTCCTGCTCACGCGCTTTGTGCGCGTGTTCCATGAGCCCAGGCTGTTTGTAGCGGTTAAACCCGCCGCAGACGCCGCTGTTGAAGGGGAGGCGAAGTAATATGAAAATTCAGAAGCGCGCCCGTGCCTGCCTGTGCGTTTCCGCCGCCATCCTGGTGATCGCATTGGTGATGTCCTTGATGGGCTACGGCATCAACTACGGCATCGACTTCGCAGGCGGTCTGAACATTCAGTACAACATGGGCGCCGCCTTTAACCAGGCCGATGTGGAAACCGCCCTGCGCAATCAGGGTATCACCCAGTTCACGATTTCCTCTTCCGGCGCGGAGGGACATGTGGTGCAGATCCGCGTGCCCACCCTCAGCGGCGACGAGGAGATCCAGAACCTGCAAAACGGTCTGGAGGCCGAGCTGTCCCAGATCTACCCCGACATGGATACCGAAACCGCCACCGCCAGCTACGTCGGCCCTGTCGCGGGCGCCACGCTGGTGCGCAACGCGGTGATCAGCGTGCTGCTGGCCTCGGCGCTGATGCTGGTGTACATCGCCCTGCGCTTTGACTTCGCGTCCGGCCTGGCGGCGGTTATCGGCCTCTTGCATGACGTGCTCATCATGATCGCCTTCATGGTGATCCTGCGCAGCGTAATTCAGATGAATTCATCCTTCATCGCAGCCATGCTGACCATCGTGGGCTATTCCATCAACAACACCATCGTGATTTTCGACCGCATTCGCGAGAACAACAAAAAGCCCGCGTATGCCGGTATGATGCGCGAAGAGGTGGTTTCCATCTCCGTGCGGGAAAGCCTGGGCCGCACCATCAACACCACGCTGACCACGCTGGTGACGATTGTGCCCCTCTACATCCTGGGCGTGGACACCATCCGCGAGTTCAGCCTGCCCATCATTATCGGCATTCTGGCGGGCGCCTACAGCGCCAACATGATCAACGGCTATGTCTGGGCCGCCCTGGAGCAGATGCGCCTCGCCCGCAAGGGTCAGAAGAAGCTCAAGGCCAAGAAGGCGTAAACGGTTCTTTGGATTCCATAAGTCAGCGCCCCTCCGGACAGAACGTCCGGAGGGGCGTTTTTCGATGAAGAAAGGTATTTGATTTGACAGGATTTGTTTAATTCCGTATAATGAACACCGGTATGATTTCAGCCATGGGAGCGTATGCGTGATGAGTTTTGCGTCATTGACCTTTCTGCTATATCTGTTGGGGATGATGCTGGTATATTTTCTTGCGCCCGCGCGCATTCGCTGGGCTGTGCTGCTGGCGGCCAGCTATCTCTATCTCGGCATTACAAGCCCCCATACGGCCATTTATCTGCTGCTGACCACGGCAGCGGTGTTTTTTGCGGCGCAAAAAATCGAAAGAATACAGGCTGCGTTTGCCTCCCATCCCGACAGGAACCGGTGGGAGGCGCAGGAGAAACGGGAGCGCAAGCAGGCATGTCAGAGAGAGAAACGGCTATGGCTCACGCTGGCGCTGACAGCGGTGTTTGGCCTGCTGATTGTGCTCAAATACGCCAATTTTGCCATCGACAACGCCAATGTCCTTCTGGGACGGCCCGAGGGCACGGGACGGGTGGACTGGCTTTTGCCGCTGGGCATTTCCTTCTATACGCTGCAAGCCGGCGGTTACCTCATCGACATATACCGCGGGAAGTACGCGGCCGACCAGCATTTTTTCAAATTCGCGCTCTTTGCCTCCTGGTTCCCCCAGCTCGTGCAGGGACCCATCAGCCGCTACGATGCGCTGGCTGCCCAGCTTTACGAGGGCCATGCCTTCGACTGGCGCAGGATGAAATCCGGAGCGCTGCGCATGCTGTGGGGATATTTTAAAAAGCTGGTCATTGCGGACCGGCTGGCGCTGGTGGTGGAGCCGCTGTTTACGGACTTCGCGGGGCAGGGCTACGCGGGCGCGTACATCTGGGCGGCCGCCGTGCTGTATACCTTTCAGATCTACGCGGACTTTTCCGGCGGAATGGACATCGTGCTGGGCATGTCAGAGATCTTTGGCATTCGCATGACGGAAAACTTCCGCCGCCCGATATTGGCCGGCAGCGTCGCCGAGTTCTGGCAGCGCTGGCACATCACGCTGGGAAGCTGGATGCGCGACTATCTGTTCTACCCGCTGGCCCTGTCGGGACGCTTCAACCGGCTGGGCAAACGGCTTCGCAGGCGCTTTGGCCCCTATGTGGGCAAGGTTGCGCCCGCGGTGCTGGCCTCCTTCATCGTATTCACCTGCGTGGGCGTGTGGCACGGCGCAGAGTGGAAATACGTGGTCTACGGCTTTTATCAGGCCCTGTTCGTCTCCACGGCCACGCTGCTGGAACCCTTCTACGCCCGGATGCGCAAGGGACTGCATGTGCGGGAAACGAGCGCGGGATTCCAGGCGTTTCGGGTGCTGCGCACATTCCTCATCATCATGGTGGGCCGCGTGCTCTCGCGGGCGGGGTCGCTTGGGGATGCGCTGGCCATGCTGGGCGCGGGCGTGAGCGCGTGGAACCCGCAGGTCCTCTGGGACGGCAGCTTCCTGGCCTTCGGTGTGACGGCGGCGGAGTGGGTGGTGCTGGCGGTGGCCGTGGCGGCATGGATGGCGGTGGACGCGCTCAACGAGCGCGGCGTCGTGGTCCGGGAGCGGCTGGAGGCGCGCGCGCTCCCGCTTCGCTGGGCGGCCTATATCCTGGGCGCGATGATCGTGCTCATCTTCGGCGTCTACGGCCCGGGCTTTGACGCGGCCAGCTTCATCTATGGCGGATTCTGACGGGGAGGGGCTCGGGTGCAGATCAGCGTATTGGAATACCTGGAGCGGACGGCGCAGGCCTATCCCGACAGGGCGGCCTTTTGCGACGAGAACGGCGCTTTCACCTTTTCGCAGCTGAGGCGGGCCGCGCGCGGCGGAGGCAGCGCGCTGGCAGCGCTGCCCGGCGGCGTGATGCGCAAGCCCGTCGCTGTTTTTGAGTCGCGCAGGGTTGAGACGGTGGCGGCGATGCTGGGGGTGCTCTACGCCGGGGGCTTTTATGTGGCGCTGGACCCTGAACTGCCCAAAGAACGGCTGGAAGCCATTCTTGGCCGAGTCAGGCCCGCGGCGGCAATTCGAATGGAGGAAGCGCCGGTAGAGATGAATGGGCCGGTGTTGGCCTATGCGGGGGCGGCTGCCCATGCCGAGGACGACCCGGCGCTGGAGGCTGCCGCACGGGTCATGACCGACCAGGACCCTGTGCAGGTGCTTTTTACCTCCGGTTCCACGGGCGCGCCCAAGGGCGTGGTCATCAGTCACCGGGCCGTCATCGACTATATCGACGCCTTTGCGCAGGTCGCCCGCCTCACGCGGGACGATGTGCTGGGCAGCCAGGCGCCGCTGGACTACGTAGCCGCCCTGCGCGATATCTACCTGCCGCTCAGGGAGGGCGCGTGCTGCGCGCTTCTGCCGAAAAAGCTGTTTTCCCTGCCCGGCCGGCTTTTTGAGGCGCTGGACGCCTATGGGGTGACGACGCTGTGCTGGGTGGTGTCCGCGCTGTGCATCCCGGCGAAGATGAACGCCTTTGCGGTACGGGTGCCGCGCACGGTCAACAAGGTCTTTTTCACCGGCGCGGTCATGCCGGCAAAATACCTGCGCATGTGGCAGCTGGCCCTGCCCGGCGCGCGGTTTGTCAACCATTACGGCCCCACGGAGATCACGGCCAGCTGCACCTGGGCCGAGGTGGACCACCTCGTGGAGGAGGGCGAACGCCTGCCCATCGGCAGGCCGTTCCGCAACACCCGCATTTTTCTTCTGGATGACGACGGGAGGGAGGTAACCCGTCCCGGCGAGACCGGTGAAATCTGTGTGGCAGGCTGCGGCCTGGCGCTGGGTTACTTTGGAGATGTGGAGCTGACGGAAAAATGCTTCGTGCAAAATCCGCTCAATCCCGGCTGGCCAGAGCGCATCTACCGCACGGGCGACTATGCGCACC
>OLPA01002519.1_pt1 | contig 13547 bp, 10 predicted proteins | sample 1672811 | NCBI WGS metagenome assembly OLPA01 (sample SAMEA3136726, study PRJEB25190) | human gut metagenome | biome: human gut; feature: human-associated habitat; material: faeces | place: Austria | collected 2013
ATTATAGTAATATATAATATATTAAAGGAGGTAATACAAATGTCGCTGATTGATTTAATAATTTTAGGTATCGTATCAGAAAAACCCCAAAGCGCTTATGATATCCAAAAGGATGTTGAATATCACCATTTAGACAGGTGGACAAAAATAAGCACTCCATCAATATACAAAAAGGTTATTACTCTTAAAGAAAAAAATTATTTAACGACTGATGTTGTCAAAAACGGTAAATTCGCTGAAAAGTCCATATATTCTATTACCAATAAGGGCATTGAATATTTTCAGGAGCTGATGGAAAAATATTCTGAACAAGAAATAACAATTCCAATAAACTTTAATGTTGTTATTTCAAATTTAAATAAAATGTCAAAACCTAAAGCTCTGGAACTTATCAATAAAATTAGAGATAATATTATAAAAGCTCAGGGAAATAACAAAAAATATACAGAATTGTATTCGGATATTCCGCTGACAGGCAGAACTATATTTAAGCAGCAGGCAGCGCTGTATAGTTCACTATTGGACTGGATGAGCGAATTTGAAACTGAATTTCTAAAAGATTTAAAAAATGGAGAATAATATAAAAAGCATCTTAACCGTAACCTTTGAAGACCCTTTCTGGATAGCAGTATATGAACGAACATATTTTGACAGCTATGAGGTTTGTAAAATCACTTTTGGTTCAGAGCCTAAGGATTACGAAGTATATGATTATATGATGAACAATTGGAACAATCTGTGTTTTACTAAACCTATAAAAAGTGATGATACAAAAACACATCATATTAACCCCAAAAGACTTCAGCGCGAAATCAATAAAAGAATCCGGTTCAGCAGTATTGGAACAAAGGCTCAGCAAGCCTTAAAACTTCAGCATAAACTTGTTAAAGATGAAAGAAAAGTCAGAAAAAAGGAAACCAAAAAACTTGAGCAGGAAACCCGTTATAATTTAAGGAAGCAAAAAAAGAAAGAAAAACATAAAGGCAGATAAGACGTTTTACAAATACAATATAAAAGGCCGGCCTCTTTGCAATATAATCAGAGCGGCCAGCCTATCCTACTAGTTTCATCTTTTATGCAGTACAACATTAGATACGTATAAACATTTTATTAAAACAACATAACCATATATCTATTCAACACGGTTTATTACCATAAGGTCACCGGATTTTAATTTAGTATATCCTTTAGGGATAATAACTTTACCGTTTCTATGAATCATTGTTATCTGCATGCCGTCTCTTTTTGGTATTTCTGAAATACGTCTGCCGGCAAGTTCATCATCAGGTTCTATCTGACGTTCTGTGAGCCTAACCCCTTCTATTTCCCCCGGCGCTTTTGCAATTAAAACCAGTGTATCTTCCGGCAGCAGCACAGTCTCCCCGTCAGGAATCATTTTATCGCTTCCACGCTGAAGCAAGACAAGCAAAGTCTCAGGCGGAAGAATAATATCTGTAACCTTCTTTTTCGCCCAAAAATGGTTTTCAGGTATTTTAAATTTAATATACTGAACCGGAACCTCGTCACTGTAATCCGAAAATGTTTTTAACACATTTATTTTGTTATCAATCATACCAAGTTTCTTTGAAACCAATGGTATTAGAGACCCCTGAATTAAAATTGAAAACAGCACTATCAAAAAAACAATATGAAATATATCGTTGCTCGTAGAAGCCGGACTCACCGTCGCCATGACGGCAAATACAATCGACGCGGCTCCCCTGAGCCCGGACCACGATACAAGCAAACGCTGTTTGAGATTGCTTTTAAACGGAGTTAATATTGCAAATACCGCCGCAGGACGTGCAATAAACGTAAGGAAAAGCGCAATTGCAACAGCCGGAAGTATTACGCTTGGCATCTGTGACGGAAAAGATAATAGTCCCAGCAGGAAGAACAACAGCATCTGCATAAGACCTGTTACCCCGTCAAAAAAGTTTACAAGCGACTTTTTATTTTTTATCTCTTGATTTCCCATGTAAATACCAACTATATATGTACACAAATATCCGTTTCCGCCGAGCAGGGAAGGCACCGCATATGCAAGAAGAGCGACAGCCAGCACAAAAGCCGCGTCAAAACCTGCGGATGAAAATTTATACTTTTTCATTATCCAAACTGAACCAAACGCTAAAGCAAAACCAAACACCGTACTATAAACAAACTGGGCAAACACCAAGTATGCTATTCCGCCGCCGCTTGCCGAACCTTCCATTAACGCTAAGACAATTATTGTGAGCATATACGAACAAGGGTCGTTGCTTCCGCTTTCTACTTCAAGCAGAGAAGCAGTATTATATTTAAGATTAAGTCTTTTGGAACGAAGTATTGAAAACACAGAAGCGGCGTCAGTTGAACTGATAACTGAGCCGATTAAAAAACTTTCAAGCCATTCAATTTTTAGAAAGTAATGACAAAACAGACCTGTTATAGCAGCAGTCAGAACAACACCGAGCGAAGACAATAAAACAGCTTTTACAGCTACAGGTCTAGCCTCGCTCCATTTGGTTCCGAAACCGCCGTAGAACATTATAAATATCAACGCTGCAGAACAGATTTGTTCGGCAAAATCATAATTGCCGAACTCTATCTTTACAACACCGTCAGAACCAAAAAATATACCAAGTAAAATAAAAGCCAGAAGCATAGGTATACCCAGCTTATTCGTGACTTTATTCAAAATTATACAAGCAATAATAACCACCGAAGCTATTAAAATATATACCGGCATATCATACCTCCAATCAAAATTGTATTATCTAATAAATATGTTTGCTATATCTACAAAATTAATAATATATATTATATCAAAAAACGCTGTAAATGTAAAGTATTTTTGCAAAGGCACTTTATGTTTTTTCCGACGTTTTATTAATTAATAAACAATAATTTTACAAAATAAATATATAATTATAACCAGATTTTATAGTATATTTCTGCTTATTGTGGATATTTATTGTATAACGACCAATTTTGATTCTCGTTCCGAAGCTTTACCATATGACTAAAAATCCTATTTTGATTTAACAATCTATTCGGTTTACTTTGTTCGCCTGCTATTCAGTCCGCCACTGCGCAATTTTATCCGCTCCTGCCACCATTCTCATTCGGCGAGCAATAATTAAATCTATTTTATTGCATATTAATTTTGATAGAACATTTTGTATTGTTGTTTAATTCTCAAATCCAAAGATGCGGCCAATATACCCGGCAGCATTTTCTGACAAAAATATATTACATAAAAAAACATATATATAAAATATAGGCACTCACAAAAACGCATTTCTTTAAATAATAAAATAAAACGCATATGCCGAATATAACTTAAACATATGCGTTTCGCGCAAATGATATAAATGTATACACATATTAACCAACAACATAAGAGTTTAAAAAACTGATTTGGTTAAATAACAAAATCAGTTTCTTATATAGAATTTAATATTTTATTGCAAAGTTCTTTATATACTGCAATATAAGTCGAAGCATAACAATAACTCTATATCTTAAATATACCTCAAATACTATCCAAAAATCCTTTCTGAAAAAGTCCCTTACTCACCTTAACATAATATTTTGTCAGTTCTTTTTAAATCAATTATGTTAAATGCGGACTTTATTATATACACTTACAACACTTTATAATATAATATTTATCCTAGTTAGACAATGACAAAATAATTATATATCTAAATAAGCATACGATAAGTAAATCTGGATGCTAAACTCAGCAAGCAGTATAAATCTGTTTATATGGATTTTTTGTGTCAGGAATCAATACATAAAAATTTTTCTTCATTATTTTTGTCTTATCTCCGCCAAACTCATTAATATATTCATCCAGGTATTCCTCTATCTCGTCAAGGTCCTGTTTAGACGCTTTTTTTGCTATTACCTGCTCAGGCAAATCATAAGGCAGATCATCACATCTTAAGAATATTTTTCCTCCGTGCATGCCTGTCGCACAAAATCTTTCTACAACACCGCCTTTGTCATGCCCTAAGCCTAAAACAATTATATATCCTCCGGCCTGATATTCTCCCAAAAAGCTGCCTGCCTTTCCTCCGATTACTAAAACCGGAGTTTTATCTTTATACGCTTTCATATGGATTCCTGCACGATATCCTGCATTTCCCCGCACAAAGATTTTTCCGCCCCTCATTGCGTAACCTGTTGCATCGCCGGATGAACCATGAATAAATATTTTTCCGTCATTCATGGTATCCCCTGTGGCGTCCTGCGCATTTCCAAAAACCTTGACATTACCTCCGTTTAGATATGCTCCAAGTGCATTGCCCGGCGTTCCGTTCACAACCACATTTTTCCCTGATAATCCACAGCCAATATAACGCTGACCCAAACAATTATCAACTTCAATTTCACAGTCTTTGGCAGCCCGTATTTTCTTATTTATTTCATCATAATATGTCAAACCTGCATCTATTTTCATCACATAACACCTCCCATATACATCTTTCTGACAGAACTGGGGAACGCCATTTCCTGCGGTTTTTCAATCATTTCATCAAAATCGATTGTATCCAGCGGAACCTTTTCCCGAATAAGCCTTGTATAAATTCCTGCTCTTTTTATATCACCAATCAGTATAAATCCTTTTAGTAATTTCTTATCATCCGAAACTATCAGTTTTTTATAATTATCATCATCGCGTCTGACGATTTCTCTTCCTTCGTAACTGCCGGCAGTCGTTACATGAATATCCCAAAAGCCAATGGAATTCATAGGTATGGCGTCATCATAAAGTTTCATGCCTCCAGCCATATTTATACCTGCCGCTTCCCCCTGTATATAGGCGTTTGGCAGCAGCGCCATAACCTGCAGTTTACCTGTTGCGCTGTTCAGGCTTTCAGAACAATCACCCGCCGCATATACGTCCTTCAGTGATGTCTCACATTTGAGATTAGTCACTATACCACGGTTGACATTCCCCCCGGCTTCAGCAACAAGCTCAGAATTCGGACGAACTCCAACCGCGATTACCACTACGTCGTATTCTATCCTTGTTCCGCTTTTTAGAGAAGCGATTCCACTGCGGAATTCATCAACACTGTCGCTGAGATAAAACTTTATCCCATGCCCCTCTATATATTCCTGGACTATTTTCGAGCCTTCTTCATCCAATATACTTGGCAAAATTCTGTTTGCTAAATCTACTACTGTAATACTTTTTACACTGTCACTTATTCCCTCGGCACACTTTAAACCGATGAGGCCGGCTCCCACTATCAATACTTTACTGTCCTTATCCACAGCTTTGCGGAGAGCTTTAGCGTCATCCAGCGTCATAAAATTAAACTTCTTTTCCACTGTCTCAAAACCTGCCATTTGCGGAACAAACGGACGAGAACCTGCAGCAACCAACAACTTTCCATATTCATAAGTGTCTCCGTTGCTGAGACTAACTGTCTTAGAATCAGGGTTTATCTTTACAGCTCTTGTCCCCAGAATCAAATCTGCTCCGTTCTTTTCATAAAAATCCTTTGGTCTGTATTTAAGCATATTTTCCTCGGAAGTCTTTCCCCACAAAAAATAAGAAATAAGAGGACGTCCGTATGCACGGTAATTCTCATCACTCACAACACATATTTTGCCATTCTTGCTTTCCCTGCGGATTCCCTCAATACAGCCGACAGCAGCGGCGGAGTTACCAATTATAAAATAATCATATTTCAATTTAAACGCTCCTTTCTGAACCTAACCTCTGTCTTCATACACTAGAGCCCTATTGGGACATCCTTTGACGCAAGCCGGTTCACCAAACTGATTATCAATACAAAGCTGGCATTTCTGAACCTTGCCTTGATTCGGCACAGGCATAATAGCTCCGACCGGACAGGCCGAGACACACGTAAAACACCCTACGCATTTTTCAGCGTCAAGCATAACTGCACCATCGTTATTCTTAGACAAGGCGCCCGAAATACAGCTTTTGACACAAAGCGGCTCCAGACAATGGCGGCAATTTATCGGAAAACTTCGGTTATTATCACCCTCAACAACTATTCTTGGGTGAATTTCTTTTCCTTTTAAAGCCTTAACCATATCATCTATACCGGAATTTGCATATGCACATTGGTATTCACAAAGGTGACAGCCCAGACACCATTCTTCGTTAATAAATATTCTCTTCATAATATCTGTTCCTTTCTGTAAAATTATTCCCCCGCATGCTTTATGCCTAAAATTTCCAGTTCTTTTTCGTTCATACCTATACCTCTCAGCATCAGTCGGTTTCCTCTTAAAGCCTCAATTGAATTGATACCCATTCCGCCTAACATTTCTTTTATTTCATGAGTCCAGGCATTTACTAAATTTACTAACCGTTCTTTTCCGTCTTCGGGATTAAGCCTTTTGACAAGTTCAGGTATCTGAGTTGCTATTCCCCAGTTGCATTTTCCGCTCTGACAGCTTCTGCAAAGATGGCACCCAAGCGCAATCAACGCCGAAGTTGCAATATATACGGCGTCAGCTCCTAAAGCAACCGCTTTAACTATATCAGCGCTGCTTCTTATGCTTCCTCCCACAACAACTGAGACATCACCTCTTATACCCTCGTCACGCAACCGCTGGTCAACGCTGGCAAGCGCCAATTCAATCGGTATTCCCACATTGTCACGTATTTTTTTCGGAGCCGCTCCGGTGCCTCCACGATATCCGTCTATCGCAATAATATCCGCACCGCTTCTTGCAATACCGCTCGCAATAGCTGCAACATTATGAACAGCCGCTATTTTTACAATAACCGGCTTTTTATAATCACTTGCTTCTTTAAGCGAGAATACTAATTGTCTTAAATCCTCAATAGAATATATATCATGATGAGGAGCCGGAGAAATAGCGTCTGTCCCTTCAGGAATCATTCTTGTCTTAGAAATATCACCGACGATTTTCGCCCCCGGCAGATGTCCGCCTATACCCGGCTTAGCGCCCTGACCCATTTTTATTTCTATAGCGGCGCCGCTGTTTAAATAATCCTCGTGAACTCCAAAACGTCCCGAGGCTACTTGTACTATTGTATTGGAGCCATACTGATAAAAATCCTCATGAAGGCCGCCTTCACCGGTATTATATAAAATACCAAGTTCTTCTGCGGCCATAGCCAAACTTTTATGAGCATTATAACTTATCGAACCATATGACATAGCGGAAAACATTATCGGAACCTCCAATTCCAATTGAGGTGATGTTTTCGGCACAATATTTCCATTTTTATCGCGGATTATTTCAGCGGCTTTTTTTCCTAGGTATGTTTTAGTCTCCATAGGCTCTCTGAGAGGGTCTATAGACGGGTTGGTAACCTGAGACGCATTTATCAATATTTTATCCCAATAAACCGGATACTCTTTTGGGGTTCCCATAGCTGAAAGCAAAACCGCTCCCGTTCCGGCCTGACGAATAATATCGCTTATTGCCTCATTTGTCCAATTAGCATTTATCTTAAACGTGTTATCGCTTTTTATTACTTTAAGAGCATGTGTAGGACAAAGACAGACGCATCTTTGACAATCTACACAAGACGCCGTATTGCTTACCATTTTCTTTAAATCGGCATCGTACTTATGCACTTCATTTGCACACTGCCGCTCACAGACGCGGCAGGCTATACACATATCTGCATTACGGATTACCTCGTAGTCAGGATATAAATAATCACGTACCATTATTCTTCACCTCCAATTTCTTTCATAGCTTGTTTATCAAGCCTTACAATAACAGGCTCTCCTCCGCGCGGAGACCAAATATTATCAAGATTAGGTTCAATCACTCTCATAGCACATTCCTCGCTGGCTATATACACCATATCATCCTTTTCTCCCACAACCATACTGCGCAGTTTTAACCTGTCATTTAAGGCCATCATTCCGCCTGTAAAGCCCAATAATATTGAGAAAGGCCCTGTAATCAAAAGACTGCTAAAAGTATTTCTTAAAAACTTATACCTTGTCTTTTCAGGCTCGGGCATATGTTCTATGGTTGACCAAAACGGAGCCGCAATCACTGACGCCATCTCTTCCAGGGTCAACTCTTTTTTTCTTAACAAATAGTCGGTTATATAAGTAATAACTTCCGTGTCAGTCAGCAGACTGCATTTATATCCATACATTTCAATAAATCTTCTATTAGCGTCATATGACGATATTTCTCCATTATGTACTATTGAATAATCAAGCATTGCAAACGGATGGGCACCGCCCCACCAGCCCGGAGTATTGGTAGGATAGCGGCCGTGGGCAGTCCAGGAATATCCCTCGTATTCGTCTAATTTATAGAAAATACCGATGTCTTCCGGGTATCCCACTGCTTTGAAAGTTCCCATGTTTTTGCCGCTGGAAAAGACATAAGCTCCCGGCATCTCCGTATTGATCTTCATGACTGTACGTACCACATATTCCTTTTCATCCAGCTGCATAGACGTCAGAAGAGACTTCAAAGGAGCTACAAAGTATCTCCAGATGATAGGCTCATCTGTGATCAGAGGCGTTTTTCTTGTGGGGATAATTTCTGACTGTACGATCTCAAACCGTTCTTTTAAAAACGCCTCGCATCCTTTTCTGGCAGCTCTGCTGTCAAAAAACATATGAAAGGCATAAAAGTCTTTATATTCCGGATAGATTCCATAACCGGCAAATCCGCCGCCAAGACCATTGGATCGGTCATGCATGGGTTTCATAGCATTTGTGATCGTTTCCCCGGACATTTTATTCCCGTCTCTGGAAATCATAGCTGCGATGGCACATCCTGAAGGAATCCTTACCTGACCTTCTGTTTTCATTTTCCATTTCATTCCTTTCTTTTTGATCTTATACAATAAAAACAAAGACGCTCATTTTGAAAGCAGAAAAATTCTGATTCCTAAATGAACGCCTTTGCTCATATGCATACTTATACAACGATTAGGAATGTTTGTCAATCATAATTTGATTGAGTTTTTGCAGAACGATGCGCGGATTCCTTTATCTTTCTTATTTCATATGTGTTTCCGTAAGTGGTTTTCGCAGGCTGAACGGTTATAATTGTACTTGTAAAAATACAAAAAAAGGAATTGACAAAGAGGTTTGTCCGGTGTTATCATGCAACACGTAAAGGCAAGGGCGTCTTTGAGAACACAATCTCAGAGACGCTTTTTCCGTTGTTGCAAAGAAACAGATAGAAAAAGGCAAGGGCGTCTTTCATGTGGATAGCAGGAAAGGCATCCTTGTCTTTTTTCGTGCGAAAGGAGTGTCGTTATGAAGAAATGTTTCCAAATATTTTGGCTGTATGGTGTTTGATGACAGGGTTATGAAGGCAAGTTTATCTTCAAAAGTATATCAGTCATTGAGAAAAACCATTGATGAAGGTGAACAATTAGACAGCAGCGTAGCAGACGTTGTGGCAGAAGCTATGAAAGAATGGGCTGTATCGAAAGGCGCAACACATTACACACACTGGTTTCAGCCGCTGACCGGAATCACAGCAGAAAAACATGACAGCTTTATTTCTCCTTCTCCAAACGGAGGCGTTATCATGGAATTTTCGGGTAAGGAACTGATCAAAGGAGAGCCGGATGCCTCTTCCTTCCCTTCCGGAGGTTTAAGAGCTACCTTTGAGGCAAGAGGATATACCACATGGGATCCGACTTCCTATGCGTTTATTAAAGGAAAAACCTTATGTATTCCCACAGCTTTTTGTTCTTATGGAGGAGAAGCGTTGGACAAGAAAACGCCGCTGCTTCGTTCCATGAAGGCATTGAATAAGCAGGCGCTTCGGATTCTCCGTCTGTTCGGCAATGAAAAGGTATCATACGTTATTACTTCTGTAGGACCGGAACAAGAATACTTCCTGATTACAAAAGAAATGTATGATCAAAGAAAAGATCTTCAATTTACAGGACGCACTTTATTTGGAGCAAGACCTCCGAAAGGACAGGAGATGGATGACCATTATTTCGGTGTGATCAAGCCAAGAGTAGAGGCTTACATGGCGGACTTAAATGAGGAACTCTGGAAGCTTGGAATCCTTGCAAAGACACAGCACAATGAAGTGGCTCCGGCACAGCATGAGCTGGCGCAGATCTACACAACGACCAACATCGCGACCGACCACAACCAGCTGACGATGGAAATCATGCAAAAAGTAGCCGCACGGCATGGATTGGTTTGTCTTCTTCATGAGAAACCGTTTGCAGGAGTGAATGGAAGCGGAAAACATAATAACTGGTCCATCTCCACTGATACAGGCGTAAACCTGCTGTCGCCGGGAGAAACACCTTATGAGAATGCGCAGTTTTTACTGTTTCTGTGCGCAGTGATCAAAGCGGTGGATGATTATCAGGATCTGCTGAGGCTGTCTGTTGCAACCGCAGGAAACGATCATCGTCTGGGAGCAAATGAAGCGCCGCCGGCTGTTGTGTCCATGTTTCTGGGCGATGAGCTGAACGGAGTCTTAGAGGCGATTGAAAAAGATATTCCTTATGAAGGAGCGGAAAAAACACAGATGAAGCTGGGTGTGGATGTCCTTCCGAAATTCAATCGGGATACTACGGACAGAAACCGTACTTCACCTTTTGCTTTCACAGGAAATAAGTTTGAATTCCGTATGTTGGGATCTTCCAACAGTATCGCATGCGCCAACATGATGCTTAACAGCGCAGTGGCGGAAAGCCTGAAGATCTATGCGGACAGACTGGAAAAAGCAGAGAATTTTGAAGAAACCCTTCATGCCATGATCCGCAAGACGATCAAAGATCACAAGAGGATTATTTTCAATGGAAACGGTTATGACGATGCATGGATAAAAGAAGCAACGGAAAAGCGCGGACTGATGAACTATCCGTCAACGCCGGACTGTATGCCGCATCTGCTGGATGAAAAAAATGTCAGGATGCTTACTTCACATAAAGTATTCTCCAAGGCGGAACTGGAATCAAGATGCGAGATTATGCTGGAAAACTACTGTAAGACGATCGTAATAGAAGCAAATACTATGGTGGATATGGTTAAAAGAGAGATCATTCCGGCTGTGGAAGCCTACGCAATGGAACTGGCAAGGACAGCTTCTGCGAAGAAACGTGTCGATGAGACATTGGCATGCCGTTATGAAAGCGGCCTGATAAAAAAACTCTCTACACTTACAGACCAGATGGCAGTCAGGACGGATGCATTGGAAACAGCTCTGATAGAACTTCAGGACGTGAAGGATATTGTGGCGCAGTCTTATCAGATCCGGGATACAGTATTGACCAGAATGCAGGAGTTACGAATTGCCTGTGATGAAGCGGAAACCGTTACAGCAAAAAAATACTGGCCGTTCCCAACCTACGGGGATCTGCTTTTCAGCGTAAAATAGCAAAGATAACAAAAAGGGAGGGGTTATCATGTACAGTTCTGTAAATACAATCTGGGTATTATTTGGCACAGCTCTGGTCTTCTTTATGCAGGCAGGTTTTTCCTTGTGTGAAGCGGGATTTACAAGAGCGAAAAACACCGGAAATATTCTGATGAAAAACCTGATGGATTTCTGCATTGGAACACCGGCATTCTGGCTGGTAGGATTCGGACTGATGTTTGGAAAAGGTTCCGGAATCATTGGCAGCTTTGACCCGCTGATCCGGGGCGAGTACAGCCAGGCGCTTCCTTCAGGCGTTCCTCTGTGGGCGTTTGCGATCTTCCAGACTGTCTTTTGTGCGACATCCGCCACGATTGTGTCAGGAGCAATGGCAGAGAGAACAAAATTCAGCGCTTACTGTATTTATTCTGCAGCGATCTCACTTCTGATCTATCCGGTTTCTGGCCACTGGATCTGGGGAGGAGGATGGCTTTCCCAGATGGGATTCCATGATTTTGCAGGATCTACAGCCGTACATATGGTAGGAGGCATCTGCGCTATGATCGGTGCGAAAATCTTAGGTCCGCGTATTGGAAAATACGATAAAAACGGAAAACCGCAGGCGATTTTAGGGCATAACCTTACATTTGCAGCGCTTGGCGTCTTTATCCTCTGGTTCTGCTGGTTTGGATTTAACGGAGCTTCTACGGTAGGTATGGACAGTGATGCCCTGATAGAAACAGCGGGAAGGGTATTCTTTAATACTAACCTGGCAGCTGCTGTCGCCTGCTGCGCGGCTTTGATTTTCACCTGGATACGTTACAAGAAACCGGATGTCTCTATGACTTACAATGCAGCATTGGCAGGTCTGGTAGGCATTACAGCGGGCTGCGATGCGGTAGATGCGGTCGGCGCGGCGGTCATTGGAGTTGTCTGTGGAATCCTGATTGTACTGGCGATAGAATTTTTTGATAAAATTGCAAAAATAGACGACCCTGTAGGCGCTGTTTCCGTACACTGTGTCTGCGGCGCTGCAGGAACGGTTCTGACCGGTCTGTTTGCCACAGGGGAGACTACAGAGGCAGGACTTTTCTATGGAGGCGGCGCGCACTTTCTGGGAATCCAGGTATTAGGCGTGCTTGCTGTAGCAGCGTATGTTGCGGTGGTTATCACCATTGTATTTTTAGCAATTAAACATACCATCGGGCTGCGTGTAAAACCGGAAGAAGAGCTTGCCGGATTGGATGTTTCGGAACATGGACTGTTTACCGCATATGCCGGATTTTCTATGCTGCCGGACACCATTGCGGAGGATGTGGACACCAATACGGTCTTTGCCATGGGAGATGTGCCGGAAGCTGAAGCTGTACCGGTGAAGACGGTTCCTGCATTTGAAGAAGGAACGCCGAAATTCACGAAGGTGGAAATTGTCTGCAAGGAATCAAAGCTTGAGGCATTAAAAGCGGCAATGATGAATCTGGGAATTACAGGCATGACCGTATCGCACGTTCTTGGATGCGGCGTACAGAAAGGAAAACCGGAGTATTACCGCGGCGTACAGATTGAGGCAAACCTGCTTCCGAAAATCCAGGTAGAAATCGTGGTGAGCAAAGTTCCTGTCCGCAGTGTTATCGAAACGGCTAAGAAAGTGCTTTATACAGGACATATCGGAGACGGTAAGATTTTCGTTTATGATGTGGAAAATGTTGTAAAAATCAGAACCGGTGAAGAGGGCTTTGATGCTCTGCAGGATGTAGAATAAATTTAAAATAAGGGAACTGTTTACAGCGCGCATGGAACAGTTCCCGAAAAATGGAGGTAAAATGTATGTGTTCGATTATGGGATATTGCGGACCGGTAGTCGATTTAGATAAATTTAAAGAAGGTTTCCAAAGAACCATTTCCAGAGGTCCGGATGACAGCCGGATCGTTGATACGGGAAATGGTCTTCTTGGATTTCACAGACTGGCCATTATGGGATTAACACCGTCCGGAATGCAGCCTTTCCAATTGGATGGAAGTTACGTGGTCTGCAACGGAGAAATTTATGGATTTGAAAAGATCAAAGAAGAATTGTCTGACCGATATAGCTTTGCAAGCGATTCAGACTGTGAGATCCTTCTGCCCTTGTATAAAGAATATGGCACAGATATGTTTGCTATGCTGGATGCAGAATTCGCATGTATTCTCTATGACGGCGATACAGGTGAATATATTGCGGC